>OGMT01000910.1_pt1 | contig 17336 bp, 10 predicted proteins | sample 1573271 | NCBI WGS metagenome assembly OGMT01 (sample SAMEA2582000, study PRJEB24529) | metagenome | biome: Human gut stool | place: China | collected 2011 | reverse complement strand
CCTGCCGCGGGGGCCGCTGCCGAGGCTGTGGCGGAGAACTGATCCCGCCGATTCGTGAAGAAACCGCAAACCCTGTACCTTATATGAAAAAAGCAATTCTTGTCATGGCTGTTTCCATCCTGGCCGCCGGTTGTGCCGACAACTCGATTCCCCGGGCCGACCTGCCCGAACTGGACCTTTCGAATCCGCTGCTGGCGGAGTGGGATACCCCTCATGCCACGCCGCCCTTCTCGCGCATTGAACTCAAGGACTACGAGCCGGCATTCGACGCGGCGATCGCCTGCTCGCGAGCCGAGGTCGAGGCGATCGTCCGCAACCCCAGGAAGCCGACCTTCATGAATACGATCGTCGCCCTGGAGCGTCAGGGCGCCCTGCTCAACCGCATTGCGGGGGTCTTCTTCAACCTGATGAGCGCCGATACGTCGGACGAGATGCAGCAGATCGCCGAGCGCGTGCAGCCCAAGCTGACCGCCCTGTCGAACGACATCTCGCTCAACCCCGAGCTCTTTGCCCGCGTGAAGGCGGTCTACGAACACCCCGGACGCAAACTCTCCACCGAAGACCGGCGCCTGCTGGAGAAGACCTACCGGAGCTTCGCCCGCAACGGTGCCGCCCTGTCGGACGAGGACAAGGAACTCTACCGCCAGTATACCACCGAGCTGTCGGCCCTCTCGCTCGAATTCGACCGCAACTCGCTGGCCGCGACCAACGCCTTTACGCTCCATATCACCGACCCTGCAGTGGTGGCCGAACTGCCCGCCTTCGTGCGCGAGGGTATGGCCGCCGAGGCCAAGTCGCGCGGCGAGAAGGGTTGGGTCGTCACGCTGCAGTATCCGAGCTACCTGCCCTTCATGACCTATTCGTCGAACCGTGCGCTCAAGGAGAAGCTCTGGCGGGCCAACAGCTCCTGCTCGCTGGGCGGTGAGTTCGACAATACGGAGGTGGTGAAGAAGATCGTCAATACGCGGCTGAAGCTGGCCCGCCTGCTCGGTTACGACTGCTATGCCGACTATGTGCTCGAGGAGCGCATGGCCAAGGACACGCCGACGGTTCGTGCCTTCCTTGCCGAACTGCTCGATGCCTCGAAGGAGTATGCCGACGCCGACTACCGCATGATCTCGGAGTATGCCGCCTCGCAGGGCTTCAAGGGAACGCTCATGCCGTGGGACTGGTCTTACTATACCGAGAAGTACAAGCGCGAGAAATATGCGCTCGACGCCGAGACGGTGAAGCCCTATTTCGAACTCGAGCGGGTGAAGAAGGGCGTCTTCCTGCTGGCCAACAAACTCTATGGGCTCAACTTCACGCCCAATCCCGGGATCGAGGTCTACCATCCCGACGTGACGGCCTACGACGTCACCGATGCCGGGGGCCGTTTCATGGCGGTGCTCTATCTCGACTTCTTCCCTCGTGCCTCGAAAAACTCGGGCGCGTGGATGACCGAGTTCCGCGGAACGAAGCGCGTGGACGGCGAGGAGACCCGACCGCTGGTGTCGCTGGTGATGAACTTTACGAAGCCGACCGAGACGACCCCCTCGCTGCTGACCTTCGACGAGGTGGAGACCTTCCTGCATGAGTTCGGACACTCGCTGCACGGCATGCTGGGCGAAGGTTCCTACGAGTCGCTCACCGGCACGAACGTCTACCGCGACTTCGTCGAACTGCCGTCGCAGATCATGGAGAACTGGGCCACGGAGAAGGAGTTCCTCGACCTGTGGGCCGCACATTACCAGACCGGGGAGAAGATTCCCTCGGAGATTGTCGATCGCATCGTCGCCGCGCAGAACTATCTGGCGGCCTATGCCAACGTGCGCCAGCTGTCGTTCGGTCTGACCGACATGGCCTGGCATACGCTCACCGAGCCCTTCGAGGGCGATGTCGAGCTTTTCGAGCGCGAGGCGATGGCCCCGACGCAGGTGCTGCCTGTCGTCGAGGGTACGGCCATGTCGCCCGCCTTCGGCCACATTTTCGCCGGAGGCTATGCCGCCGGATACTACGGATACAAGTGGGCCGAGGTGCTCGAGGCCGATGCCTTCTCGCTCTTCAAGGAGAAGGGGATCTTCAACCGCGAGGTGGCCACGTCGTTCCGCGACAACATCCTCTCGAAGGGCGGAACGGAGGATCCCATGGAGCTCTATGTCCGCTTCCGCGGCCACAAGCCCGAACCCGAGGCGTTGCTGCGCAAACTCGGGCTCGAGAAGCGGTAGCGCTCCTGCCGCTCCCGGAAAACGGATGCGGGCAGTCCCCTTCGGAGGACTGCCCGCATTGTCGTTGTGTCCGTGCACGGACGGATGTTGCCGGATGGGTCTATGCAAACGAAAACCCCGCCACCTTGCGGTCGCGGGGTTTTGTTGAGCTACCTGGATTCGAACCAAGAATAACAGGACCAGAATCTGTTGTGTTACCATTACACCATAGCTCAATGACGTTTTGGTGATGCAAAAGTAGAACTTTATTTTGCAATTGCAAAGAAAAATCAGAAAAAAATTTCGTAATTTTGTTTTCATGACGCCCCGAGCAAGGGGGTTGAAAACGTAAAACTACTTAAAACCAGTAAATTATGGGAATTAAATTCCGCCTCGTGGTCATGAACTTTCTTCAGTATGCAATCTGGGGAGCGTACCTGACCTCGATGGGATCCTATCTTGTGGGCGTCGATCTGGCGTCGCATATCGGAATCTTCTATGCCATGCAGGGCATCGTCTCGCTCTTCATGCCCGCCGTCATCGGAATCGTGGCCGACCGCTGGGTGCCTGCACAGCGGCTGCTCGGCATCTGCCACCTGACGGCCGCCCTCTTCATGGGGGCTGCGGGCTACTACGCCCTCTCGGCCGGTCCGGAGGTCTCGTTCGGGATCCTCTTCACGCTCTATTCGTTCAGCGTAGCCTTCTACATGCCGACGATCGCCCTCTCGAATTCCGTGGCCTACAGCGTGCTCGAAGGGGCCGGTATGGATACCGTGAAGTCTTTCCCGCCGATCCGTGTCTGGGGCACTGTCGGCTTCATCTGCTCGATGCTCGTCTGCGATGCGGCCGGTTTCCAGACCACCTGCATGCAGTTCATCCAGTGTGCCGTGCTGGGACTCCTGCTCGGCCTCTATGCCATGACCCTTCCGTCGTGTCCGGTCAGCCGCTCGGCCGAGCGCAAGAGCCTGGTCGAGGCCCTCGGACTGCGCGCCTTCACGCTCTTCAGGCAGAAGAAGATGGCCCTGTTCTTCATCTTCTCGATGCTGCTGGGCGTCTCGCTGCAGATCACCAACGGCTTTGCGAATCCCTTCATCACCAGTTTCCGCGACATCCCCGAATATGCCTCCACGTTCGGCGCCAACCACGCCAATGCGCTGATCTCGCTCTCGCAGATCTCCGAGACGCTCTGCATCCTGCTCATTCCCTTCTGCCTGAAACGTTTCGGCATCAAGAACGTCATGCTCATGGCCATGTTCGCCTGGGTACTCCGCTTCGGCCTCTTCGGCCTGGGCAACCCCGGAAGCGGCGTGTGGATGTTCATCCTCTCGATGATCGTCTACGGCGTGGCCTTCGACTTCTTCAACATCTCGGGATCGCTCTTCGTCAATAAGGAGACCGATACGACGATCCGCTCCTCGGCACAGGGGCTCTTCATGATCATGACCAACGGCATCGGCGCCACGATCGGAACGCTCGGCGCGCAGGCCGTCGTCAATCATTTTGTCTACTCGCAGCAGGGGGCCGAGGCGATGGTTGCGGGGTGGTCTGCCTCGTGGCTGATCTTTGCCGGCTATGCCCTGCTCGTGGGAGTGGTCTTCGCCCTGGTATTCAAATACCGGCACGACCCCGAGTCCGTGGCCGACGGCCTGAACCGTTGATCCCGCTCCGCCCGGAGCACACAGGGCGGATACAGCACAGTCTGTCCGGTGTCGGAGTTTTCCGATGCCGGATTTTTTTTGGAATGCGGGGTAGCGGGATGGAGACAGGCCGTGTCAGTACATGTTGTCGTACATCGACTGCGACTTGTCGTACTTCAGGTCGGAGAGCGAGGCGGCCTTCACGCCGATGTTGAAGCTCCAGCTCTTGTGGTAGCCGAAGGGGATCCACGAGAAGGACATCTGCCAGCAGTGGAGGTCGCGCGTGATCGATACCGACGAGGTCGTGAGCTTTCGGGCCTTGATGTCGTAACCTCCCTGGAAGGTGATGCCCGTCTTGGGTGTGAGGTTCAGCGAGCCGTTGAAGCTGACGGTCTGCGTGACGTTCTTGCGGTATCCCGTCGTGCCGTTGTTCACGTAGGAGACCGAATAGTTCACCGCATAGTTGAAGCCGAAGTTCCACGGCAGCGAGAAGTCGTAGTAGGCCTGCGACATGTATTGCCTTCGCAGGGTGGGGTCCATCGTGCCGTAGGGGTCGTAGAACGGGTTCGAATACTCCGGGGGCAGGCTCGTGATGTCGTTTACGGCCGGCTGCGACTTGTCCTCGCGCGACTTGAAGGTGTAGCCGAACGACCAGCCCGTCGAGGTGATGCGTCCCGGGAAGAAGAGCTTGTCGTAGCGGACACCCTCGGGTGTGACGCGGTAGGGGTCGATCGTGGCCGAGAGGTTGATGCCGAAGTTCTTGAAGAGCGTCGTGCGGAACGAGAGCGAGATGGTCGAGAACCGCATCGAGTCGGCCAGGAAGTTGTACGACCCGCCCAGACGCAGTTCGTCGATGAGCTTGATCTTCTTGACGCCCGATGTGTCCCTCTTCGAGAGCACCTTCATCTCGAGGTTCTGCGACAGCGAGAAGGTCATCGACATCGAGCGGCCCGACGAGGGCACGCCGTAGGCATTGACCGCATAGGGAGAGTAGGTCGTCACGCGGCCCGTCGAGTCGGTCTGTCGCGTGAGGTAGTAGCCGTATCTGGGATCGGCGAAGTCGGGCGTGTAGGAGAATCCGACCGACGGGGTGATCGTGTGGCGGATGGCCTGGATCTTGCGGTCGCGGCGCTTCTTCGTGAAGTCGTACATGCCGTAGAGGGTCGTTGAGGCCGAGACGCTGGTGGAGTAGTTGTAGAGACGGTAGAATCCGTAGTTAGAGGGCAGCGTGTCGGTCTGGTTCGTGATCGGATTCCACTCGTACTCCTGCTTCTTGAAGTACCACTTCTCGGTGTAGTTGAACGACGGCGTGATGTTGATGTAGTTGAGCAGGTTGAACGATGCCGATACGGGGATCGAATGCTCGATGCCGTTCTTCATGTTCTCGAGCGTCTTTTTCGAGAAGATCTCCGACTCGGTGGTGGTGACCGAGTTGGTCATCTTGCCCGTATACTGCATCGAGATCTTCTCGTACCAGCGGTCCTTGCCGGTCTTCTCCTTGCGCTTGAAGGGGTAGAATCGCGAGACGTTGAAGACCACCGTGGGCAGCGTCACCGAGATCGACTTGTTCTGCGAGTTCTGCGAGATGGCCATGTTTGCCGAGAGCGAGAAGGGGGTTCCGCTCCAGCTCTTCGAGTAGGAGATCGACGAGTTGGTCTGCGTCGAAAGGATGTCGTTGATGTTGGTGGCCGAGTAGCGGTTGTAGCCGCTGGTGGCGAAGTTCACCGAGGCCGAGAAGGTCGATCCGGGATTGGCCTTGGCATCCTGCGAGTGGGTCCACTGCACGCGGAAGTTGTTCTGCTTGATGTAGTCGGGTTCGCCCTTTTCGCCGGTCTTTACGCTCGAGAACTCCACGTTGAAGCTGCCGCTGTACTTGTATCGCTTGATGTAGCGCGAGGCGGCCGAGGCCTCCCACGAGCCGAGCGTGTAGAATCCGCCGCGGAGCGCCAGGTCGGCATATTCGCCCAGCGTGATGTAGTAGCCCAGGTCGCGGAGGAAGAATCCCTTGGAGGTCTCCTCTCCGTAGGTGGGCATCAGCAGACCCGACTTGGGGCCCATGTTGATCGGGAAGAAGCCCTCGGGTATGCCGAGGAAATAGATCGGCACGTCCTCCATGACCAGGTAGGCCGGTCCGGTGACCACCTTTTTCCCGGGAATCACCTTTGCCTTGGTCATGGCCAGGTAGAAGTGCGGGTGGTCGGTTTGGTCGCAGGTGGTGTACTTGCCGTGCTCGATGTTGAAGGTGTTGTCGGGCATCTTCTTCACGCTGCCGCCCACCAGCCATCCGTCGCCCTGCTGCGTGGCCACGCCCTTGATCTTGGCCTTCTGCGTGTCGAGGTTGTAGGTGATCGTATCCATCTGGTAGGCCGTTCCTCCCTCGGTGAACTCGGGTTTGGTGACCGTCCACTTGCCGTCCACCGAGTCGGGCTTTCCGTAGGCGTAGATCAGCTTCGTGTCCATGTCGATCTGCATGTAGTCGGCCTTCAGGTTCCGGTTCTGGTAGGTTACGTCTCCCTCGTTGTAGACGTAGACCCGCTTGTTGCGCACGTCGTAGACCAGTGAGTCGGTGTTCTTGCCCGAGAGCTGGTCGTCGAGGAACGGACGTGCGGCACGCGGGTTGCGGGTCGTGTCGGAGTCGGAGCGCGATGCCAGCGAGTCGGCCTTTTGGGCCACCAGCGAATCGACCTGCGAGGAGAAGACCGAGTCGCGCTCCTCCTGCGTCAGGTTGTTGAATTCGCGGTTGCGGCGCTCTTGTTCCCGGGCAGCGCGGGCCCGTTCGCGGCGTTCGCGGCGCGAGAGGGGTTCGGGCTTCAGGTCGAGCGGTGCGGGGGCATCGGGTTGGTCGGCCGTTGCGGGCTGCAGCGTGTCGGGAAAGTGTGCGGAAAGCGTGTCTGCCGGAGCCGTGCGGTATGCCGCAGCCGGGGCGGTGGAGCCCAGCAACGCCTGGACGAAGAGCAGAAGCACCGTCGCCGACAAGAGATATTTTACCCTTACGCTGTTCAAAATTCCAAAAATTTCCGTACCTTTGCCGACAAGTCGGCAAAAACGCCCGCCCCAGGGGCTTATTCGGCTCCATGCGGCGTGCAAGGCGCGACAAAGATAGGTAAAAATTTACAGATAGCCTGCACTTGATACCACTAAATATGCGCACACGGTTCCTCTTCCTCCTCGTACTGGCGGCGGCTACGCTTCTGACAAACGTAGTCCGCAGCGCGAATATTGCACACGGGGTCGAGGTCGTGGTGATTGACGCCGGCCACGGCGGCAAGTTTCCCGGGGCGCATTACGGCGGGGTCTACGAGAAGGACCTGACGCTGAAGGTGGCTCTCAAGGTCGGCCGCCTGATCGAACAGGGGATGCCGGGTGTGAAGGTGGTCTACACGCGCAAGACCGACAAGGAACTGGGCAAGACCCTGGCTGACGACCTGCAGGCGCGTGCCGACATCGCCAACGGCGCCGGGGGCGACCTCTTCATCTCGATCCACGTCAATGCTGCCCGTGCCACGGCAGCCCGCGGGGTCGAGACGCTCATCATGGGCGAGAGCCCCAAGGAGCAGCGCTACAACGAGAATGCACTCTACGAGAGCAACCGCGAGGACCTGATCGACATGTCGGACGAGCGGACCGCGGCGATCGTCCGGGCCTACATCCAGAACCTGCAGTTTACCTACGGCGAGTACAGCATGGCGCTGGCCCGCTTCGTACAGAACAACTACATCTCCAGCGGCCGCCACTCGCGCGGGGTGAAGCCCCAGCTGCTGCGGGTGCTCTATGCCACCGACATGCCGGGTGTGCTGACCGAGATCGGCTTCATGACCAATCCGCAGGAGATGGCCTACATGAAGTCGGAGAAGGGACAGAACGAGATCGCCCGCAACATCTACCAGGCCGTGCGCGACTATTCGGACTATGTGCTCAAGATCCGCAAGTCGGAAGGCGGGGCCGCGCCTGCGGAGCCTGCCGTCCCGGCCGAAGATACGGCCCGGGAAAAGCCCCGTCTGGCTCCCGCTCCGGCCAAGGAAACGGCCAAGGAAACGTCCCGTTCCGTCCCGTCCCGTCCGGCTGCCGGGGAAAAGCAGGCTTCGGCCGCGGGACAGGGGGCGAAGGCTCCGGCCGCGGAGCAGCCGTTGCGTTATGCCGTGCAGGTGATGGCCAGTTCGAAGGCGGTGCCGCTCACCTCGTCGCAGTTCCGTTCGTACCGCGGCAAGGTGAAGGAGTATGCCTCCGAGGGTTGTTTCCCCTATAAATACTGCGTCGGCGAATATGCCGACCGTGCGGCGGCCCAGAAGCGGCTGCGCGAGGTGCGTAAGGCCTTCCCCGAGGCGTTCGTGGTGAGCGTGCAGGGCGGCAGAGTCGTCAAATAACAAGGAGAATAAGAAATTCGTGATATGAAAAGAGAAGCCAAAATCGGAATCTTCGCCGTGGCGATGATCATCGCCGCATGGGCCGGAATCCGATTCCTCAAGGGATTTGACATTTTCGGCCGCAATACGGTCTATTACGCCGCCTACGACCAGGTCAATGGCGTGCAGTCGGCATCGTCGGTCATGATGCAGGGTGTGAAGATCGGCACCGTGACCGGAATCTCGTTCGATCCGCAGCGCAGCGACAAGGTGATCCTGCAGCTGACCATCAAGCGGCAGTACCGCATCCCGTCGGATTCCGAGGCGAAGATCGTCAGCAGCAGCCTCATGGGCGCCAAGGCCATCGAGGTGACCTATGGGGAGTCGGACACCTACCTCGAAAAGGGAGACACGCTCCGTTCGAGCCGCAACCGCGACCTGATGGACATGGCCGGTTCGGAACTGGAGTTCTTCAAGCAGAAGATCTCGCAGGTGACCGACGAACTTTCGCTCACGCTCGGCAACATTAACCGCCTGCTGGAGGAGAACGGCGAAAACATCTCCGGAACGCTCGGAAACCTCAACAACCTCTCGGGCGACCTGGCGCAGCTGCTCGATTCCGAGAAGAGCAACCTGCAGGAGGCCGTGCGCAACCTGACGGAGTTCGCCGACATGTTGGGCGAGAATGCGCCCCGCGTGGACAGCATCGTGGGCAACCTGAATGACGTTACGGGGGAGTTGGCCGAGGCGGAATTCGCCCGCAAGCTCTCCGACGCCGTCGGACAGGTGGGCAGCCTGCTCGAGCGGATCGAGGCCGGCGAGGGCACGGTAGGACGTCTGGTGAACGACCCGGCGCTCTACGATTCGCTGACTACGGCCGGCAGCAACCTCGCGGCGCTGCTTGCCGATCTGAAGAATTATCCGGGCCGCTACGTGCATTTCTCGCTCTTCGGCCGCGATCCCGAGAAAATGAAGGCCAAGGCGCTGCGCAAAGCTGCCAAAGAGGCCGCCCGGGCCGAGCGCGACTCCCTGAAGCGGGCGCAGTGAGCGGCGGTCCCGCGGCGGCGACGGAGCCTGCGTGAAGGGGCGTCGGCGCGTTCCCCTGAACGGATCCCGTTCCGCAGCAGGGTGGATCCCGCTCCGGGTGGAGCCTGCGGACGATGAAAAGTTAATTTTACGGCAATGATATATCCTGCTTCCTTCGAGCAGAAAATAGGTTTCGACCGGCTCCGCGAGCAGGTCGCAGCCCTTTGTACCATGCGCGCGGCCCGTGAGCGGATCGCCTCCGAGCAGTTCTCCACCTCGCCGCGCGAAATCGAGCGCCGGCTGGCTTTGGCCGACGAGATGCGCCTGCTCCTCGACATGGAGCACGACTTTCCCGGAGGCGAATACCCCGACATCGACCAGATCGTCGCCAAACTGCGCGTCGAGGGAACGTTCCTCGACGTCGAGGAGGTCGTCACGCTGCATCGGGCGCTGTCGGCCCTCGGCGGTGTCATTTCGTTCATCCTCAACCGTCAGGATCGCTATCCGACGCTCTGGGACCGCACGCACGGCGTGGCCGCGTTCCCCGAGATCGTCCGGCGCATCGATGCGATCGTCGATCGCTTCGGCAACGTCCGTGACAACGCCTCGCCGGCCCTGCAGGAGATCCGGCGCGCGATCCGCGAACGCGAGGGGCAGGCCGCCAAGCGCCTGCAGGCCGTCCTGGCCTCGGCCAAGGGGGCCGGGATCGTCGATGCCGATGCGCAGATCTCGATCCGCGACGGTCGGGCCGTGATCCCCGTCGCCGCAGCCAACAAACGCAAACTCAACGGATTCATCCACGACGAGTCGGCTACCGGAAAGACCTTCTATGTCGAGCCGGTCGAGGTCGTGGAGATCAACAACGAACTGCGCGAGCTGGAGTATTCGGAGCGGCGCGAGATCGTCCGCATCCTCTCGGAATTCACCGACTCGATCCGTCCCGATGCCGCCCTGATCGCCGACTCGGGCGACTACCTCGCCGAGATTGACATGCTGCGCGCCAAGGGACGCTGGGCTTCGGAGAACGGCTGCGTGCGCCCGATCCTCTCGACCGACGACCGCCTGGTGCTCCGCACGGCCCGCCACCCGTTGCTGCAGCAGACGCTGCGTGCTGCCGGCCGCGAGATCGTGCCGCTCGATCTGCAGCTCGACCGCCGCAAGCACATTCTCGTCATTTCTGGCCCGAACGCCGGCGGCAAGTCGGTCTGCCTGAAGACCACGGGCATCGTGCAGTACATGTTCCAGTGCGGGTTCCTGGTCCCGACGTCGGAGATTTCGGAACTGCCCGTCTTCGAGAGCATCTTCATCGACATCGGCGACGAACAGTCGATCGACAACGACCTCTCGACCTACTCGTCGCACCTGCTCAACATGAAGCACATGCTGGCCGGGGCCTCCGACCGCACGCTGGTGCTCATCGACGAGTTCGGCTCGGGTACCGAGCCCACGATCGGCGGGGCCATCGCCGAGGCGATCCTCGAGCGGCTGCTCGACCGGGGCTGCTACGGTGTCATCACCACGCACTACGCCAACATCAAATACTATGCGTCGAACACCGAGGGCATCGCCAACGGCGCGATGACCTTCAACGTGCAGCGCATCCGTCCGCTGTTCCGCCTCGAGATGGGCAAGCCGGGCAGTTCGTTTGCCGTGGAGATCGCCCGCAAGATCGGCCTCCCGGAGGAGATCATCCGTGCGGCCAGCGAGAAGGCCGGTTCGGACCACATCAACATCGAGAAGCAGTTGCGCGAGATCGCGCGCGACAAGCACTACTGGGAGCAGAAGCGCGACCGCATCCGCCTGACGGACCGCAAGGTCGAGGAGCTCGAGCAGAACTATGCCGAGCAGCTCTCGAAGATCCGCTCCGAGCGGCAGGAGATCCTGCGGCGGGCCAAGCAGGAGGCGCAGCAGCTCATTGCCGATGCCAACCGGCAGATCGAGAATACGATCCGCACGATCCGCGAGGCGCAGGCCGAGAAGGAGCTGACACGCCTGGCGCGTCGTGAACTGGACGACTTCCGCGAAAAGGTCGATGAGGCCGACACGGCCGAACACGACGCTTCGGTGGCGCGCGAGATGGAGCGCATCGAGCGGCGGCGCCAGCGCCGGGCCGAGCGGAAGGCCCGCGAGGGAAGTGAGCCCAAACAGGCGGCGGCGCCCGTTGCGGAGCAGCCCCGCGAGGTGGTCGAGGGCTCGAAGGTCCGCATGGCCGGACAGGAGATGGTCGGCGAGGTGCGCTCGATCAAGGGACGCAAGGCCCAGGTGGCTTTCGGACAGATACTCACCACGGTGGACAAGGCGCAACTCACCGTTGTCTCGAACCGCGAATACCGCGAGGCGACGCGCCCCGTGACGGCCCGGACGGTGGTTTCGGCCGACATTTCGGCGCGCAAGCTCAACTTCAAGGACCACATCGACGTGCGCGGTATGCGGGCCGCCGAGGCGCTGGAGACCGTGCAGGACTTCGTGGACGACGCGCTGATGCTCGGCGTGGGGTCGGTCTCGATCCTCCACGGCAAGGGTACCGGCGCCCTGAAGGAGGAGATCCGCCGCTACCTGCGCACGGTGCCCGACGTCGCTTCGGTCGCCGACGAGCACGCCGACCGGGGCGGTGCCGGCATCACGATCGTAACCTTCGCCGTCTGACCGATTTTTTGACGGGAAACCGTCCAACAATACAGGTTTTTTATGAAATACCTTCTTTCACAGATCGCCGCCATCACGGGTGGCGTCTTTTCCGGCTGCGACCGCGAGGTGCAGTCGGTGGTGACCGACAGCCGTTCGCTGACGTGCGAGCTGGCCACGGGTCCGATGTTCGTGGCCATGCGGGGCGCCAACCACGATTCGCACGACTACATCCGGGAGATGTGCGGGCGGGGCGTGCGCGCCTTTCTGGTCGAGCGCCCCGTCGAGCCGGCCGAGGGGTGCGGCTATGTCGTGGTGGAGAATGCCATCGACGCGCTGCAGTCGCTGGCTGCCTACCACCGGGCCTGTTTCCGCGGTACGGTCGTGGGCATCACGGGCTCGAACGGCAAGACCGTCATCAAGGAGTGGCTGGCCGAGGAGCTCCCTGCGGGGATGAAGTGCTACCGCTCGCCGAAGAGCTACAACTCGCAGCTGGGCGTGCCCCTCTCGGTGCTGATGCTCGAGGGCGACGAACAGCTGGCCATCTTCGAGGCCGGCATCTCGAAATCCGGTGAGATGGAGCGCCTCGAGCGTATCATCCGCCCCGACGTGGTGGTCTTCACCTCGATCGGCGACGCCCATCAGGAGAACTTCCTGAACCTCGAACAGAAGTGCCTCGAGAAGATGACACTGGCGCGCAGCGCGTCGAAGATCGTCTACCACAGCTACTACGAGCCGCTCGGGCGCCTGATCGCCTCGCATTTCGCCGAGCGGAAGCTCTACGATGCGGCCGCATATCCCCGCATCCCGGAGTCGGTCATCGGCAACGAGGCCTCGCGGCGCAACGCCCAGATCGTCGAGGCCTTCTGTGCGGCCATGGAGTTCCCGGCCCCGTCGTTCGCCTCGGCCCCCGAGGTAGCCATGCGCCTCGAAGTCAAGGAGGGTATCAACGACTCGGTGCTCATCAACGACGCCTACAACCTCGACCTCAATTCGCTGGCCCTGGCCCTCGACTACCTGCACAACGTGGCGCTCTCGCGGCGGCGTACCCTCATCCTGTCGGACATCGCGCAGAGCGGTCTGTCGGACGACGAACTCTATAGCCGCGTGGCGGGCATGGTCTCGCGTGCCGGCATCGACACCTTCATCGGCATCGGGCCCCGCCTGAAACGCTACGCCGTGCTCTTTGCGTGTGATCGGGAGTTCTATGCCTCGACCGACGAGTGCATTGCCCGCATCGGCCGCGGGGCCGTGGCCGGCCGCGCCGTGCTGCTGAAGGGCGCCCGCGACTTCCGTTTCGAGAAGATCGCCCATGCGCTGGCACGCAAGAGCCACACCACCGTGCTGGAGGTCGATCTCGATGCCATGATCCATAACCTCAACTATTTCCGCGCCCAGCTCTCCCACGGTACGAAGCTCGTGGCGATGGTCAAGGCCGCGTCGTACGGCGCGGGTGACTTCGAGGTGGCGCAGATGCTCCAGCACCAGGGGGTGGACTACCTTGCCGTGGCCTTTGCCGACGAAGGGGTGCTGCTGCGCGAGCGGGGCATCACGATGCCCATCGTGGTGCTGAACGCCGATGCCGACAGCTTCGATCTGATGATCGCCAACCGGCTCGAGCCCGAGATCTACAGCTTCCGGTCGCTCGACGACTTCGCTTCGGCTGTCTCGCATGCCGGGGAGTTCCGCTATCCGATCCACCTGAAACTCGATACGGGCATGCACCGGCTCGGCTTCATGGAGGAGGAGATCGACCGTTTGTGCGAGGTGCTGCCCCTGCGCCCGGAGGTGAAGGTGGCGACGGTCTTCTCGCACCTGAACTGCGCCGACATGCCCGAGGAGGATGCCTACACGCGGGCGCAGATCGCCCGTTACGACCGGATGAGCACGCGACTGGTCGAGGCGCTGCCCTATCCGGTGATCCGCCACACGGCCAACTCGGCGGCCATTGAGCGCTTCCCCGAGGCGCAGTACGACATGTGCCGCCTCGGACTGGGGCTCTACGGCTTCGGGTGGCAGCACAACCCGTCGCTGCGTCCCGTCTCGACGCTCCGGACCCGGATCGTCGCGATCAAGCACCTGGCGGCCGGCGAGACGGTCGGTTACGGGCGTGCCGGACGCCTCACGCGCCCGAGCGTCACGGCGACGATCCCCGTGGGCTATGCCGACGGACTGGACCGCCATCTGGGCTGCGGCCGCTGGTCGGTGCTCGTGGCCGGATCTCCGGCGCCGATCGTCGGACGGGTCTGCATGGACAGCTGCATGATCGACATCACGGAGATCGCAGGCGTGGAGGAGGGCGACGAGGTGACGATCTTCTCGCCCGAAGCGGGCAACGACCTCGAAACGATGGCCCGCGTGCTCGATACGATCCCCTATGAAATCATGACGTCGGTTTCGAGCCGCGTCAAACGAATCTACCTCAAGGAGTAATGGCTGCAGGAACCCTCTATCTGATCCCTTGTCCGATCTCGGATGAGACCGCCCCGTGGGACGTGCTCCCGGCGTCGAACCGCGCCGTGATGGACTCGTTGGACTACTTCATCGTCGAGAATACGCGCACGGCGCGGCGTTTCCTGTCGAAGGCGGGCGTGACGCGCCCGATCGACGAACTGGAGTTCCGCGAACTGAACGAACATACGGTTGCCGAGCGCGAGGTCGGGGAGCTGGTCAAACCCCTGCTTGCGGGGCGTTCGGCCGGGGTGATCTCCGAGGCGGGCGTGCCGGGTGTCGCCGATCCGGGTGCGGCCGTGGTTGCGGAGTGCCATCGCTGCGGCATTCGGGTCGTGCCGCTGGTCGGACCATCGTCGATCCTGCTTGCGCTCATGGCCTCGGGACTCAACGGGCAGTCGTTCGCCTTCAACGGATACCTCCCCGTCAAGCCGCCCGAGCGGTCCCGGGCGATCCGCTTCTTCGAACGCCGCGCCCAGGCCGAAGGACAGTCGCAGCTCTTCATCGAGGCTCCCTACCGCAACGTGAAACTCTTCGAGGAACTCCTGCGCACGCTCGCTCCGACGACGCGGCTGACTCTGGCCGTCGATGTCACGGCCCCCGGCGAGCGGATCATAACCCGTACCGTGGCCGAGTGGCAGCGGCAGCCGCTGCCCGAAATGAACAAACGTCCGGCGATTTTCATCATCGGATGAGCCCTTGCCGGCCGGTTGGTATGCAATTTGCGCAAATAGAGGCGGAAAAACCGAAAAAATACCAGATATGAAAGAGGAAAAAGTTTATAATGAGGCCGTTAAGGACGGCGAGAAGAGCGCTCCCGAGACCGGACAGACGACCGCGGAAACGGCGGCGGATGCCAATATGGCAGACGCTGCGGCAGCGTCGGCTGACACGATGTCAGTCGAAGGCGAGCGTCCCGAAGGCGAAGCCGCGGCCGAACTCGAGTCGGTGCTGGCCGAATGGCAGGACAAGTACCTGCGCCTGCAGGCCGAGTTCGACAACTACCGCAAGCGTACGATCCGCGAGAAGATGGAGTTGGTCGAGACGGGCGGGCGCGACGTCCTGCTGGCAATGCTTCCCGTGCGTGACGACGTGCAGCGGGCCGTGGCGGCAATGGAGAAGAGCGACGACATCGAGGCGCTGCGTGCCGGCGTGCAGCTCATCGCGCAGAAGTTCACCGAGGCGCTGCGCCAGAAGGGCGTCACGGAGATCGAGGTCAAGGACAAGGAGTTCGACGCGGAGTTGTGCGAGGCCGTGGCCCGCTTCGCTGCCGGCGAGGAGAAGAAGGGCAAGGTCATCGACGTCGTGCAGACGGGCTACCGTCTGGGCGAACGGGTGCTTCGCTTCGCGAAAGTCGTTGTAGGAGAGTAGGATCATGGCAGAGAAAAGAGATTACTACGAGGTGTTGGGCGTTTCGAAAAACGCCAATGCCGACGAGATAAAGAAGGCCTACCGCAAGGCGGCCATCAAGTACCACCCGGACAAGAACCCCGGGGACAAGGAGGCCGAGGAGAAGTTCAAGGAGGCGGCCGAGGCCTACGACGTGCTGTCGAATCCCGACAAGCGTGCCCGCTACGACCAGTTCGGACACGCCGGGATGAGCGGCGCTGCGGGCGGGGCCGGCGGCTTCGGCGGCTTCAGCGGCGGCGGCTTCTCGATGGAGGACATCTTCTCGCAGTTCGGCGATATCTTCGGCGGCCACTTCGGGGGCGGGTTCCGCTCCTCGTCGTCGGGCGGCCGGCGGGTGAACCGCGGCACGGACATCCGTGTCAAGGTGCGGCTCACGCTGCAGGAGGTGGCCAACGGCGTCACGAAGAAGCTCAAGATCACCAAGACGATCGCCTGCGACAAGTGCGGCGGCACGGGCGCCCGCGATGCGAACGCCTATTCGACCTGCTCGACCTGCAACGGGACGGGTTATGTGACGCGTGTCGAGAACACCTTCTTCGGCCGCATGCAGACCCAGGGCGTCTGCCCCACGTGCGGCGGTGCGGGCAAGGTGATCACGGCCCCCTGCGACAAGTGCAGGGGCGAGGGTACGCTGCGCGGCGACGAGGTCGTTGAGATCCAGATCCCGGCCGGAGTGGGCGAGGGTATGGTGCTCACCGTCTCGGGCAAGGGCAATGCGGCGCGCCACGGCGGCGTGAACGGCGACCTGCAGGTGCTCATCGAGGAGGAGCCGAATCCCGAGCTGGTGCGCGACGGCAACGACTTGATCCACAACCTCAACATTACGGTGACGACGGCCCTGCTGGGCGGTACGGTCGAGGTGCCGACCGTGGACGGACGGGCCAAGATCAAGATCGCTCCCGGAACGCACGCCGGCAAGGTCCTGCGTCTGGGTGGCAAGGGACTGCCGGAGGTGAACGGCTACGGCCGCGGCGACGAGCTGGTTGTCGTGGACATCACCATCCCGTCGAAACTCACCGCCGAGGAGAAGCGCCTGGTCGAGCAGCTGGCCCAGCAGCCCGATTTCCAGCACGCCGAGTCGGTCAAGAATCAGAACATCTTCGAACGCATGAAGAGTTTCTTCCGCTGACGGGCCGTGCGGCCCGGCGGAGAGCGTTCCGACGCTGCAGCCCCTGCCGATGGCAGGGGCTTGCCGTATGCGGCCCGCGCGTCTGAAGCGATAAAATCGCGGCGCCGGGGCACCGAAAGCAATAAATCTCGGAAGATATTCGTATCTTTACCGAAAATTAGTTCAGAGCAGCTATGTTAGGCTTTTCCCCGTTCAAGAAACACGCGAACAAGTTCAACTACATTCCGCGCTACTACGATCCCGAGAAGGAGGCGCGCGAGCAGCGCCGTGCCGAACTTCGCGGCGAAAGGGCCGAAGACGGGGATCGTGAGTACCGTCCCGGACAATATATCCGTACGCAGCGCGATGCCCGTGCCGCCCGCCGTTCCAAGGAGGATGACAAGGGGCGTATGCGCATCTGGAAGATGGTCGGTGCCGCAGTTATCGTCTTGCTGTTCATCTACATCCTTTATCCGAAGCTCGCCGATGTGTTCCTGCGCGCCCGTACGGCGCCGGCACAGACCGAATCCGCTGCCACCGAATCCGCTCC
>OGMT01000900.1_pt1 | contig 17460 bp, 16 predicted proteins | sample 1573271 | NCBI WGS metagenome assembly OGMT01 (sample SAMEA2582000, study PRJEB24529) | metagenome | biome: Human gut stool | place: China | collected 2011 | reverse complement strand
ACCCGTACGTCAGTTTAGCAAACTGGTGGTTTCAGCCACTCACCCAAACTTCCTTAGTGTAACCAGCATTCTTCTCAAATGCGGTGCAAATGTATGGTAAACTTTTGGACTATGCAAATCTTTCCTGCATATTTTTTTCTGCAATCCGACAAGAAAAGAGATAACACGTTAACACTCAAAATCTAAAAGGACAGAAAAAAATTAATAAATTTCCAAGCTCCCCTTCAAACGCCATTAAACAAATGCTATTTAATGAAACTCTTGCTCACCCACTTCATGCTGTACCAACGGCGGACAAAGATAGCCCCCCGGATGTTTTCGTCCAGCAAGAAAGCAACCCACATGCCGCAAATGCCCCAGCCAAACGGAATTCCGAACAGATAGCCAAGCCCCACAGCCACGCTCCACATCACCACCAGCCCCACATAGAACGGATAGTTCACATCTCCTGCCGCACGCAGTGCATTCGTAGCAAAAATATTGATGGGACGTCCTATCTCCAGCACGACATCAATCATCAGGACAGTAGCCCCCATTCTGATAATCTCGGGATTGGACGTCAGCCAGCCAAAAATCGTATGCCCGAAGAGCGCAAGTATGCCGGACAGGATCACAGTGATCATTACAGACTTCTTCATCACATACTTCCCCATCAGAAAAGCGGCATGCGGTTTTTTCTCCCCTATCAGATGCCCGATACATATCGCTCCACCCTGTGCCATAGAGATGCTGAACAGATAGGCGAACATAATAATATTGACGCAATAGGTACGTGTGGCAAGCGCCTCCACTCCCAGCATATTGATGAAATAAGTGATTACCACCTGCGAAGAGCTGTAAGAAAGCTGCTCCCCGGCAGAAGGCAGCCCCACCTTCATCAGATTCTTCAGCTCCACCCATGGGAACGGACGGAAATAAACCCGCGGGAAACTATGGATATGCTTGCGGAACAGGATTACGAACAGAATGATCATCGATACACCCCGGCTGAAGGCAGTGGAGATAGCAGCCCCCTCCACCCCTAATTCCGGAAATCCGAAACGTCCGAAAATCAGAGAATAGTTGCCTATTATATTAAGGATATTGACCACCACCGTAACCAGCATCGGATACACCGCCTTATTGGCGCTTCTCAACGAAGCGGAAAGAGTCAGGGATAATGCCTGAAAGAATGCGAACGCTCCCACAATGCGCATGTAGTCCATGCCATCCTGCATCAGTTCAGGCCCAAGCCCCATCAGGCGCAGAATAGGCCCTGCACAGCCGAACAACAGCATACTGATAGTGATGCCCACCACCAGATTGACCAAAATGGAAACTCCCACCACCTGCACCACCTGCTTATGCAAGCGCGCACCGATATATTGTGAACACAGTACGGAAGTACCGAGATTTATCACTTCAAACACCAGAAACGTCAGCATGATAATCTGATTGACCACGCCTACGGCAGCCACACTGTTATCCGAATGGCGACTCAGCATGACGGTATCCACCGCGCCGAGCATCATAATAAGTAGCGTCTCAATAAAGATAGGAGCCGCCAGCTTGGCAAGCCGTTTCTTTAAATTTTCCTGCTGTATCATTATATTGTAGAATGTGTTATGGTAAAAATCGCGCAAAGATACGGAAATGAAAAAAAGATGAGATTGATACATATCAAATAATTTTCCTATCTTTGCCATGCTAAATGACACCCAACCCTACATAATCGTTATGGATACATTACTCAAAGAGACGGTGGACCTTACAGTCAACTCCCGTTATCCCGGCATGGCTCCCGAAGGCAGACGGCAAATAGAAGAAGTCCTGATCCGCAAAGAAGTGGAAAAAGGAGAGATTCTACTGAAAGAAGGACAAATAAGCCATAATCTTGTATTCGTCGGCAAAGGCATGTTGCGCCAGTTCTACTATAAAAACGGCAAGGACGTCACCGAACATTTCTCTTATGAAGGTTGCATTATCATCTGCATTGAAAGTACCCTGAAGAAAGAGCCCACCCACCTCATGATTGAGGCGCTTGAAGACAGCATTGTCTACTTGCTGCCTTATGACAAGCTGATGCTGCTCACCGAAGTGTCTTGGGAAATCAATATGTTCTACCGCAAAATACTCGAATATTCCCTCATCACTTCACAAATAAAAGCCGACTCCTGGCGGTTCGAAACTGCACGCGAGCGTTACAACCTGCTGATGCAGCACCAGCCTGAAGTTATCAAGCGGGCTCCCTTGTCGCACATTGCTTCCTATCTGCTGATGACTCCGGAGACATTGAGTAGAGTGCGTTCGGGCATACTCTGACGTTTCTACGGGGTTGTCCGGACCGGTCATATCTGAATTTATATAGAATATTAACTTATTCTATGCCTAAACAGCTTCCTGTCTCAAATCTTTTTATGAGACAGCTTGTTTATCAAAAACGTTATTCATCTTAAAATTCAGATTATGACCACAATATATACTTTCGCACAAAGTGCGATCGAAGAAGCCCAAAATGCCGGACGCTATGGAACCGCCAATCTGTACACCAGCGCCATTAAAAGTTTCCGAAAATTCACCGGAGACAGACCTCTTACCTTCAAAGAACTCACACCGGGACTGATTAAGAAATACGAAGAAAGCCTGCTCCAGAAAGGGCGGCGCCACAACACCATATCAGCCTATATGCGTATGCTGCGCTCCATCTTCAACCAAGCGTACGTACAAGGCATTCCCGATGCCACATCTGCCGACGAACTGTTTCGCTTCGTATTCACAGGATACGAGCCTACCACCAAGCGGGCCATCTCTCCCGCCCTTATACGCCGCCTTTCACAGTTAAAGTTGGAGCAGCATCCTCATTTATGCTTCAGCCGCGACCTGTTCCTGCTTAGTTTTTACCTCAGAGGAATTCCATTTGTCGACCTCGTCTATCTTCGCAAGACGGACATGAGGCATAACACCATTTATTACTACCGCCACAAAACCCGCCAGCAGCTATCGGTCTACATCGAACCTTACGCTGCCGACATCCTGCGCCGATACACTAACAAACATTCCCAATCCCCCTATCTCCTACCCATACTTTCGTCCACCGGCTCGGAAGGCTACCGGCAATACAAAAGCGCCTTACGCCTTTACAACCAACATCTGCACCAACTTTCCAAAATGCTGCATCTAAACGTGCCACTCACCTCCTACGTGGCACGCCACTCTTGGGCCACCACCGCCAAAGAAGAGGGAGTAGCCATTGCCATGATAAGCGAAGGCCTGGGACACAGCTCCGAAAAAGTAACAAACGTTTATCTCGCCTCCTTCAACAACAATGCAATGAGCAAAGCCAACAGGAAAGTCATTTCAAGAATCTATCCAAAGAAAAAGAAAAAAAGGTAAGTTAAAATGTAAAATATATTCACATATACAAAGAAAAAGCTAAAATATCTATCTCATTCTCTTACTTACAAGGTAAGAGAATAAATGAGGCATAGTAAATAGTCTCTCTCTTTTCGTTAACATCTGATTATTACACATTAACGATGCTTATTATTGTTTAAATTGAGAAAATGATGTCAGAGAATAGAATAAAACAGGAAAGAAAAAATGTGTAAATAAAATCGAAATGAACGCAATAATGAAAAATAGTTTTTATTTATATTTTATGAGGTTTAATACCATATAATTTGATTAAAATATAAAATCGTTTGTTTGTTTGTTGATTTTTTTTCTACCTTTGTGCCCATAAATCTCATTCTCTTACCTTGTAAGTAAGAGAACATAAAAACAGGAACAAGCAATTAAAGAGTACGGCCTAATTCTTTTTTTATCGGAAAAAACTGATTATAAACGTATTACAAATCCATGAAACAAGTATTACGATTTAATAAAGTCATCAAGCTAATCATCATTGCCGGTGATTTATGTATATTGAATACTATCTTCATAGTATTATATCATATAATAGATGTCCAGACACTCGGCGAAACATTTGCCAATTCTCTCCCCCGCCTGTTGGTCCTTCTGAACCTGGTCTATATTACCTGTAACTACTCCAAAGGCATTATTCTTCATGAACGCATTGTACGTCCGGAACGGATTGTGACACGTGCCATACGCAACACTTTTTTCCATGCAGTAGTATTCATCAGCCTTATCAGTCTTGCAGATTTCGGAACTCTTTCCGCGCGTTTTTTTGTCTTGTTCTATTTCTTTTTTCTTATTTGCTTAACTATCTACCGGCTGACTTTTCGCCAAATTTTAAAGTCCTATCGTCGTTCGGGCGGCAACTCCCGTAGCACCATACTCTTAGGCGACGGTGAAGACATGATTGAGCTTTACCATGAAATGGCAGGAAATGCAGCATCCGGTTTCAAGATAATCGGCTATTTTGCGGAAGCGCCTTCCCCACTCTATCCCGAACAATGCCCTTATTTGGGCCTTCCCCAACATGCACTTCCTTACATCCAACATAGCCCAACAGAACACGTGTACTGCGGACTTCCTTCATCATACAGCAAGGAAATCCTACCCATCATCAATTACTGTGAAAATCATCTTATACACTTTTACAGTGTGCCCGATGTGCGCAGATACCTCAAACGCCACATGCATTTTGAAATGTTGGGCAACGTTCCCATTCTATACATCCGTCAGGAACCATTGGCGCAGCCGGAAAACAGACTTCTTAAACGAATGTTCGACATTCTTTTCTCACTGCTTTTTCTGTGCACGCTTTTCCCTGTGATATACCTGATAATAGGCACAGCCATAAAAATCACCTCACCCGGTCCCATCTTCTTCAAGCAAAAACGCAGTGGAGAAGCCGGCAAAGAGTTCTGGTGTTACAAGTTCCGTTCCATGCGCGTAAACAAAGACAGTGACACAATGCAGGCCACCAAAAACGATCCGCGCAAAACGAAGTTGGGAAATTTCCTACGCAAAAGCAACATCGACGAACTTCCGCAGTTCATCAACGTCCTGTTGGGCAGCATGTCCGTAGTGGGGCCTCGTCCTCACATGCTGAAACACACCGAAGAATATTCCAAGCTGGTTGACAAATACATGGTGCGGCATCTCATAAAACCCGGCATCACCGGATGGGCGCAAATCAACGGCTTTCGTGGCGAAACCAAAGAACTGTGGCAAATGGAAGGCCGCGTGGAACGAGACATCTGGTATCTGGAACACTGGACTTTCATGCTCGACCTATACATCATTTACAAAACCGTAAAAAACCTGATAAGAGGAGATAAAGAGGCCTATTGAAGTGAATCGAAGCTTGAGTATTGAAAGTTAAAAACCAAAAACACATGAAAAGAAGAAATCTGATATTTTTATTATTGCCTCTGCTACTGGCAGGGTGCCAAAGCTACAAGAAAGTGCCTTATCTGCAGAATGATTTGGGCCAGATTGCCTCAGCCGATACAAGCACACGCAGCATGACCCTATATGATGCCCGCATCATGCCGAAAGACTTGCTGACAATCGTAGTGAGCTGTCCTGAAGAGCCCGAACTGGCAGAACCGTTCAACCTGACCATAGCAACTCCCGTCAGCAACACCGGCAGCAGATCCCTTACTTCCCAGCCTGCGCTGCAACAATATCTCGTAGACAATGACGGAAATGTGGAATTTCCCGTATTGGGTACTATCCACTTAGGCGGCCTCACCAAAGGAGAAGCCGAACAGTACATCAAGGACAAACTCAAATCCCAGTTTCGTGGAACACCTATTGTCACCGTACGCATGGTCAATTACAAAATTTCAGTCATCGGCGAAGTAGGCAGTCCGGGAACATTTACCATCTCCAACGAAAAGGTCAATATCTTCGAAGCCCTTGCCATGGCAGGCGATATGACTATCTACGGCATTCGCGATAACGTGAAGCTGATTCGTGAAGACAATACCGGCAAACGTGAGATTGTGACGCTCAACCTGAACGATCAGGACATTCTGCAATCACCTTATTACTACCTGCAACAGAATGACATTTTATATGTCACCCCCAATAAGACCAAGGCAAAAACATCCAATATCAGTAGCAGTACCACTATCTGGTTCTCGGTTGTCGGCTCACTGGTTTCATTGGCGAGTCTTATTATAGCAATTACCAAATAAGGGAAATAAAAGGACAAAACTGAAAATAAAAACATTACGGACGTGAAAGAAGAAATATACGACGACTTGTTCGAAGAAAAAGAAGAGAAGACCAACTGGCAGGCTACACTTTTCAAATATGTCATCCGCTGGCCGTGGTTTATAGCCTCAGTCTTTCTCTGCATGGCATGTGCATGGCTCTGTCTGAAAACCATTACTCCGGTGTACAATATCAACGCATCCATCATTATCAAGGATGACAAGAAAGGTGGAAATTCCGGCGGTGATCTCAGTGCATTCGAGAACTTAGGCTTCATATCGTCCGCTAAAAACATTGACAATGAAATAGAAATTCTCCGCAGCAAATCGCTCATCAAGGATGTAGTCAGCGAACTGGGCTTATACATTAGCTATTCAGGCGAAAGCGGATTCAACAGAATCGATTTATACGGTTCATCCCCAATACTTGTGCATTTCCTGCCCGAAGATGCCGAACGCATGTCTGCCCCTATACTTCTGAACATCAGCTATCACTCCGACCAACAGATAGATGTGACGGCAACCATTGGAGAAAATACCATCAGCAAACATTTCACGAAATTACCAGCCGTTCTCTCCGGTGAGGCCGGTACACTCACTTTTATGTCCAACCCTTCTGTTCCCCCCACAGGCAGCGGTAATATAGATGTAAGCATTGTCAATCCCCTGTCCGTAGCCAAAGGATACCGGGGAGCCTTGTCCATTGAACCGACCAGCAAAAGCACTTCCGTTGTTACCGTATCGGTGAAAAACACGAATAAGAAACGCGGCGAGGATTTTATAAACAAGCTGATAGAAATATATAATAAAAAAGCCAACAACGACAAGAACGAAGTGGCGCAGAATACCGCCCGGTTCATTGACGAACGCATCTCCGTCATCAATCAGGAATTAGGCACTACGGAGCAGGAGCTGGAAAGCTTCAAACGCGAAGCAGGCCTCACCGACCTCAGCAACGACGCACAGCTTGCCGTCAGCGAACAGTCCGCCTACGAAAAGCTGTGCGTGGAAAACGGCACACAGCTCAATCTGATTCAGTATCTCTCCGAATACATTCAAAAGCCGGAAAATGCAACCTCCACCCTACCTGCCAACGTGGGGCTGAACGATGCCACCCTATCCGGCCTTATAGCCCAATACAATGCCCTGATTCTGGAACGTAACCGACTGCTGCGCACTTCTTCGGAAACCAACCCTGTTGTGCGCCGTCTCGACAGCAATATACAGGATATGCGTGCCGGTATCATCACCACCATTACCAGCACACGCAAAGGACTGCTCATCACCAAAGCCGACCTCGACCGTCAGGCAGGCAAATACGCCGGACGCATCAGTAACGCTCCTGCACAGGAACGCCGTTTCGTCAGCATCCAGCGCCAGCAGGAAATCAAAGCTGGACTTTATCTCATGCTATTGCAAAAACGCGAGGAAAACAACATCGCACTGGCTGCTACCGCCAATAATGCCAAAATCATAGACGATGCATTGGCAGATGATTTTCCGGTATCTCCCAATAGTAAGTCAATCTACATGATTGCGTTCACACTTGGACTCGGTATTCCGGCAGGGATTATTTACATCCTGAATCTCCTCAGTTTCCGTATTGAGGGACGTGCCGATGTGGAGAAACTCACCGCTGTACCCATTATCGGCGATCTTCCCCTTACCGAACCGGAAGCCGGACACACTCATACCATAGCCGTCCGCGAAAACGACAATGATATTATGGCGGAAACATTCCGGAGCCTGCGCACCAACCTGCTTTTCATTTTGGGCGATCCGGACAAGAAAGTAATTCTCATCACATCCACCATGAGTGGTGAGGGAAAAACATTCATCGCATCCAATTTGGCTGTCAGCCTGGCATTATTGGGAAAGAAAGTGATTATCGTCGGGCTGGACATCCGCAAGCCGGGACTGAACAAAGTGTTCCACATCTCCCACAAGGAGTATGGCATCACCCAATATTTGTCTGCCCCCCAAAGCACCGATCTGCGTTCCATGATACAACCTTCCGGCATATCTCCTAATCTCAGCGTATTGCCCGGCGGAATCATACCACCCAACCCAACGGAACTGCTGGCACGCCAATCCTTAGAAGATGCCGTTGAAATATTGAAACAAGATTACGATTATATCGTGCTTGATACCGCCCCTATCGGCATGGTGACCGACACGCAACTTATAGCTCGTGTGACCGACGCCAGTATCTATGTCTGCCGCGCCGATTATACACATAAGAACGATTACCAACTGATCAACGAGTTGTACAGCAATAAACGCTTGCCCAATTTGTGCACCGTCATCAACGGGCTGGATATGAAAAAGAAGAAATACGGCTATTACTACGGCTACGGCAAGTATGGCAAGTACTATGGTTACGGCAAGAAATATGGATACGGTTATGGATACGGCTATGGCAGCACCTCCGACCGTAAATAGCATATACCCCATAAGTCCGGGGTACTTCTACATGAAATACTGTCCCCGTCTCCGGGCTTATATTTGTTTGTTTGTCGGTACGTTGCGGCGGTAGAGCGCTGCCGTCGCACGTACCTTTTAAACTAATGGATCACAAAAACAATGCAAAGTACCAAATACACAGAAACGGAAACCGACGCCGTTCGTCGCCAATGGCTGGTGGCTTACGTGCAGTCATGCCTTGAGAAGAGGACAGCCCGGCGGCTCGCCGCTATGGGCATTGAATGTTATCTGCCCATTCAAAGTGAGATTCACCAGTGGAGCGACCGCCGCAAACGGGTGGACCGCCTGATAATTCCGATGATGATATTCGTGCACGTCACTCCGCAGGAACGTGCGCTTCCGCTAAGCCTGCAAGCCGTCAACCGCTATATGGTGTTGCGCGGTGAAAGTGCGCCTGCCGTAATCCCCGACGAGCAAATGGCACAATTCCGCTTCATGCTCGATTACAGTCAGGAGGCAGTGGAGATGTGCAGCGCCCCACTCGCTCCCGGCGACGCCGTAAAAGTCATAAAAGGCCCGCTGGCCGGACTGGAAGGAGAACTCGTCATCCTAAACGGAAAAAGCAAAGTAGCCGTCCGTCTGGACAAACTGGGATATGCCCATGTGGATATGCCCGTAGGCTTTGTAGAGAAAAAAAAGAAGGCGCCAACCGGCGCCTTCTAAACAAAACATGCAACAAAGAGCATTACACTCTTACACTGTCAGGACATCTCCCCTCCTACACCGTCATCGCATTTGCCCCGAACACGCCCAGCACCGCCGAAGCCACTGCAATCACCACTTTCAGAATTGTATCCCAAATACCTGCACTTTTACTCATTTTCTTCTTCATTTTAAATTGTTCATAAAAACTTGTTCATCACTCTTCTCATCCCAACGGGTTTTCCTCTTCCCCATCGTCCGGAAGGCCGCCTGTTCCGCCCGATGAACTGCCGCCGTCGGCAGAAACCAGTTCGTAGGTAATGTTATTCGGAGCGCCTTTCGTGGTGGCTACCGAATCGTTCACCAGTCGCAACGTACCGGCAACCTTGAAGTTGACCCGCACCTTATCAATGTTCTTCACCGTACAATCCTTTTCCAGCTCCGTAGCCACACAATGGAACGAAGTGCGGAAAATCCCGAAATCATCCAGACGGACACTGTTTCCGTCTGCCAACTTCTCACGTATGTTTCTCACGATTGCCTTGCCCACGTGCAGCACATCTTCCGCCGACATGCCACCCAAAGCCTCAATCTCTTCCGCGATACGCTTCAAATCATACATCTTCGCATCGCGCGGCTTTCTTTTCAGGGTATAAACCAGCGGAGAAGTCTTATCTCCAATCTTTTTGTAGCGCTGTGTACGCACTACCAATGCATTTGCCATAAATCTTTACTTTTTTAATGGTTGTTACTTTTTCACTTTTCAATTCTCGATTGTCAAATCTCTCAGGAGCTCCTTCTCTGACAATGCAAAGATACCTCCTCCACCCCACTCCGCTACCCCTTCGCACCCCTTTGCGCATCCTTGCACACCATAAGGAGAGTTACCGCGGCTTATGGCACCTTATGACGCAATAAACCTCTGCACATGCTTTCATACTCCGTCATTTTTCATTAACTTTACATCAACAATCGTAATAAAAATGTTCCAATGGAAAAATCCTCATTCACCATACGCAGTTACAGCAAAAGCGAGCTGGCCATGCTTTACAGCCCTTACATCACACCCAAAGCCGCTGTCCGGAAACTAAACCGCTGGATAGCCTTCAAACCCGGACTTCAAGAACAGCTCCGGGCCAGCGGCATGCTTCCCAACGCCAAATGCTACACGCCGCTTCAAGTACACACAATCGTGGAAGCGCTGGGAGAACCCTGACGTTTACAAAGCAAATGCCGGGCGTTGCTGCTGCAAACACCCGGCATTTCATGCGTAAATCCCCGGACTTTCAGGAGTAAAACCCCGGAAAAACAACCAAACATTTGATTCCTGCCCCTAAAATTCCTACTTTTGCATGATTTTTCAGAACAAATGTACGAACTCCTCTTTTTGTGAGAGGGGGCGGCGTAGCGTTTTCATCCCTCTTCCTTTTTCAGCAGTTCAATCCAGGGCAGCCTGTCCTTATCCAGCACTTTGCCCTGCATTTCTGCCATTACCTGCTGTTCCGACTCGCGCTCATCATACCGGCCGCATGGCTGCCGCACGAACAACACGCTGCCCGTCCGGCACAAATCCTGGTCGCGCACCTTCAGCATGTCGAGCCTTGTATAGTTGCGGTCCGGCTGGTTGATGCGGCTGATAGAAAAAATGAAGTCGGCAAGATTGGCCCAGTTGGCACTGCCCGAAATGGTGTACATGTCTATTTCTTCCAGTTCATCCTTTCCACTCTGCTTCTTCAGGCTGCGGGGATGCGCCACGATGATGACCCAGATGCCATTGCTGCGCCCCCATGCCTGCATCTGCGTCAGCATGGCCTTAATGGCCTGTGTTTCCGTATTGTAGCGTCCGCTTTCCATCTCCATGAAAAGATACGGGTCGATGATGAGATACTTCAACGGTACAGCCCGTTTCACCCGTTCCGCACGCTCAATGATATTGGTAGGTGTGGGCGAAATCTCATGCAGATCCAGATGCACCATGTGGGCGTTCAGAAAAGAGACAATGGGCTGCAACTGCTCCCGGGTATATGCCGTCATGTTCACTTTGCCCAACATCAGCCGGATGAGGTGCGCAATGTGCTTATTCTTGTCGGGAACCTCGAAAGAGAGAAAGCAGACGTAGCGCCCGGTCTTGGCCATGAGGTGGCAAGTCAGGTCATTCAGAAAATCAGTCTTGCCGCTGTTGGGCTTCCCGGTAACGATTATCAGTCCGCCCTGATCGGTGGGATGAAACACTTGGTCGGTCAGCGGGCCATAGCCCACATCGTATCCATGATCGTATTCGCCACGCAGCACGTTCAGCACCTCATCCGTCCGTTCGCCTACGGTGATGATGTCCGCCGTATGCCGCGGACGTGCAGAGTCGATAATCTCGCGCACCACACCGGAACCGTATGCCACAAGCACATCGGATATGTCCTTGCAGCCGCCGGGCAAAGTGGTGAACAGGCAGCGGGACCCGAAGTAGTCGGCAAGGTGCTTCACGAGTGTCCGCCCCGGCAGGTCGCAATCACCGCAAATCACCAGTTCGCGCACCTGGTCCAGCCAGGGAACAAAAGCCTCGAAACTTTTGCGAAGGTCGCTTGCAGCGCCGTTGGGCACACTGATGACATAAGGGTAGCCCGCCTCGTACAGGGTCAGCACATCCCTTCCTCCTTCGGTGACAATCAGACGGGCAACACTCTCTTCGGAAATCCGCAGCGGGTTGATGCAGTCGATATTATAAGGCGGGCAAGGCGTAGTGGGCGAATCCTGACTCCAGCATTTGGTGTAGCCGGACGAGGAAGGGTCGCACGAACGATACTTCACGTTGACAGGTTGCCCGTTGACGTAGTTCACATAAGCAATGCAGTGGTACATCGTCCCGGCAGCGTTCTTTTCGTCCTTGCCGTCCTTTCCACCGAAGCAGCGGTGCGTCAGGCAACCGAGATGTGCACTGACAGCCGTTTTCAGGGATATTCCCTGGTCGGCAAGATAACGGCGGGCGGCAAGCTGATCAGGGTCGGCCGTCTCCGGCTCATCTGTCAGCGGCTTTATTCTGGCGAGCACGTCGGGCGAGAGATGTTTGTAGTCATTGGGAATCATCGAGACTTCGGACACGAAAGTTTCCCCACCACCGGCATTACCCGCCAACGCCGCACTTCCGTTCTTCCTTCCCGCCGATGCAGGGAAAGAAGCGGACGGGCCGCCATACGCCCTCCCGGCCGACAGCGGGCGTTCTTCCCAAAAGTCTTTCAGGCGGCCATGAAAATCACATCCGGCATAGAAACAATGGTAAAATCCCGTCTCGCGGGAAATCGAAAGGTGTCTCTTGCCACATTTAGGACACAGGGCCAGATAATTCTTACCCACGTTCTTGCGTTCAGGAAAATCGCAGAGATAATAAAACGGTTTCACAAGTTCCCTCCTTCCCAGTTATTGCTCAGCACATTCCACACGCTCCCTGCTCCCGGACGCGGAGACGCATCATCAGGGATGTTGACCATTCCCTCTATCGGGTCGTCATAAAAGCGCATTCCGGTTTCGGTGTCCGTCCACTCAAACTCGCACAGCGGATGATTGTTGCGCTGCTCGCTCCGCATCTCACGCATCGCCTGCTCCCTTTTCCGCCTTCCGGCGGTTGCGGCATCCTTCAGCAGGCGTTGTCCATGGGCAGACTTCAGCAGGTTGTTCAGCCAGCACAAACGTCCGCTGTGACCGGATTTCATGAAACGCTCCTGCCCCGCAAAGTGAGGAACCAGCAATTCGTTCACCAAGTGCACAAGGTTGGCACAGGCATCCCCGCGTGTCAGTCCCTCCTCCTGCTGGAAGCGGTTGATCAGCGGAATGAAGATCTGCAATTTCTGCACCGGGTTTTCGTTGATGACATGAAAGAAGTGCCGGGCAGCTTCCAGACATTCTTCCGCAGGAATCGGATTTCCTTTAGGAATATCTTTAGTAGATTTATAATTATTATATATATTATAATTATATATATCCGCTTGCGGAAACTTTTCCGGTAATTCTTCCGGTAATGTTTCCGGTAATGTTTCCGGTAAACTTTCCGCAGCATCTTTTGCTTTCCAAAGATAAGAGTAGAAAGATTTCATTCCATACACATTGCCGTCCGGAACGATGCCGAACGAACGGCTTTGCCTGACCGCCTCCACCAGGCAGCGTGCATTCTTGAACTTCAACGACAGGCCGAGGTCGTAGAAATTCTCTACGGGGTAAACCGCTTCATCGTTCATGTAGGCGGTGACTCCCAAATAGAGGTCCAGCAGTTTCGAAATGGTAGAATCTGTTATTTTACGGCTTTTCCACAGCCCTATGGTCTTTCGCAGTTCGTATATGGAAAGAGTAGTCATGTTTGCTTTCATTATCTGTTATTTTTAAAATCTCGGCGAAGTTAACGCTTTGCCCCCGGAAAAACTGTACCCGACAGTTGGGTACAGATATACAGTTTATTATATTTATTAACATTTAAAAACGAAATCAGTATGATTTTAAAAGCAAAAAAAGCCGCCGACCACATGGAGTTCGGCGCATTCATCAGTCGTGAAATCCGTCTTCTAAAAATTGATCGCGCAATGTTCCGCGAAGAGTGTCACATGAGTCAGTCCTATCTTGAGGACATAAAAAAGGGCTCCATAATTATGAGATAGACTATTATGAGCACATTCTGAGCGCGTTCAGCAAATTTACCACTCCCGAAAACGCCCGGCGCATCTATCTGGAAGGGGTAAAAATCCTGTTTCCGAAGCTGAAAGAGTGAGTTTTTTCCACTGCTCATTGCGAGGGAAAAACACATTTCCTGTCAAAATACTTGGTGTTCTGACGAGTTATCCGTAATTTTGCCTCGCATTTCTCAATTACTACGGCTTTCGTCTTTCCTGCAAAATGTGGGAGAGGCGAAAGCGTAGCGTACTTGTCAGGAAGAAAAACTTCATAATTATCCCAAGTTGATTCCTATTTTCAGTCAAAAATATAACTCAAAGTGGGTTATAATACCTTTATGGGAATTATAGCCATACAGTGAGTGCTTACAACTTTAACCTTTGCCACATACTTAAAAACTATCAATGAATAAAGACACTCTGTATACTCAAACACCCCTTATTCTGGATAATCCACCTTCCAATGTCACTGACATTGAGGCCCTGCATGGTGCTTTTATAGTCTCTTTGACTTTGCTGTTCGTAATATCCTTTATAAAATATTTTATTGGAACAGATATTAAGCAAAAAGAAGTCATAAATATCATGTGGTTTTATGATCCAACACTCACTCGGCGTTTTAGGGATTCTTAATAATGAAGGTGAAATAAAATAGTAGAGTAATAGCATTTATTCCAAAACTTAAAAAACACTTCAAAGCATGGAAAAGGACATCAAAATTGCAGTAGCCGGAACCGGCTATGTAGGTTTAAGCATAGCAACTCTACTCAGTCAGCATCACCATGTAACCGCGGTAGATGTAATACCCGAAAAAGTAACACTGATAAATAACCGCAAGTCTCCCATACAGGATGAATATATAGAAAAATATTTAGCAGAAAAAGATTTGAGTCTATGTGCCACACTTGACGGTGCATCGGCTTATAGAAATGCAGATTTTATAGTAATAGCAGCGCCCACTAATTATGATCCGGTAAAGAATTATTTCGATACAAGTCATGTTGAAGAAGTGATTAACTTAGTATTAGAAGTAAATCCGGATGCTATAATGGTTATCAAAAGTACTATTCCGGTGGGTTATTGTCAATCTCTTTATAAGAAATATGCAGCAAGAGGTATAGAAAAATTAAATCTACTTTTTTCACCGGAGTTTTTACGGGAAAGCAAGGCGCTTTATGACAACCTTTATCCCAGCCGCATCATCGTCGGAACCAATATGGATAATCCACATTTAGTAGAAGCGGCACATACATTTGCCGCACTATTGCAGGAGGGAGCAATCAAGGAAAACATCGATACATTATTTATGGGACTTACGGAAGCAGAAGCTGTAAAACTATTTGCCAACACATATTTAGCTTTGCGTGTCAGCTATTTCAATGAACTTGATACATACGCTGAAATGAAAGGGCTTGATACGGCAGCCATCATCAATGGAGTATGTCTTGACCCTCGTATTGGTACGCAATACAACAATCCTTCTTTCGGTTATGGCGGTTATTGTCTGCCCAAAGATACCAAGCAGCTTTTAGCTAATTACAGTGATGTTCCGGAAAACCTGATAGGAGCTATTGTAGAAAGTAACCGTACCCGTAAAGACTTCATAGCGGACAGAGTTCTTCATCAAGCCGGTTATTATGACTATTATAACCGAGGCGATTTTAGTCCGGCAGAAGAGAAGCACTGTGTAATTGGTGTTTACCGACTGACGATGAAAAGTAACTCGGATAATTTCCGTCAAAGTTCCATTCAAGGCGTTATGAAACGCATCAAAGCAAAAGGTGCAGAAGTGATTATTTATGAACCGACCTTACCAAATGACGGCACTTTTTTTGGTAGTCGTGTGATAAATAATATAGATGAATTTAAAAAGCAAAGCGATGCAATTATTGCCAATCGATATGATATTTGCTTGGAAGATGTGAAAGATAAGGTTTATACAAGGGATATTTTTAGGAGAGACTAACCTGATTACAGTACCATTATCTAAATAACAATAGATACACAATAATTTAGTTTCTTATCAAAAATATAATTCAGAGATAACAGTCAAAGGAGAAGTAATATCTTATCAATGTATTTATAAGACAAATAAAAAGATGAACAGCACTTATAAAAATAGAACAGCTATCATTCAATACTTCTATATTTACTTAATGTTATCTTCAGCTGGCATGGCTTTCCCTGCATACATAGGAAATGATTTTTTCATTATACTACTTTCACTAATGGGAATATATTACTTTTTTTTCAAATCCTCCTTATATAATCTCCAAAAGCAATATACATTCTTTATAGGAATTCTATTCTTTTCAATGACTTTAGTCATAATAGGGTCCACATTAAGTTTAGGTACAGCACTAAGCATTACGTCAATATTATTAATCGTATATACTACATATAAAATAGATCCACTCCATTACATTCAAAGATTAATCAAGTCAATTTACTACATTTCTATAATTAGTATTATTCTTTTTTCTATTACGCGTCTATTAGGGTTTGATTTTTTTTCCACCCTATTTCCTTATTTATATCCCTCTATTCATAGAGACAATCAAATCTATAGCTATGGAGGATTTATATATCGTTTTGTACCTCTACACAGCGACAGAAATTGTGGTCCGTTTGGTGAACCAGGACAATACCAATGCATACTTTCTGTTGCTCTATACTTTACTCTATTTCGTGCTAGCCTTTTTAATCCCAAAAACAGAATCCGATATTTAGTTGTATTTTTTATCACTCTAATCACAACCCTTTCAACAAGTGGCTATATAGGAATGGCAATATTAATTATCTGCTTCTCATTGCATTCTTCAAAAGCTATAGACAAACAAGTTAAATACGTGTTTATAGCCATGACACTGGGAATTATCCTTTTTATTTCAACAACAAAACTCGGCAATGATTTTATAAATACAGCAGTATATGATAAAATTTACGAAAATGGTCAATTAGACCTGTCTAACAAATCTGGAGGTGCACGTACAGCAAGTATTATTGGAGTATTATCCACGATATATCACCATCCCATTACTTTATTTGGAGTAGGATATGATGAGTTACAAAAAATGGGGTTAGAAGGCTGTGCCGGTTTTTTATATCTGCTTCTTGCCATTGGAGTAATGCCATTTTTCATTTTATTCGGATTTTGTTTTCACCAAATATTCAAATACAACAAAGGAATATGGGATATCATTGTTCGAATTCTATTGGTAATAAATATGGGATTAGGTCAACCTCACATTATGAACTTTGCTCTTTTTACCATGATGTTATACCCCTATTTTATTGCTAACAGCTTAAAAAAAGCAAGAATATCCCATGTCAGAAATTGCTAATAGGGTACTAAAAAATAGTGGATATCTATATTTTAGCATGGGATTATCCATGTTTGTTTCCCTCTATTCCACTCGTCTAATTCTCAATGCACTTGGAAGCTCCGATTTTGGTATATTCTGCATTATAGGAGGAGCAATCGGTATGTTAGGGTTCTTAAATGCAGCCATGTCAGCCACCACCCAACGCTTTATTAATTATGCAGAAGGAGAAGGAAAACCCGAAAAACA
>OGMT01000865.1_pt1 | contig 18118 bp, 12 predicted proteins | sample 1573271 | NCBI WGS metagenome assembly OGMT01 (sample SAMEA2582000, study PRJEB24529) | metagenome | biome: Human gut stool | place: China | collected 2011 | reverse complement strand
TAGTACGCACCAGGGTACGTTCGCCCGTCACTTTGTGTTCCTTATAAACCCGCAGCTCATAGGTGGCATCGGCCCGAACGGGATAACCCTCGCCGTCGCAGGTCCAGACCATCGGCAGCGCACTGCCTTCGGAAACATAACGGTACTCGCTTTGGGGATCATCCGGCATCCCCGGTACGTCGTACTCATCGGCCGAGGAGGTGGTCAAAAACGCACTCCGCTCCCCCATCAGTCCCGCGAGCGCCAAGATACCGCAGACACCGTCGTCCTCGGGATCGGTAGGCACGGCTCCGAAGAACGCATTGAGGTCTATGCTCAACCGCTCCGGATCGTTCGAGAGGTCGGAGTAGGCGAAATCGTACACATAGTCCTCCATCCCGCTCCCAGCAACGGCCGGTACGACCGTCTGCATCAGATTACCGCCGCTCCAGGTGAAATCGGCCCGGGGGCGGAAATCGTAGGAGGTTTTCGTCGGGTCCTCTATCACGCACGATTGGGCATAACCCGCCGCATCGTAAGAAGTAGTCCAGACTACCGACTCGCCCTCGCTCACCACCTTTACGGCCCGACCCGCCGCATCGAGCGTAACGGTATAAACCTCTTCGAAATCGTCGTCACGGGCCACGACCTTCATCGTCGTCGCATCCAGGTAAGTAAACTCGATCGGCGTTTCCATCTCGCCGGCACCGGTTTCCGGCGAATCGTCGATCACGACACGGGCAACACGCCCCTCGGTGTCGTACTCGATATTACAGCGGAAATCATGATGCAGCTCCCCGCCGGGTTCGTCCCCATTATCGGAGAACGAATCGAACGCCACGATCCGTCGCCCCGGTTTCGGTTCAGGCGACGGATCGGGTTCGGGCGACGGGTCCTCCCCGCCTGCCGCCTGCTGCCGGACCGAAACCTCGACACGATTCTCTCCACAGCGGATGACGATCGAAGCCGAGCGCTCCTCACCCGTATCGTTAGGGGTCAATGCAATCTCGACAGTCACGCGTCCCGCCCCGCCGTGATCGGGCGAAAGACTTACCCACCCGGTCGTCTCGTCAGCACGCGAATCGCCGTACACAACCTCCGAGGTCCACGCCTCCGCCACTTCGAAAGTCAGCCTGCTACTCGTCTGATCGGCCTTAAAAGTCTGATCCAACTCCCCGGTATCGGGAAATTTCAAATTTCCGAAATCGCCGCTACCGTCCTCATCGTTACACCCGGCCGACAGAAAAGCCGCCGCTGCACAGAACAAAAATTTCAGTTTCATCTTCGACTAAATTAAAAAATACCCCATTTCCAAAATTCACACAAAGATAGCATTTTTTTTAAATTTCAAGGAGGGTAATTTTTCAAAAAAAACTTGTATAAAAGAAAAAATAGATGTATTTTTACTTTATAAAGATTGTACTATTAGTGAAAATGTGCTGCGGAAAATTTTCAGGAGGTGTGGAAAATACGATACAACACCTAATCATTAGAACCTTATTTACAAACCTTAACCAAAACACGTATGAAAAAATTTAATTTGTTGATGGCGCTTATGATGGTATTCGCACTATCGTTTGCCGCTTGTAATGATGAAGAGCGAATTTCCCCCCCCACGATGGTGGTAATTTGACTTTCGAGGTAACGGTTGGCGAGATTACCTCATCCTCCATTGCCTACACTGTAACTCCCTCCGACCTTAAGGCCGAGTACCTGTGCATATTGGCCGATGCCAAAACAGTCGAGTCGTTTACTCGCGATGAATTTCTCGTGGAGGCCATCTTGGAGGAGCTTAAGGCTGAAGCCGGCGCACAGGGCAAGACTTTAGCAGAGTATATGCCGGAAATCGTTGATAAGGGGGCTATCACCGATGGCAAGTTCTCGAATCTGTCCCCGGCGTCCAAATACTACATCATCCTGTTCGGAGTAGATCCGGCCAACGGATATAAGGCTAACTCTGACGTAGTTAAGAAAGACGTTACGACTGAAGAGTTCCAGGATCTCAACATAACATTCGAGGTTAAGACGACTGTGGACGGCAACTCTGCAACATTCAAAATCATCCCTTCGAACAACGATGACGTGTGGTACTTCACCACTCTTCCCAAAGCCACTTACGACACATACACCGATCCTGCCGGTCAATACAAGATGGAAACACGGCAATTCATGCTCTTCTGTCTCCAGCAGGAAATCGAAGCCCGGCGTCAGCAAGGCATGTCGGATACTGAAATTATGAATGCGATCTTCCACAAGGGGGCTTTGGAACTCGAAGGCAAGGGACTTACCGCCAACACGGAGTATATCAACCAAATCGCAGGCTTTATCATAACTCCGGAAGGTCAGGTGACCATCGCTACCGATGTTACTACAACCACCTATACCACCGGTAATGCCCAGGCCCAAGATTTTACTTTCGAAATTACCGTTGGTGAGGTCGAGGCTATGAATGCCGCTATCAAGATCGTTCCGACAGATGAAACCGCTACCTTCTGCTGGATGGTGGCTCCGTGGGATGGGAAGAAGACAGCTACGGAGGTTATGAACGACATCGTAGCACAGTATGGCAACTTTATGAACAACGGAGCCATGCTATATAAAGGCGTTCAGGATTACACGGGCGGCCCCGGCAGCCCGTATAAATACAAACTCGATGCTGCCGACACCTACTACTACGTCATTGCCTTCGGCTATGCCGGCGGTGTAACTACAGAGCCTGTGATGGAGACTTTCCGCTCCCTTGCGGCTCCGGATCCGGAATCGACCACCTTCCAGATAACTGCTTCCGACATTTCCCCTTATGGTTTCTCTGCAGAGGTAACACCATCCGAGACTACCACATACTATACGGTGAAATTCATGCCAACAGAAGAGTTTAAGACTCTTGATTTTGACCAACTTACCGCAGATATAAACGCAGGTTTCGATGAGATGTTCGCAACGTCACAGATGTTTGATCCTAACACTACTGTTGCTCAAGTTCTTAGTACATATTACTATAAAGGTGTTTTCCTTGCCGATGCTTCAGGATTGACTCCTGAAACTGCTTGCTCCGGCTTTGTAGCAGCGCTCTCTGTTGAAACAGGCCATGTTGTCAAAATTCACAAGTTCGAAAACATCACAACTACCGGCAAACTCGGCAACATCAATCCTTCCGTCGAGCTTATCGGCTACTGGTCAGGTGACGACGAGGCCGGTCAAATCTTCGGACAACCAGACGCAACGAGAGGTAAGGCTATCACTGTCGTCAAGTATAGCGGTTTCGATGGTGCACGGAAACTATCTGCTGTAATGTGGTGGGGCGAAATGACAGATGTCGATCAATACCCCGATGCATCCCTTTGGAGTCAGTTGAAAGCAAGTTGGCTGGAGATCGATCAGTCACAGCCGTACTCATTCTATGTTGTTGAATGGGAGACTCCGCAGACAGCATTTGCCTATGCAGAAGATAACGATGGCAACCCGGGTACTTTTGGTCGTCTCTCCACTCTCGCAACCGCAGAGAACAAGGGTGACATTCAGGATTTGATCGATCTTGTTGAGCAGATCAACGCAACATCAAAGAGTTCTTTCGCACTCCCCAAGTCCGATGTGATCGGCAAGAATACGGGTCTTACACTCAATGCCAAGAGTTTTGAAGCAAAGGTTCCTGTCGCAAAGACTGTCAAGGCCGAAGTGAAGGTTGCCGAACCCAAGCCATACGCACCGTCTTACAATGTATCATACGTTCGGCCTTTCTATATGTAATTGTTGTATAGAACATAATATTGGACAGTTCGTCTGGCGGGTTCGCCAGACGAACTGTTTTATTTTCTGTATTAACGATCAATACATATACAATATATATTTATATAAAATCGCAAAATCCGACGAATCGTACTATCTTTGTAAAGGATAAGAACACGCCCCTGAAAACTGCAAATCCCCCGTTTTCTTCTCGGCTCACACTGTCTTTAATTGTAAAAATTCATCGATTATCCCCATGAATCGAATCGTCATCCTCGGGGCCACTTCCGGCATCGGACTGGAGATCGCCAAACTGTATATCGCCGCCGGCTGGCAAGTCGGGGCCGCAGGTCGCCGCACGGAAAACCTCGAAGCACTTCGGGCTGCGGCGCCGGACCGGGTAAAAATACGTTCGATCGACATCACGGCCCCGGAAGCGGAAGAGCTGCTGCTGCGGCTGATTGCCGATCTGGGCGGCTGCGACCTGCTGCTGCATTGCGCGGGCATCGGCTACAACAACCCGCAGCTCGACACCGATGCCCGCGCAATGCAGCAGCTCGACGCCGCACGGGAAATCGCAACGGCGGAAACCAATACCGTAGGGTTCACGCGCATCATGGACACGGCTTTCGACTATTTCCGCAGGCAGGGCGGAGGACATCTGGCAGCGATCAGTTCGATCGCCGGGACCAAAGGCCTCGGCGCAGCGGCGGCTTACTCCGCCAGCAAACGCTACCAGAACACCTATCTCGACGCATTGGCACAACTCTCACGGATGCAGCGGCTCGACATCCGAATCACCGACATCCGGCCCGGATTCGTGGACACACCCCTGCTGCGCGAAGGGAAATACCCGATGCTGATGCGCCCCGAAAAAGTCGCCGCACGAATCGTCCGGGCGCTGGAACAACGGAAACGGCGCATCGTCATCGACCGCCGTTACGCCGTGCTGGTATTTTTCTGGAGGCTGATTCCCGAATGGCTCTGGGAGCGGCTGCCGATCCGCACGAAATAAGGCCCGTCAGCAAGATTTCTCCCGACACCCCATGCTCCCGCCACAGCTATCCACCTCTAAAATTTCCCCAATGACATCCCAACAAATCGCTGCCATCGCCGCCCGCAACACAGAGAAAGCCCGACGGATCATCCGAGATACCGGCATCATCGACATCTGGGAATCCGCCGGAGCCGAAATAAACCTGGTCGGCTCGCTCAGCACCGGTCTTTTCATGAAGCACCGGGACATCGACTTCCATATCTATTCGGCTGTCCTCCGGCCAGAAGATGATTTTACCGCTTTAGCGAAGCTTGCCGCCAATCCTGCCGTCAAACGAATCGAATACGGCAACTTGCTGGCGACGGAAGAGCGGTGCCTCGAATGGCACGCTTGGTACGAAGACCAGGAAGGCGAACTCTGGCAGTTGGATATGATCCATATCGAGAAAGGCTCCCGCTACGACGGCTACTTCGAAGAGGTGGCCCGACGCATTTCGGCGGCCCTGACCGATGAAACGCGCGAGGCGATCCTGCGGCTCAAGTGGGAAACGCCCGATACGGAAAAAATCGCAGGCATCGAATACTACATGGCCGTCCTGCGGGACGGCATCCGCAGCTACCCCGATTTCGTTCGCTGGCGCGAAGCACATCCCCTGACGGGTGTAGCGGAGTGGATGCCCTGAAAGCCGGAATCCATGCCGGAGGTCAGGTCTTGCACCGGATATAAAAGAATTTTCCTCGTTCGATTTCGACCAACTCTACGCTATCGAATCCCGCGCGACGATCTATTTCGACAAGTTCGCCGCATGTATATTTGGCAAATCCGTAACGGGTATATCTCAGCTTGTCGAGCCACTGTTCGAAAACCCGGAGTAACGGGTTGCATACCGTACGATTTCCATTCGAAAAAACGGTTAAGACTGCATCAGCACAAGGGTTATCATAAACACCGCAGGCACATTGTTCAGGGCATGCGCCCCGACCGCCCACAAGAAACCCAGGTTGACCCGCAGGTAAACCATGACGCTACCGGCGAAGAAAAGCATCAGACATATCAGTAACGCATAGGGCACCAGGAACCAGGTAAGACCCTGCATGGCGAAAAGATGCACCAAGGCAAAGAGTCCGGCCGAGCACCACATCATCGGACGCAGCCACCCCTTCTTAGCCTGCCAGAAAGCATCTGTAGTAAATCCATATAGCAGCCCCGCTACAACGATACCTGCCGGAAGCCCCCACCAGAAAGAATGCTGCGCCCCGGCTATCGCTAAAAACCGCGAGACGAAAAAGAGCGTCAGTGCCCCCAATCCAACCGCTACCTGCCACCGCCGGAACGAAAGTCCCAGCCGAAAACAACACTCTTCGAAAAAAGGTGCTACGAGCAGCACGTACGGCAATGCCCACCATCCCATGCCGGCAGCCGCTACGGACGGATTTCCGAAAAATGAAAGCCCCTGCATCGGGTTGATTCCCGTATTGGCCATGTAAATCGCCGTACACCCCGTAAGCATCAACATCACGGCGATACGGGTTACGATAAAGAACAACAGCGCGTACAGCAAAATGCGGCCGACACTCTTGGTCTGCCGTTCATTCGTACGATTCAAAATAAAAAGCTGCATATATTCACTTTTTAAGTTTACACTCAATAAAAATCCGCCGGACAGAACGATACGATTTTCGCAGGGACTGTCTCGGCGGATATTCAATTGTAATAGTATGGAAAATCAGAACGGGAGATCGTCCGGATCGTCCGCAGCAGGCGTAACGGGAGTCTGGGCCGCAGGCTGCTGGTACGAAGGCTGCGCCGGCTGCTGATAGGACGGCTGTCCCTGCGGCTGGGCATACCCGCCTGCCGGAGCTCCCGCCGACTGGTTATCCCCACGGCGTCCCAACAACTTCATATCGTCGGCCAGAATTTCGGTCGTATAACGCTTGTTGTTATCCTTGTCCGTCCACTCGCGGGTACGCAGGCGCCCCTCGATGTAAATCTGCGATCCTTTATTGACGTAGCGATCCACTACGTCGGCCAAACCGCGCCACAAAGTGATCGTATGCCACTCGGTATGTTCCTTGGTTTCGTTGGCCTGGCGGTCGAACAGCCGTTCGGTCGTCGCCAGACGAACCCGGGCGACTTTCGCTCCGCTTTCGAGCGTGCGGACCTCGGGATCCACACCTACATTGCCGATCAAAATCACTTTATTTACCATATCGCCTCGTTATAAGTTTTTTATCATCTCCATAAAGAGCTCGGCCATCTTCACGCCGGCTTTGGCCCCCTGACGCTGCACATCCTCGTGGTCGCCGACCTCATCGCTCAACCCGCAGTTCGTAATGACCGATACCCCGAAAACGGGAATCGACATGTGCCGGGCCACGATCACTTCGGGCACGGTGGACATACCGGCGGCATCGCCGCCGATCGCCTTGAAATAACGGTATTCGGCCTGCGTTTCGAACGTCGGACCCGTACCGCCCACGTAAACGCCGTACTGCAACTTGATTCCCTTCTCCTCGGCAATACGGGTCGCACGGATAATCAAGTGCTGATCGTAACAGTTGTGCATATCTGGGAAACGGGGGCCGAACTCGGCCATGTTGGGGCCGATCAGCGGATTGGGCATCAGGTTGATGTGGTCGGTGATGACCATCAGATCGCCTACCCGAAACGAAGGATTCACGCCGCCGCTGGCGTTCGATACGAACAGGTAGCGGATCCCGAGCAGCTTGAGCACCCGCACGGGGAACGTCACCTGCTGCATGGTGTAACCTTCGTAATAGTGGAACCGCCCCTGCATGGCCACTACGCGGCGCCCTTCGAGCAAACCGAAAATCAATTTTCCCTTATGTCCCTCGACCGTCGAAACGGGAAAATTGGGAATCTCCTTATAGTCGATCGAATATTTCTCATCGATACGGTCGGCGAAATCGCCCAATCCGGTACCGAGAATAATGCCTACTTCCGGTTGGAAGTTTTCGATGCGTGCCTGAATGAAGGCCGCAGTCTCTTTAATTCTCTCTAACATCGCACTCTAATTTTTGGAGAAAATCCGTTTCCGAATCATCTATGAATGAAATATTGATGGGCAGGAAATACATTCTCTTGCGTACTTCCGCCGGTATCTTTTCGGGATGGCTCATCTTGACCGCGTCCTTTTCGGTCATGATGATCGCCGCCTTCGGGTGTTTTGCCAGCAAATTCGCTACCAATTTCATATCTTTCACCCGGTAAACATGGTGGTCGTCGAAACGAACGTCCTCGATCACCTTGTAATTGTTTCTCAATCCCTCCACGAAAGGTCCCGGATTGCCGATACCCGACATGGCGATCACCTGCTGGCCGTAATTCAGTTCCTCATCCACGAACTCAGGGAAGAGCGGCCGAGGCCGGAAACTTTCGAAACGGGTAAAGTAAACACGCTGATAGGCGACCTGAACCAGAACCTTGCGCAGAATGCGCCGGTCGATCGGAGCCATATTCTCGGGGCATTTGGTCACGATGAAATAATGCGCCCGGTGCAACTGTTCGGGCAAATCCCGCAGATTGCCCGCAGGCAACATCCGATCATGCTGCACGGGCCGTGTCGCATCGATCATGACGATATTGACTTTAGGCTCTACGTAACGGTGCTGGAAGCCGTCGTCCATCACGACGAGATCGACCTCCGGATGCTCCTGCCGAAGACGGCGGATCCCCTCTGCCCGTTTCTCGCACACGACCACGACCGTATCGGGAAATTTGCGCTTGATCTGCAACGGCTCGTCCCCCACTTCGCGGTAGTGCGATTCGGGAGTGACCTCAATATATCCTTTCGTTCGCCGCCCGTATCCTCTGGAAATCAACGCTACGTGATGCCTTTGAGCCATGTAGGCGATCACCATCTCGGCCATCGGGGTTTTGCCCGTACCGCCTACGGTGATATTGCCGATGCAGACGACCGGAATATCGAACTTCTCCTGTTTCAGAATCCCCCAATCGAAAAGCCGGTGGCGCAACAAGACCCCCAACTTATAAAGGAAAGAAACAGGCATCAAAAAAAAATTCGACATTCTCAATACTGGTTTATAGCAATCAAAGATAGCAACAATTCAATGAATTACAAAAGAAACACCCCAAAACTTGGATAATCCGACCGCAGAGCAGCGGAAATTTTGTTTTTTTTCTTATCTTTACCGGAAGAAAACTTCCGTTAAAAATCAGGATACATCCCGACCGGACTCCAAAAAATTTGACCCGGTTCGCAGTTTTATACCTTAATTATTAACATGATCAAACAACTGAAACCAGCTGCCGCATTGTTAGCAGGCCTGCTCTTTTTAGCAGGATGCGGCCGCACGGCAACGGATGCCGAAGAAAATTCCGATGAAATCATAGAACCCAACCTTTTATACGGCATTCCCGCCGACAACTACCGGCTCGAACAGCAGATCATCGACCGTGGCGAAACCCTCGGTCAGATTCTGAACCGATACGGTGTTTCCGCCGCCCAGATCGATCAGCTCGACAAAGCGTCCAAAGACGTATTCCCGCTCCGCAACATCCGGGCCGGGCGCAGCTACACGGCTTTCATCCACGAAGATTCGCTCAACGCCCCCCATCTGGACTATCTGGTGTACGAACAGAGCATCTCCCAGTATGTCGTTTTCAGCCTGGCCGACGACTCGATCAGTGTCACCAAAGGCGAAAAAGAGTATGAAATACGTCGCCAGAAAAAGACTGCCACGATCGATTCCTCGCTCTGGGAGGCGATCGTAGGCGCCGGCATGCCGGCCTCTCTCGCCGCCGAAATGGAGGACATCTATCAATCGACGATCAGTTTCTTCAGCATCCAGAAAGGAGATAACTTCACGGTCATCTACGACGAGCGTTACATCGACACCCTACCGGCCGGCATCGGGCGTATATGGGGAGCCAAATTCAACTACGGCGGCAAGACCTATTACGCCATTCCGTTCCGCCAGGGCAATAAAATCGCCTATTGGGACCAGGACGGCAACAGCCTGCGCAAGCTGATGCTTATCACGCCGCTCAAATATACACGCATCAGCTCCCGGTTCACCTATTCGCGGCTCCACCCCATCTACAAAACCTACCGAGCCCATACGGGCGTCGATTTCGCAGCTCCGAAAGGCACTCCGGTACATGCCGTAGCGGATGGCACGGTCATCTTCAAAGGCTGGGGCGGCGGAGGCGGCAATACCCTCAAGATCAAACACAACAACGGGTTTATGACCGGTTATCTGCACTTGAGCGGCTACGCCAAAGGGATTCGCCAGGGCAGCCGCGTATCGCAGGGGCAGTTGATCGGCTATGTCGGCAGCACCGGAGCATCGACGGGTCCGCATCTGGACTATCGCGTCTGGCGCAACGGCAAACCGATCGACCCGCTGAAAATTCCGCAGGAACCGGGCGAACCGATTCACAAAGCCAACCGTGCCGCTTACGAATATGTCCGCGACCGAATTATGGCTGAGCTGGACGGCAAGGTAAAGGAAGAAGACAAGATCAAACAACTCGACTCGATCGTACTCACTCCGTCGAAAACGACAGACAGCCTGGTTTTCAGCAGTAAATTATGATCGACCCGCGCATTGTCCGCTTCATCGGCCGACACCACGTCCTGACACTGGCGACCGTCGCCGGAGAACAGCCCTATTGCTCGCACGCGTTTTACGCCTACGACCCAGAGCGCAATCTGCTCGTATTCGCGGCCGATAAGACGACGCGCCATGCGGAGGAGATGCAGGCGAACCGGCAGGTAGCGCTGGGCATCGCGCTCGAAAGCAAGGCAGTGGGCAAACTTCAGGGGCTCCAGCTTTGCGGAACGGTGCGGGAAGCGGACGAAGAGGCACGAAAAACATATATCCGCCGCTTCCCGTTCGCAGCACTCGCCGAGCTGACGTTGTGGGTTGTGGAGATTTCCTACATGAAATTCACGGACAATACCCTCGGATTCGGAAAGAAACTGATATGGAACAGCAAGGAACAGGAGTAATCATCGTCGCCGGCGGGAGCGGCAGCCGCCTGGGAGGTCCGCTTCCCAAACAATTCCGCATGCTGGGATCGCTGCCGGTATTGGGCCATGCGATAAACGCCTTTGCAAGAACGCTGCACAGCACGCAGATCGTCGTCGTCCTTCCCGAAGGACAGATCGATTTCTGGAAGAATCTGGCAGCCCGTTTCGACATAGCCAAGCACACCTGCACGGCGGGCGGGCCGCAACGGTTCCACTCGGTACGCAACGGCCTGTCCGCTCTGCCCCGAACCGTCGCACTGATCGCGGTCCACGACGGCGTACGTCCTTTGGTATCGTCCGACCTGATTTTGAAAGCCGTGGAGTGTGCGGCGGCCCATGGTACTGCTATTCCGGTCGTCGAAGCCGTCGATTCCCTGCGGCAGCTCACGCCCGACGGATCGCACCCGATCGACCGCAATACGCTGCGAATCGTACAAACGCCTCAGGTCTTCGACGCGGAATTGCTCCGTCGTGCCTATGAACTCGACTACTCCCCCGACTTCACCGACGACGCCTCGGTCGTCGAACGGGCGGGACATGCGGTCACGCTCTGCCACGGAGAGCGCGGCAACCTGAAAATCACGACAGCGGACGATCTTCCGATCGCCGAAGCAATTCTTTTATCCAGAGCATCCCGTGAAGAAAATCTATAAATACAGCTTCAGCCGCCACACGCTTTCGCTCACGACGATCTACCTCACGATCTTCCTCGCACTGGGGATCGGGCTCTACTTTCTATATGAAGGAGGCTATCTTTCGGCCTGGTTCTTTTCGTTCATCGTGGCGCTCGTCGCCCTGATGTCACTCTCCATTCCGCGTCGCATCCTCGTGGACGACGAAGGACTGCATATCCTCTGTCTGCTCGACATCACGGAGCTTCATCCCGAAGAGATCGCCTCCGTACGGCAAGTCGAGAAGCAGGAACTCCGAGGCTACGTGCCCTATTTCGGCGGTTACGGATTTTTCGGGTTCTACGGACACTATTTCGACCTGAAAAATCTCGAAAGGGTCAAAATCTACGCTTCCGAATGGCGGAATTTCGTCGAAATCACCGATATATATGAAAATCGGATCTATGTCTCCTGTACCCAGGGAGAAGAACTCGTAAACGACCTACGGGAACTCATCTCGCACGCCCGAGAACGACGAGCACAGGAGCTACAGTCCCAGGAAACGACGGAAACACGATAGTTTTCACCTTCCGACGTCAAAACAAAAGACACCGGCCTCTACACTTCTCCCCCCCTCTCCCAAATTCTCTTCCCGAAGGGGATCTCGATTCATTACCTTCCCCAAAAGGATGCTATGTTGTGTATATCAGTATCTGCATGTTAAGGGATGATAAACGCACGAATTCCGAATTCGAAATACGATACACGACAATCCGGCCTACATTAACGCATCTTACGATTTTCCATTCGCCGCAGAAAAACAATCAGGGGAAACTGTGTACCAGTTTCCCCTGATTTCAATGTATCGTTCAATCTTAATTCAGATTCGGCAGGAAGGAGTAATCCCGGCTGTATTCGAGCATCTGCTTCACGTAGTCGTTCGGATAAGAAACCTTCACATCCACGACCTTGCCGTTCTTCTCCACCAGCTCGTACTGCGGATTCACAAAACCGCTGTAAGGCTCGATATCGAGGGCTTTGTAACGGGTCAGCACTTCGGCGTGCAGCTTCGGATCGACCGTCACGGCATATTTCTCGACCAGTGCTTTGCCGGCCTCGAAATCGCCTTCGGACTTGATACGCTGCACCTCGCGGAGCATACGACCCAACAGCTCGCGCAGCTTCGTATAATCGTTCACCACGACATACGTTTTACCATCCTGCTCGATCCACTCGATCACGTTGTCGGCCTTCCCCTGCTCGTAGCACCATTCGGCGATCAGCTTGCGGTTGCGCATGTGCGCCTCCTCGACATTCTTGCCCGGCTCGATACGTGCGAGCTGCGTCATCATACCGTTCATGATATACCGGGCATATTCCGCATACGCCACATCCAGCGACGGAATCAGCCCCAATTCGACCATTTTCGGATCGCCCAGGTAGTAGAGCCCGAAAAGATCGGCACGGGCCTCCTCGAGCGTCGAGGTATAGTTCTTCAACTCACCGCCCTTCACACCCGGAGCCAACTGCCCGGAACCGTGTCCCAAACATTCATGCAGGTCGGTATGCAGATCGTCGGCCAACTTGCCGTACTTGTCGATACGTTCACGGTCTTCGGGACGCAGCATGAACTCCTCGAGGAATCCGTCGCCATGCGCCGCCTGAGCATAAGCGTAGGTAATGTTGTCGATGGTCACCGACTTCGAACCGTGCTCCTTGCGGATCCAATCCGCATTGGGCAGATTGATACCGATCGGTGTCGCAGGATAACAGTCGCCGCCCAGCATCGCTGCCGTAATCACTTTGGCCGAAACCCCTTTGACCACCTTTTTCCGGTAGGCGGAATCTACAGGCGAATGATCCTCGAACCACTGCGCATTCTCGGAGATAACCTCCGTACGATGACAGGCCTCCTTGTCCATGAAATTGACCAGCGACTCCCACGACGCCTTGCGTCCCAGCGGGTCGCCGTAATCTTCGATAAACCCGTTCACGAAATCGACGTTGGATACGGTATCCCGCACCCACAGGATGTTATAACGGTCGAAATCGTGCAGGTCGCCGGTTTTGTAATAGTCGATGAGGGCTGCGATGGTCGCCTTCTGCGGCTCCTGGGCAACGCCTTGCGCCTTCTCCAGCCAGTAAACAATCTTCTCGATCGCCGGCGAATACATACCGCCTACTTTCCACACCCGCTCGCGGATCGTTCCGTCCTCATCCTTCACGAGCTTCGAATTCAATCCGTAGGAGACCGGTTCGGGATCGGCCGGATCGGCCATGCTACGGTAGAACTCTTCCACTTCGGCCTGTGTCACGCCTTCGTAATAGTTGTTGGCGGAAGTCGTCACCAAATCCTGACCTTCGGCCTGATTGAGTTGGGTCTTATAGAGTTCGGGATTGAAAATCGCCTCGCAAACGACAGCCCGCAGCGCATTGAGCTCATCGCCGAACTTCTCGACGGGGATCGACTCGGCAACCGCGAGGAAATACTCCTTCGGAAATTCGGGTACGAACTTGTCGTTGGAATAGTGGTGATGAATTCCGTTGGCGAACCACACTTTTTTGAGGTACTTCTCCAGCGCTTTCCATTCGGGCGTCGTACGGTCACCGTCGTAATTCTCATAAATCACCTCCAACGTGCGGCGCACGGGAAGGTTGTATTTGAAATTCTGGTCGAACATGATGTCGCGGCCGCATTTGGCGGCTTCGGCCAGGTAGTAGATCAACTCTTTCTCCCGAAGAGGCAGCTCGGCAAAGCCCGGCACCTCGTAGCGGAGAATTTTAATATCGTCGAAGCGGTCCAGGATCCAGGGAGCATCCTCCGTCTTCTTTTCATGGCAGGAAATCATCGTCGTTGCGGTTAAAGTCAAACAAATTGCACTCAATCGGGTCTTCATAGGCACCAGGTCGTCGGTTTAACGGGATTTTACAAAACAGCACGAACGAAACACACGGCCTCGATTCGCGCATCTTTGCAAAGATACGAATAAGCCGAGTACAAAAGCAAATTTATTTGCATTTTGTCGCAATGAAATATCCAATTATCCGATCCAAATCGAAGACAGAGAAAAATGAGAACAATCGTACAGACTTATACACAAAAATCGCCCAACCGCTTCCTATCTTCGACAAGGATAAACAAATATTCATCCCCGGCAAACACGGAACATCGGTCCCCCAACAGTCCGACCAGCTCCGATAAAACCGACCGCAACTGGTTCAATCCGACACACAACCCTTTCGGGTTATTTCGTTTTTCAGACAAAATACGTTCCACACCACATATCGTCCACAACCGAACAAAAAAGTCCCGGTCGGTATTTTCCGACCGGGACTCCAATTAGCGTTCCGCATATCTGGACATCGATGCCCGACACGGCTTCAATTATCTAACGACCGATGCGGACGGCATTTCATCGTTACTATGCCAAGTACCGGTCCACTTGTAATTTGTCTCAAAATACTTCTGGAATGCTTCGATCTGCGCCGAAGTAGCCCAAATATCGACCAGATTAGCCGCAGGAATGAAATTAGCAGGATCTGTCAACTTTGTATTGGTATAGATATTTATCGAAGGATAGATCCATTTACCACTATTAGGTTCACTCTCCCACTTCTCCAAATAAGAGCCGGAAAGATTCAGAGAAGTCAATTCCGTACAACCAGTTACGGTCACAGCAACAATCGCCCGACAATCCTTTACCGTCACGGATTCGATCTTCGGACATTTATCCAGTTCGACACGCTTCGGCCCAACCTCCGTACCGGCCGCACCTGTCACCACCAAGGAGAAAGTCGTCAGGCTCTGAAGACCGTTGCAATCGATTGCCGTCAAACCTTTCACCAACGAAATATCAACCGAAGTCAAATTGATATTACCAACAGCCAAATTCGTATCATCCAAAGACTCCAACCCAGACACCTTCAGCGTCTTCAAATTCCGAAAATATTCGATACCAGCCAAAGACTTCACTTCCGCCGCATTGTCGGCATTAAGCTCCAAATCCGTAACCCGATCAGCTTCCTCCTGCGTAATACCCCCATTGGAACCATAGGTCTCAATCAGGAACTCACGGAATGCATTATCTTTGATCGCATCGACAATCGTACTCGTTTCGATAATCGTATAGCTCTCCTTCTCGATATTGATAGCTTCCACGTCGAGAGTTCCGGCAAATATCTTGGTCAGCGTCGCACACCCCATTACATTCAGAGACTGCAACGACATATTACCCGAAATATCCAGACTCGACAATGCAGTATTGCTCGCATCGAGCGTCTTCAAAGCTGTCCCGTAACCGGCACCAAACAAAGTAAGTTCCACAAGCGGATTTCCGCTGACATTATAATTCTCCAACATCGGAGTCGAATGGAGATAAACATACTTGAGATTGTTATTACTTACGTTCCAATCCGTAAGAACCGCATTGTCGGAACAACTGAAACCGGAAGACTCGCTCAACAAATTATTCGCCACATTTACGCTTTTCAAAGTACTCGTATTATACGAACACTGGAAGCGGGTCAGTTGGTTGTTACTCAAATCGACAGACTCCAATACCGAGTTTTCGAAAGCAACCTCCTCGAGCATATTGCCGCTACCTTTCAGAATACGCAACTTCTTACATTTATTCAGTTCGATTCGCCCGGTCAGTTGATTGTTCGAAAAATCAATCTCCTCGAGATTGGTGAAGAATCCGGCAACAGGAAGCTCAGTCAGCTCGTTGTCCGAGCAATCCAGTTTCCGCACATTCGTGAAATTGACATATTCCACACCTTTAAGGGACTTAATACCCAAACCTTTGATATTGATCTCGGTGATCGCCTCGACCTCGGTTTTGTCGAGCTTACCGTCCCCGTTCTTATCGAAAGTCAGCAGATAAGTCTTATACGCTTCGTCTTCGATGTTAGCGATAGCATCCGGCCCTGCCTCATAATCCTTGTATTGGATAAAGCTCTCGATATTCGACGTGCTCTCGATCGTCTGCCCCTTACTCAACCAAACCGTTTTCAGGGAGTTCGCCATATATGCCAATGCCGAAGTCAGCAGCAGGTTTCTCGAAAGGTCGATCTCGACGATCGGGGTGCTGCCGAAGTCGATCGAACGCAGATAAGGACAGTTCGTTACGTCGATCTCTGAAATCTTGGTGTTGCTGATATTCAGAACTTCCAACTGTGCGCTTTTCGTAAGATCGAGCGTTGTAATTGTACCCGTTACCGCCAAATTTGTCAATTTTGTATTGTTCGTAACATCCAAACTGTTGAACACGTCGCCGCCGACATTCAGCGACTTCAGTTCCGTGTTCTTCGAAACGTCGATCGTACTGAATTTAGCCGAACTGAAGCCGATGATTTCCAGCTTGGTGTTCTTGCTCAAATCGGGAGCGACCACGAAACCAGCACTCGAAGCATAGAGATTTTTCAAATTAGGTGCAACCGAAAGATCGATCTTTTTGAGCTTATTACACGACATAACGGAGAGTTCTTCCAAGCTGGCAGGAAGCACGACCGACGAAAGGCCGGCGCCGCTGCTCAGGTTAAGCTCCTTCAAAGCATAACACTGCGAGAAATCGGCCTTTAACAAACGGTGCGTAGTGAAATCGACCGTTTCCAAATTCGGGAAATATTCCAGACCGTCGATCGATGCGATCTCCGACCCCGTAAGCTCGATCGCCTTTACCGCTTCGGCTTCTTCCTTCGAAATCTCACCGTCCTTATTCGTATCGAAGTTCGTCATGATGTAGGTCTTCAGCACCTTATCGGGAATCACGGCAGGATAGGTCAGTTCCTTGCCCGCCTGCTTGATTACGATATGCTCCGAAGCATCTGCATTCTTGAAGATAATCGTCGCGTCACGCGGGCCACCCTCCGTATTCGCCAACACCTTGAACGAGAACTCCTTGTCGATCATAGCGCGGGTATCCACAGCCTCGATCCAATCGACTCCCTCCTCGATCGTAGCCGTCACAGGCTCGATGTTCGTCTGAAGTTTCACCGTTACATTCTGCTCCGTATTGGACACAGATATCGTTTTCGAATCCTCGTCGATGATGAGCTTCCCCTCCTGATTCTGCTGGATTTTGAGAGGGGCCTTCTCACTGCCACTTACGAAATTGAATGTCACCTCCTTGGCCGCATCTGTCTCATTGGTCGTAGAAACCGTAAACTTCACGACGCTCTCGCCAGATTCGCCTTCCGTCTTGTCCGCCTCAACCCAATCTGCGCTACCTTCCAGCGTCCAGGATTTCGAACTGGTAACGGTAACAGTCTCCTCGCCGCCCTTGTACGAGAACGACAAGGTCTTCGGACTGATCGAAATAGACTCCGAAGCAGACATCTGACGAACCGTCAATTCCACACTCGTTGCCTCCGGGTAAGTCAGCGTGAGTTTAGCTTCCCGCGCAGCACCCGGATTGGCGTCTGCCTGAAGAGTGAATTTATCTGCACTGACCGACAGATCGTGCAGCCAAGTCGCATCCCACGTCACATCGAGAGAACAACCATCTACGGCATAATCCACGGTGTAAGGTACTGTTACCTTACCCGCAACGGCTGCGATGTCTGCGGGATTCGAGGCCTTAATGACTGGTGTCTCCTGTTTCACATCCGGGTCGTCGCTACAACCCGTGAGGCCCAAAGCGAAAACCGCGAAAAAAGACACCAACAAAAGCGTTAGTTTTTTCATACTGGTTAATGATTTTTTGTGAAAGCACTTCCGGTATCGCTACCGTAAATAGGGACAGTCGCGAAATAGGCTTAAAATTATAACAAATTGATTGTCAATGTGAT
>OGMT01000864.1_pt1 | contig 18127 bp, 17 predicted proteins | sample 1573271 | NCBI WGS metagenome assembly OGMT01 (sample SAMEA2582000, study PRJEB24529) | metagenome | biome: Human gut stool | place: China | collected 2011 | reverse complement strand
ATGATGGTCGGCACTACTGTCTTGCCCAGGCCGCGGGAGGCCGCGATAGTGCAGTCCATGAAGGCCGAGATGCAGTAGGCAAAGCCCATGACGCCCACACGCTTCATGCCGGCGTCGATGACGGCGCCCTCGGTGGTGAAGAGGGCGAGGAACTGCCGCCCGAAGATGAACAGCGAACCGCCCAGCACGAGGCCGACGCCGAAGGAATAGGCGAGGGCGATGAAGTAGCTCTTCTTCACGCGGTCAGGCTTGCCCGCGCCGTAGTTCTGACTCATGAAGCTGGCGCAGGCCATATAGAACGCGGCCATTGCGTCGTATATCATATTGTCGGCGTTGGCGGCGGCGGAGCTGCCGGACCCGGAGGGGATCTGCGACAAATATCCCCATGAGCTTTCCGGCGGTATGCTCCAGCGGGCTATGATCGCGGCGGCTATCGTGAACCGGCCCAAGCTGCTGCTGCTGGACGAGCCTACTACGGCACTGGATGTGACCATTCAGGCCCAAATTCTGGAAATGCTGAAAAAACTGAACCGGGAGAGCGGCGTGTCCATGCTGTTCATCTCCCATAATCTGAACGTGGTACGGAAGCTGTGCCGCCGGGTGGCGGTGATGCAGCGGGGCGTTCTGGTGGAGGAGGGAGATACCGATCAGGTATTCTACCATCCTCAGCACCCCTACACCCAAAAGCTCATCGATGCCATCCCCACCCGGAACCGAAAGGAGGAGCGGCCATGACGGACGAATTGGTACTCTCCCTTCAACATGTTACCGCCGGGTATCGGGAAGGCGGCGTGCTGGGCCGCAAGTACTTTCACGAGGTGCTCCACGATGTTTCCTTCGATGTGCACCGGGGTGAAATTTTAGGATTAGTAGGCGAGTCCGGCACCGGAAAATCCACGCTGGCCAAGACCATCTTGGGCATGGTGCGGCCGGAGGCCGGACAGGTCATCCATTATACGAAACGGCCTCAGATGATCTTTCAGGACCCGTACAGCTCTCTGAACCCGGCGTATCCGGTGGAGTGGCTGTTAGAGGAGCCGCTGCGGATCTACGGAAAGTATGACGGCCCGGAGCGGAAGCGCCGGGTCCGAGAGATGCTGGAACGGGTGGAGCTGCCGGAGGAAGTGCTGAAAGCGAAGCCATCGGAGCTTTCCGGCGGACAGCGGCAGCGGGTGTCCATCGCCGTGGCCCTGATCCAGCGGCCCCGCTTCCTCATTGCTGACGAGCCGGTCAGTGCACTGGACGTGACCATTCAGGCCCAGATTTTGAAACTGCTGCGGGAACTGCGGGATGAACTGGACCTCAGCTACCTGTTCATCTCCCACGATCTGAACGTGGTCTACCAGCTTTGCGATTCTGCTCTGGTGATGAAGCAGGGGCGCATTGTGGAGCAGGGGACGGTGGACGAGCTGTTCGACCATCCCAAGGACCCGTACACAAAGCAGCTGTTGGCGGCGGCGGAATAACCGCATAGCCGAACAACTGGATATAAGGACAGCAGGCGGTTTCGCCTGCTGTTTCCAAATCCTGAGCTTGAAAAATGACAGATGAGGCATTGCTATGAGCTTCTGGAAAAAATATCGAAAACTGCATATCTGGCTGGCTGTCGATCTGGCGGTGTTGGGCCTGTATCTGGCTCTGCGGCAGAACCGGCAGCTGATGAACAGCTTTGCGGATCACGTCACCACACCGCTGAAGGCGGCGTTGGGGCGGCTGTGCGCGCTTACCAGCCTGTCCATCATGGAAATCCTGTATGCTCTGGCGGCGGTGGGGGCTGTGGCATATACCGTCTGGTCTGTGATCGCCGTGGTGAAGGCCAGGGGTCACCGGGGACGGCGGGTATACAGCGCCCTTTTGGGAGCGGCGGACGGTATTTTGACAGTTTACGTCCTGTTCTGCCTCATGTGGGGCGTGAACTACTGGACAGACAGCTTTCAGGACCGCTCCGGCATCACAGCTCAGCCGGTGGCTGCGGAGGATCTGAAAAACGTGACCGCCTATTTCGCGGAACGGCTGTCCGAAACGGCGGACACGGTGCCACGGGACGAAAACGGCGTGTACGCGGTGTCGAAAGAGCAAATCCTTTCAGAGAGCCGGTCTGTCTACGGCGGCGTGACGGAGCTGTTCCCCTTTCTGGAATTTCCGGATACCGGGGTCAAGGCAGTGCGCTGCTCCCGAATTATGAGCGTCATGGGCTTTACCGGGGTGTACTTCGCCTGCGTGGGGGAGTCCAATGTAAATGTGGACAGCCCCGCCTGCCTGCTGCCCTCCACCATCGCCCACGAGCTGGCCCACCAGCGGGGTGTCGCGTGGGAGCAGGAGTGCAACTTTTTGGGCGTGTTGGCCTCTGTTACCAGCGGAATGCCGGATTATGCGTATTCCGGCTGGCTGCTGGGATTCATCCACCTTGGCAACGCCTTGTACGAAACGGACCCGGAGACCTACTGGGCCATCCGGAGCACCCTTCCGGCAGCGGTGGAGGCAGACCTCCGGGACAACAGCGCCTATTGGGATCAGTTCCGGGACAACGTGGTGGAAAAGGTATCCGATACGGTGTATGACGCCGCGCTGAAATCCTACGGTGACGCCAACGGCATGAAGTCTTACAGCATGGTGGTGGAGCTGCTGGTGGCGTATTATAAGGATCTGGTATAAAACTTCATGCATGAACAGCGCACCACGAACATGCACAGATGCCAGTGCATGAAGTTTTCGCGCATCATTTCCGGTTGCCCCGCAGGGGCGAGGAAATGGCGCATTTCTTAATTTTGCTATGCTTTTGCATAGCAAAACTTCATGCATGAGCGGCGCACTACGAAAACGCGCAAATGCCAGTGCATGAAGTTTTCGCGCATCATTTCCGGTTGCCCCGCAGGGGCGAGGAAATGGCATATTTCTTATGTTGCCATGCTTTTGTATAACAAAAAGGACTTCCGCAGCAATGCGGAAGTCCTTTTTTGAATCATTGGGGCAGTTCGTTTTCCTTGGGCCAGGGGTGCAGCGAATAAGACTGCTCCGGGGTCATGGCAAAATACTGCTTTGTGCCGGTGTTCCCCTGATCCCCCCAGGTGGCGTCGATGTGGACGGTCTCGCCGTCCAGTGTGGCCACGGTCCAGATGTGGGTGGCGTTGGGGAGAGCGTAGCAGTCGATGCCCTCCAGCTTCAAAAGCAGATTGTAAGCGCCGGTATACCCGTCGCAGACGGCCTTGCCGTTATGAAACAGGCTGTAGGGCAGGTGGCTGACGGAGGTGTTGTCCCCGGCGTCATCGTAGGTGCAGTTGGCGGCGATCCACTGGTAATAGGCCCAGGCGATCTCCCGCTGGGTGGAGGCGGGGGTAATGGTCCCCTGCTGCCACAGCGCGTCATGGACGGCAATGGCGGCAGACAGCGTTTCCGACCGGTATTCCTCGGTACGGTCGCCGGCGATGGAGCTGAATTTCAGGATCATGGTCCCGGCGGCGTTATAGGAGCAGGAGGCGTTGTTATAGCCTTGCTCGCAGTACCGCTTGACCGCCAGCAGGGCATTGTTCAGAGTTTCCTGAGCACTGGAAACGGTAAAGCCCTGATCGTATTTCAGGGACAGGGTGTTTTCCCCCTGAGAGAGCATATAGCGGACGGCCTGGTCATAGTCCGCCGCAGTCTCTGGGGCGGCGATGTAGGTTCCCGCCGTGACCAGATCCTCGTAGGCGGCCCCCTCGGCGCTGTAAAGCTCCGGCAGGTGCCAGTCCGGCGTCAGCCGAAGGGAGGGATCCACCATCCGGGTCAGCATGGCTGCGGCGGCCCCTCTGGTGATGGGAGAATCCGGCAGAAAGGAGCCAGTCTCGTCGCTGCCCACGCTGATCCCGCAGCGATAGAGCTTGAGAATGTCATTATAATAGGGAGTGTATTCCGTCACGTCGGTGATCCGGCGGCGGCTGGCGTAGGCCTGAGTGATGAGGGAATCGTTGACCGGGGGCAGTACTGTTTCCGGCAGGAGATTTGCCAGCACATGGGCCATCTGGGCTCGGGTAGCCACATTGGCGAGCTGCTCGTCCAGAGCCTTGTCTAAAACGCCCTCCGCCTGTAAGTACCAGAGATAGGGAGCATAGACCCGCTGGGCGTCCTTCAGACCGATGGCGGCGGCAGTGAAGGCGGCGGGGCCGGCCTCTGGGTCTCCGGTGCGATACAGGCTGCGGATGCGCCCGGCGAAGATCACCGCCTGTCCCACGGTCATAGGCACCGTCAGGCCGTAAGTGCCGTCGGCCTGACCGACAGACAGACCGTATTCGTACAGGGCGGCTACATTTTCATAGAAGGTATGGTCCTCCGGCAGATCGGAGAACTGGCCGGCATAGGTTTTGCCGCGGACAAAGTTGTCCGCGCTGTTCTCCTTGGCCAGAGCGGGAACGCTCATCAGAGACAGTGCCAGCAGCAGGGACAGCGCTTGCTTTTTCATGGAGTGTCACTCCTTTCCGGAGGTCAGGACGGAAGATGCAGGTCCTCCGCGGTCCGATCCTCCACATAGGGGTTGAGATAGGTATTCACCAGAGTCAGAGTTTCGTCCGGGATCAGATAAATATACGGAGATCTCCACTCATTAGGCAGGGTGGAGAAGTCGATCTTGTCCACGCCCATTTTCAAAACCTCTGTGCCCAGCCAGGCCAGATTGCCCACGGACAGGTCGGTGTCTACATACTGGTTGAAAATTTTGGCGTAATCGTCGATTTTTGTGGCGATGTTCCCGGCGGTGAACATCTTTTTTGCCACGGCCTTCAAAAAATTTTGCTGGGTGGACATACGGCCCAGATCCTCGCTGCCGTAGCCGGTACCGTCGTTATTGTGGCGGAAGCGGACCACCCGCATGGCATCGGCGCCGTTGAGGTATTGAACACCTTTTTTAAAATGGATGCTGAGGTTCTGAATGGGATCGTCATAGTCCATGTTGATGGGCACATCGAAGTTCACGCCGCCGATGGCCTCCACCAACGCCTCAAAGCCGGTCAGATCCACGGAAACGGTGTAGTCCACCGGGATGCCCAACTGGTCGGACACCACCTCTGCCAGCTTGGTCATGCCGCCCTTGCCGAAGGCGGCGTTGATCTTGTGGGATTTTCCATCCCACACGGCCTTGGAGTCACGGGGGATGCTGACGCCGTAGACGTAGCCGTTCACAGTGTCCACAGCTACCAGAATGTTGGTGTCGCTGTTGCCGTTGCCGTCGTCAGAGCCGGAGACCAGAATGGTGTAGAAGCCGCCCTTGCGCTCCAGATGGGACCGCAGGGCCTCCTGGGCCGCCTGCTCCTCCTCGGATAGCTGGGGATCTCCCGTGGAGGAGGGCTGAGACGGCAGCTCATCCACCTTTTGTTCCGGGGCTTTCAGGAAAAATGCCTTCACCGCCACGCAGGCAGTGAGCAGGATCAGGACGATGGACAGGAAAACTTGCAGGGTAGTGAGGTGCTTTTTGTAGCGGACTGCTCTGGACATGTGAACGGACGCTCCTTTAACGCGCGGCGAAGGCCGCTTCTCTTTTTCGACAGATTTACATAATATTCTATAAGGATACGGCACAAATTACAAGGGGTTCCGGGAAATTTCCAGTTTATTCACAAACAGCCTGTCCGAAAAACGCTGGCCTACGGAAATCGGCGTTTCTTAAAGGCTGCGGGGGACCCTCCGAAGGTCCCCCGCAGCCTGCTATTCGCTTCCGGCGCTGTTCGCCAGCCTTTTCAGCAGGCACCGGATCTCGTCCAGCTGCCGGGTCTGCTGGGAAAGGGCGCAGCTGATATAATGAAGCTCTGCTGCCAGTCCCTCCGGCGCGGGATGGACCGCTACCGGGTGGGGCCATCGGCGCATGACGGGCTGAACTGCCGGAGCGGCGGGCAGTTCCGGGACAGCGTTTGACTTTTGGGGGCCGCTTTGGCGGCGGCAGCCGCCGGGATCACGTACAGCCATGGGACTTCCTCCTTCTATGTACCCTTGTATTTTTTTCGGGTGGCGATGCCGCCCCGGATGTGCCGCTGGGCCTTGTTCACGTCCAGCACCTCCTTGACCTGCAAGTACAGCGCCCGGTTAAAAAGGGGCAGCCGTTCTGAAATGTCCTTGTGGACCGTGGATTTGCTGATGCCGAATTTGGCAGCGGCGGCGCGGACCGTGGTCCGGTTCTCTATGATGTAAAGAGCAAGGCGCTCCGCCCGCTCCTCCATATTTCCCTTCAAAGCACAACACTCCCCGCCTTTTGTTGCTTTATCCTATGCGGCCCAAAACAGGCTTATGCAAGGGGAAAATTGGCCGCTCCCCATGAAAAAATATTGGAGAATCAAAAAAACCGTGATAGAATAACCATAACGATCTTATTGCAAAAGGAGTGTTGACCATGAATGAGGTTTTAAAGGTTCTGAAAGAGCGCCGCAGTATCCGTGCATTCCGCCCGGAGCCGCTGAAAAAGGAGGATCTGGACGCCATTGTGGAGGCCGGTCTTTACGCGCCCTCTGCCAAGAATCTCCAGAGCACCAAGCTGGTGGTGGTGCGTGACGCCGCCGTGCTTGCCAGACTGGAACGGCTGAACAGCCGGATTTTAGGCACACCGGAGGGGACACCCTTTTATGGTGCGCCGGAGGCCATTGTGGTGCTGTCCGACAGCGAGTATCCCAACTGGCTTCAGGACGGCTCTCTGGTAATGGGCAACCTGATGAACGCTGCTGCCGCATTGGGCATCGGCTCCTGCTGGATCAACCGGGCCATGGAGACCTTTGAATTGCCGGAGGGCAAGGCTTTGCTGGCAGAGTGGGGTCTGGGCGAAAACTGGAAGGGTGTCGGCAACTGCATTTTAGGCTATACGGATCAGGCTGTCCTGGGGGACAAGGCCCGGAAAGAGGACCGCGTTCTGTATGTGTGAGGAGGGCAGACTATGAATGAAGCGATCCGGCAGGTGACCCACGTTCAGAACATCCGCTATGACAAGGCCACGGAGCGGCTGTACATCATCGACCAGACGTTGCTGCCCAACGAGGAAAAAGAGATCGAGCTGCGCACCGTGGAGGAGATGATCGAGGCCATCAAAATGCTCCGCATCCGGGGCGCGCCGGCCATCGGCATCTGCGCGGGCTACTGCATGTACGCGCTGGCCAGGGACATTGACGCCAAGGACAACGAGACCTTTTACCGAAAATTGCAGATCGACGGCGAACTGCTGGGGGCAGCCCGGCCCACGGCGGTGAACCTCCGCTGGGCGGTGGGGGAGATGCTGGATACCGCCAAGACCCACTTGAAGGATGACCGGGCGGAATTGCTGGAGGCCCTGTACCGCAAGGCGGTGGATATCCACGAGGACGACATCGCCAAATGCACCGCCATCTCCGAATACGGTCTGAGCCTGCTGAAGGACGGCGACGGCGTTCTGACCCATTGCAACGCCGGTCCGCTGGCCACCTCCCGGTACGGCACCGGACAGGGGCCCTTCCTGCTGGCGGCGGAGCGGGGCATCCACATTCGCGTGTTTGCCGACGAGACCCGCCCTCTTCTGCAAGGGGCGCGGCTCACCAGCTATGAGCTGCAGCGGGCGGGGGTGGACGTGACCCTCATCTGCGACAACATGGCGTCCATGGTGATGAAAAACGGCTGGGTGCAGGCCTGCTTCGTGGGCTGTGACCGCATCGCCGCCAACGGCGACTTCGCCAACAAGATCGGCACCAGCGGCGTGGCCATCCTGGCCAAGCACTACGGCATCCCCGTGTATACGCTGGGGCCCACCTCTACCATCGACATGAACTGTCCCGACGGGGCGCACATCCCCATCGAGCTGCGGGACGGCGACGAGATCAAGAATCTCTGGTACGAAAAGCCCATGGCCCTGCCGGAGGTGAAGTGCTTCAACCCGTCCTTCGATGTGACGGACCATGAGCTGCTCACCGGCATCGTGACGGAGAAGGGCATCTGCTACCCGCCCTTCAACGAGAGCCTTGCGGCGCTGTTCAAGGACAAAGAATAAGGAGGATCTGATATGGCTATTTTAGAATCTCCCTCTGCCTGCATCGCAGCGGAGGAGGGCGTCATCGCCAAGGCGGTACTGATGCCCGGCGACCCTCTGCGGGCGAAATTCGTAGCGGAGCACTATCTGGAAAACCCGGTGTGCTTCAATACCGTGCGGAATATGCTGGGCTATACCGGCACCTATAAGGGTCGGAAACTGTCCGTCATGGGTCACGGCATGGGCGTTCCCTCTGCGGGACTGTACGCCCACGAGCTGTATAACTTCTACGGTGTGGACACCATCATCCGCATCGGCTCCGCCGGGGGCATCGGAGAGGATGTGAAGGTGCGGGACGTGGTGCTGGCTATGGGCGCCTCCACCAATTCCCACTTTGCCGACCAGTACCGGTTCCCCGGCCAGCTTTGCGCCACGGCGGACTACGGCCTTTTGAAGGACGCTGCCGCAGCGGCGGAACGGCTGGGCGTCCGGGCGGACGTGGGACAGGTGTTCACCTCCGACCAGTTCTATAATGACAATCCGGAGGCCAACGCCACCTACCGGAAGTTCGGTATTCTGGCGGTGGAGATGGAGACCGCCGGTATTTACTGGACGGCTCAGCGCTTCGGCAAGCGGGCGCTGTCTATCCTTACCATTTCTGACCATATTTTTACCGGCGAAGCCCTGAGCGCTCAGGAGCGGCAGGACTCCTTCCATGAGATGATGGAGATCGCCCTGGAGACCGCGTGGAACGCGGCGGAATAAGAGAGAAAGGCATCATACATGTATCGCACAGTGATTTTTGATCTGGACGGCACGCTGCTGGATACCATCGGGGATCTGGCGGCCGCCGCCAACGCCGTCTGCCGGGAAAACGGCTGGCCGGAGTACACCGTACAGGCCGTCGAGGGCATGGTGGGTCACGGCATCCCCAATCTGGTGAGCCGGTTTTCTCCGGCAGAGGCCCAGGAGCCGCAGACGCTGGAACGGACCCTTGCGCAGTTCAACCGGGTTTACGGTGCTCACAATATGGAGCTGACCGCGCCCTATGCCGGGATGCCGGAGCTGCTGAAAAAGCTGAAAGCCGCCGGAGTGCGGCTGGCGGTCTGCTCCAACAAGGCGGACGAATTCAGTCAGGTGATCGTAGCTCACTACTTCCCCGGTATTTTTGAGGTGATCCGGGGGAATCTCCCCGGCACACCGGTGAAGCCGGACCCCGGCGTGGCCCGCGGGATTCTGGAAAAGCTGAACGCCTGGCCGGAGGAGACGCTGATGGTGGGAGACAGCGATGTGGACATCCGCACCGGACACAACGCAGGCTTGAAGGCCTGCGGCGTGACGTGGGGCTTCCGCAGCCGGGAAAATCTGGTAAACGCGGGCGCGGATTTTCTGGCAGATACCCCGGCGGAACTGGAAAAACTCCTGATGAACTGAAAATCGAGGCGGTCCCGCAAGGGGCCGCCTCAATTTTTTTGCTGTCTGAAAAAGTTGTCAGGGGAGGGCTGAATGCACTCAAAAGTGCATAAAATGGAGCAACGGAACGATGGGAAAACGGTTAACAAAAAAAGCTTCAATCGCTATCGATAGAGCGATAACCAATTATAGAAAAAAAGCATTAACAATCCGTTCACAATTATGGTATACTTGACGATAGAGGAGAGAGGCAATCCCACTTTAATTGTGTAAAAACACAATAAGCAGTCCCAAGAACCTATCAACAAGCTTTGGAAGAAAAAAGGAGGAACCCTATATGGGCAATACCCTGAACAACAAGAAAGCGAATGGTCTCGCACTGCTCCCGTTCCTGGTATTCATCGTTGTCTACATGGGCGCCGGTCTGGTTTACCAGTCCAAGGGCGTCGACATGGCATTCTATCAGTTCCCCTCTGTTACCGCGATGTTCCTGGCCGTTCTGGTGGCCTTCATTATGTTCAAGGGCAGCATCAACGAAAAGTTTGATACCTTCGCCAAGGGCGCTGCCAACGTGGACGTTCTGACCATGCTGATCATCTACATCCTGGCCGGCGCGTTCGCTACCGTGGCTGCTGAGATGGGCGGCCGTGACGCTACCGTCAACCTGGGCCTGAGCCTGGTTCCCGTCCAGTTCCTGGCCGCTGGCCTGTTCGTCATCGCTGCTTTCATGGGCACCGCTACCGGTACTTCCATGGGCACCATCTCCGCCATCACTCCCATCGCTGTCGGCGTTGCGGAAAAGGGTGGCCTGAACATGATGGTTGTTCTGGGCGCAGTTATCGGCGGCGCTATGTTCGGTGATAACCTGTCCATGATCTCCGATACCACCATCGCCGCTACCCGCAGCCAGCACTGCGAGATGCGTGATAAGTTCCGCGTGAACTTCCTCACCGCTCTGCCTGCCGCTCTGGTCACCATCGTGGTGCTGCTGATCGTGGGCCGTCCCGAGACCGTTACCGAGATCGGCGACCTGTCCTACAGCTTCATCAAGGTTATTCCCTATCTGCTGGTTCTGATCCTGGCTCTGGTCGGCATGAACGTGTTCCTGGTGCTGACCATCGGCATCTTCGCTGCCGGTATCGTGGGCATCGCCACCGGCGCTATCGATCTGGCCGGTTTCGCTCAGGCTGTTTACAACGGCTTCTGCGGCATGAACGAGGTCTTCTTCCTGACCCTGCTGTGCGGCGGTATGTCTGAGCTGATCGCCAAGAACGGCGGTATCGAGTGGATCATCCAGAAGCTGGGCAAGGTCATGAAGGGCAACAAGTCCGCTCAGGTGGGCATTGCCGCTATGGTCTCTCTCTGCGACTGCGCTACCGCTAACAACACCGTGGCTATCATCGTGGCTGGCGACATGGCCCGTGAGGTCTCTCACGAGTACAAGGTTGACCCCCGCCGCACCGCTTCTCTGCTGGATATGTTCTCCTGCGTGTTCCAGGGCATCATCCCCTACGGCGCGCAGCTCCTGGTAGCTTCCTCCCTGTGCAACGCTACCGTTACCAACGGCACCACCATCAGCGCCGCCAACATCCTTGGCTCTCTGTGGTATTGCTGGTTCCTGGCCGCTTTCGGCATCCTGTCCATCTTCATCCCCTTCGCCGATGGTATCTGCCGCAAGGATCCCTGGAACTGGGAGTATGACTGCGCTGAGTCCAACGTGGCCGCTAAGAAGGCCCTGCTGGAGAAGGAAGCCGCTGAGGCACAGCAGTAATCAAACATTGGATCTCTCCTATTCTCGCACTCTCACTCTCCTAACGGAAAACGCCGGCCATTGGCCGGCGTTTTCCTGTTGTCTGCAAGGTTCTGTGTTTCAGGCGAAAAGAACCTGCGCAAAAAATAAACCGGACGAAATCGTCCGGTTCATTTATTTATATGTGCTTATTTGCCGACGATCTGACGATGCAGGGAAGAGGTATATGCAATGGAACGCTGAATAGACTGTTCCAGAAGGCGGACAAATTCTTCGGCGTGAGAGGAGAGCTTGGCGTTCTGCGGATAGATCCAGCCCAGTCGTACCGGATCCTTGTCTGCCAGAGGGATGGTGACCACATTGGCAGGGGAGAGATGCTCTGCAAGAAGGCCGCTGCCAGTGCTGTAAGCGTCCGTATTGGCCAGAACATTCATGGCGGTGGAGCGGTTGTTGACAATGATGGCCTTGGAGGGCTTACGCATGGATACCATGGGAAGCTCTTCAGAAAAGTCCACGGCTACGCCCTGAGCCTGTTCAAAGGAACTGTAAGGATAGCCCTCCAGATCTGCCTCCGACACGTGTTCCAGCTGGGTGAGGGGATGTCCTTTCCGGACGTATACACAGGGAGGCACCGCCGCCAGCTCGTGGAAGGTCAGTTCCCGGCCGTCCAGCAGGCGGCAGACGATCTTTTCCGTTAATTTGGTCAGGAAGATGACGCCGATGTCCGCCCGGTGGTCATACACATCGTCGATCACGCCGTCCATGCTGGTCTCTTTCAATGTATATTGGTAGCGGTTTTCCTGGTTTTGCTGGAGCATTTCCAGGAAAGCGTCCTCAGTAAAGGGATACCGCTGGGTGGAAACGCTGAAATGCACCGGTGCAATGGTGCTGCGGGATTCGCCGTACAGACTTTCGATCCGCTGCTTCTGCTCCAGCAGCGAGACTGCATAGCCCAGAAACTCCTTGCCCTCCGGCGTGAACTCCACGCCCCGGTTGCTGCGGACGAAGAATTTGATACCCAATTCCTCCTCCAGTTCCCGCACGGCGGTGGAAATACCGGATTGGGACAGGAACAGCTTGTGGGCGGCCTTGTTGATGGAACCGCATTTGGAGATTTCTACCACATACGTCAGCTGCTGAAAGGTCATTGGATCGTCTCCTTTTTACAAAATTCATAAAATTTTTCACAGGATGCCGCAGGGGAACACAAGTCCGTCCGCCGGGCTCCCATGGATATAGTTACGCATCGTTTGTTGAACCACATTATACGGAGCCTATCACGAAAAGTCAATCCATTATTAAAATAACTGTGAATGAATTGCGAAAAAGAGATACTAACACCTTTTCGCGGAACGTGATAGTATAATAGGTGAAATCCAATAAAAGTATCCGATGAGACTTTCTGGTTTACGGCAAATGTTTACATAAATTTTGCGTGTAAACACCTCTCTACTCGACTCGCTCTCTCCTTTTGCCAAAAACGTGGAAAGTTCTTACAGATAACTGAAAAACGATAACAACAAAATTTGCCGGTCTCACCGGCCCCGGAACAAGGAAAGGAAGGCATTTATTATGGATTGCAAGAACATGGGCTTCGCTACTCGTCAGATTCACGCTGGTAAGCATGACAACGGTGTCGGCGCACTGTGCACCCCGATTTATCAGACCTCTACCTTCGAGTTTGATACCGTGCAGCAGGGCGGCGCCCGCTTCGCTGGTCAGGAAGAGGGCTACATCTACTCCCGTCTGGGCAACCCCTCTCTGACTCAGGTCGAGGAGAAGCTGGCTGCTCTGGAAGGCGGCGAGGCTGCTCTGGCTACCGCTTCCGGCATGGGCGCTATCTCCTCCGCTCTGTGGAGTTCTGTTGAGGCCGGTGACGAGATCGTTGCCAGCGATACCCTGTACGGCTGCACCTTCGCTCTGCTGAACCACGGCATGAGCAAGTTCGGCGTGGGCGTGAAGTTCGTTGACTTCGCCGATCTCGCTGCCGTGAAAGCCGCTCTGACCGAGAAGACCAAGGTTGTCTATCTGGAGACCCCCTGCAACCCCACTCTGAAGGTGGTTGACATCGCTGAGGTCGCCAAAATCGCTCACGAGTTCAACAAGGACATCCGCGTGATCGTGGATAACACCTTCTGCTCTCCTTACATCCAGCAGCCCCTGAGCCTGGGTGCTGACGTGGTTGTCCACAGCGCTACCAAGTACATCAACGGCCACGGCGACGTGATTGCGGGCTTCGTGATTTCTGACGCTGAGTTCATCGGCAAGTGCCGTATGTTCGGCCTGAAGGATATGACCGGCGCCGTTATGAGCCCGTTCAACGCCTTCCTGATCGCCCGCGGCCTCAAGACGCTGGACATCCGTATGGAGCGCCACAGCGCCAACGCCATGAAGGTTGCCGAGTTCCTGCACGATCATCCCGCCATCGACAAGGTCTATTATCCCGGTCTGGAGGACTTCGAGGGCCACGAGATCGCCAAGAAGCAGATGAAGCTGTACGGTGGCATGATGTCCATTGAGCTGAAGGCCGACCGCGATGCCGTTGCCAACGCTCTGAACAAGCTGCAGTTGTGCACCATCGCCGTGTCTCTGGGCGATGCCGAGACGCTGGTCGAGCACGCCGCTTCCATGACTCACTCCACTTACACTCCCGAGGAGCTGAAGGCTTCCGGCATTTCCGAGGGTCTGGTCCGTATCTCCGTCGGTCTGGAAGATCCCGATGACATCATCGCTGATCTGAAGGCTGTCCTGGACACCTTGGTGTAATTTACACAAAAAAAATTGACCCGCCGCTCCTCTTGAAGGAGGGGCGGCGGGTTTTTTGACCGGATCGGCAAGGGTTGACAGAAGCCGGATCCGTGTTTATACTTGAATCGTGGACGATTCAAGGAATTCTGTCTACGGCATGATTTGGAAAATCAGCACGAAACGATTTGGAAAGGAAGTACATCATTATGAATTACACCAACACTCCCGATGCCCCCGCCGCAATCGGCCCCTATTCTCAGGCTATCTCCGCCAACGGCTTCCTGTTTGCTTCCGGCCAGGTCCCCCTGATGCCCGGTACCGGTGAGATCGTCGGCACCACCATCGAGGAGCAGGCTGAGCGCGCCTGCCAGAGCATCAAGGCCATTCTGGCTGCTAACGGCCTGGGCTTCGAGGACGTCATCAAGACCACCTGCTTCCTGGCTAACATGGAAGACTTCGCTGCTTTCAACGGCGTGTACGGCAAGTATTTCACCGGCAAGCCCGCTCGTTCCTGCGTGGCCGTGAAGGAGCTGCCCAAGAAGCTGCTGTGCGAGATTGAGATCATCGCTGTCTGCAAGTAAGACATTTCTGACAACCAAAGAGCACCAAAAAGCAAAGCGTTTGTTTTGAAATGGACAGGCCGCTTTTCCGCTGAACGGCGGAAAAGCGGCCTGTAGTTTTTGAAAATAGTTTAATAGAGGAGAGAGTCCTGGCTGCCGGGAAGAAAAGGTATGTGTGCGGAAAACCCAGGGGACGCGCCATTGAAATCAAACATTTTCAGGACTTTTGTGAAGCTCTGAAAACAGAAGACAGAGTGTGTCGAAAAAAATTCAACACGAAAAAAGAGACGCCCGACCGGGCGTCTCTTTTGCGTGCATATAGAGGTATTACGTGAAAAACGGGGATAGCCGAATGAAACCAGTCGCTATTTTCTGCGCCGTTACATCTGAAACAGGGTGATCATCAGCGGCATCGTGATGATGCAGAGCAGCATGGTCACTGTATTGATCAGACTGGCATAGAGGGCGTCCCGACCGAACATCTGACTGAACTGGGTCACAATGTTGGCGGAGGGCGCGATCACAGAGAGCAGACTGATGATGATCAGCGTTTCTCCGTGAGGGGCCAGCGCGGCCAGACCGCTGTATTTGGCAACGCAGACCAAAATAACCGGCAGTACGATCAGTCGCAGCAGCACAGGCTTCCAGAGCTGGCGATAGGAGCGCAGATGCTGCATATCCATATCCGCCATCAGCATACCGATGATCAGCATGGCAACCGGGCCCATGGTATTTCCGGCCATGGCGAATGCCGACCGAATGACTGCGGGCAGCCGGATCTGAAATGCAAACAGAAACAGACCTATGGCAATCGCCAGAATGTTCACATTGCATACCAGATCCCGCAGGGAGATCTCTTTTTTGCCGCTGATGAGGATCCGGGCATGGGTCCATACCAGAATGGTCTGCACGATAGAGTAACAGGTCACATACATGACCCAATCTTCACCCCAAATTCCGATGACAAGCGGAACCACCATGTTGGTGCAGTTCGAGTACATGACAGAGGCTGTTTCCACTGTATTTAGGCAAAACAGCTTTGCCGACAGTCTTCCCAGCACGAGACTCAGCACGTTCATCATCAGTGCAGATAGAAGCGAAAGCTCCATCATGCGTACGGTATCCGTTGTGCGCTCGATCTGAAAAGCGTTCAGGATCACGCAGGGGATGATGACATACAGCAACAGCATGGACAGTACACGACTGTCCTCTGATTTCAAAATACCGGCCTTTACAATGGCCCAACCCAGAAAGATAATGATAAACAACTGGGCGATCTGCTGCAACAGGATCAGACTCAGCATTTCTCCTCTACGTCTTTCAGACGGCCCAGATAGGGACTTTCTGTCGTGCTCATGCTGGAAGCGGCATTTTTAAAGCGCTCCACGCTGGCGGTGGATTCCTTGACGGGACGGAGGGTGCCGGCGCCGGCCACGCAGCCGCCGGGGCAGCCCATGCCCTCCAGCAGATAGCCGTTGCGCTTGCCGGCCTTAGCCATGGCCAGCATCTTGCGGCATTCCTTCAGACCATCGCCGTACTCAATGAGGATCTCACGATCCGGGTCAATGTGCTTGATGGCTTCCACCACAGCGGCAGCCACGCCACCGCCCACAGCGAAGCCGCGGCCAAAGCCGCTGCCCTCGTCCATGCCGTCGGCAGGATCTGCCTCAAGGGTCTTGAAGTCGATCTCCTTGGCGTCAAACATACCCAGAAGCTCCTCGAAGGTCAGCACGAAATCCACGTCGGAACGGACGGACTTCCGGTTGGCCTCCAGCTTCTTGGCGGCGCAGGGCCCGATAAAGACGATACGGGCGTTGGGATGATCCTTCTTGACCATCCGGGCTGTGATAACCATGGGGGTCAGGGCCATGGAGATGTTGTCCTTGAACTGGGGGAAGAGCGTCTTGGCCATCATGGACCAGGCGGGGCAGCAGCTGGTGCCCATCCAGTCAATCTTTTCCGGCACCTCCCGCAAAAAGTCGTTGGCCTCCTCCACGGTGCACAGGTCAGCGCCGATGGCTACTTCCACCACGTCGGCAAAGCCCAGGGTCCGCATGGCGGTTTTCAGCTTGGCGGGAGTAGCGTCGGGGCCGTACTGTCCCACAAATGCGGGAGCCACGCAGGCGATGACCTCTTCACCACGCTTGATGGCCTGGATCAGCTGGAAGATCTGGCTCTTGTCGGCGATGGCGGCGAAGGGGCAGTTCACCAGGCACATACCGCAGGAGACGCACTTATCATAATTGATCTTAGCCCGGCCCAGCTCATCGGACTCGATGGCGTCCATGCCGCAGGCGGCAGCACAGGGGCGCTCCACCTTGGAGATCGCCCGGTAGGGGCACTGGTTAAAGCACTTGCCGCACTTGATACACTTGCTCTGATCAATGTGGCAGCGCTTGTTTTCATCCAGATAGATGGCGTCCTTGGGGCAGACGTTCATGCAGGGGTGGGAAATGCAGCCCTGGCAGCTGTCGGTGATGCGGACCTGCTTGGGAGGGCAGGCGTTGCAGGCATAGGGGATGATATTGACCAGGGGCTCGTTGAAATATTTCTGATCCGTGGCGGCATCCTGGATATTGGCGCTGATGGGGGCAGAGGGGCCGTTGGGGTCCAGATCCATGCCCAGAGCCAGCTTGAGCCGGGCGGAAACAATGGCCCGCTCCAGGAACACGTCATGGCGATGGTGGGCAACCTCTCCGGGAACGATCTTGTAGGGGATCATGTCCACCTGCTTGTAATCGTCGCTCTCATAGGCCAGTCGGGCCACTTCTGTGAATACGCTGCGGCGGATATCGTCTACCGCGCTGTGTACACCTCTCATGTCTTTCCTCCTGTGTCCGGCAGCAGTCGCATTCTACTCCGGCATCGTTAGTGTCATCTGTTTATGAGCAGATGCAGTCAAGCATATTATAAGCAAACGTTTTTTCCTTTTCAACTGCCCTTTTTCACAGCTTTTTTGTAATTTTTTTCCGATTTTGCACACACTTCTCAATTTCTGCCGTCGTGCTCCTTGAGAAATCCTGAAAATTCGGCAGCTTTTTAAAGTTTTCCTCGCTTATTGTGTCCGGCTGTGCTATAATATATGGCCGTAATTCCGATGCTTTATATTTTTGAGGAGGTCCGTCCATGGCAAATCGCCGCCGTCCCCGTTCCCGGCTCCACGCAGTCATGCGGTGGGGGCTGCTGGCCCTGTTGGTCCTGTTTGTATATTGGGACAATACGGCGCTGCGGACCGATTCCCTGACCTACACCTCCACCGCGCTGCCGACGGAATTTGACGGGCTGCGGATCGTGCAGCTCAGCGACCTGCACAACCGGGAATTCGGAGAGGACAACGCCCGGCTTTACCGGGCTGTGGAGCAGGCCGCCCCGGATCTCATCTTTCTCACCGGCGACCTGGTGGACGAATATGCCGAAGCCCCAGTGCCCTACGCCCGGGCCGTGGGAGAGGCCCTCAGCGCCATCGCCCCCACCTATTTCGTCACCGGCAACCATGAATGGGCCCACGGCAACGCTGTGGTGGAGGAGATCAAGACCGCCCTGCGGGAAGCGGGGGTCACGGTACTGAGCAACCAGTGCGTCCCCCTGGAACGGGGTGGGGAGACCATTTTCATCGCCGGGGTGGACGACCCCAACGGCTATGCCGATCAAAAAACGCCGGAGGAGCTGGCCTCTGAACTCTATGCAGCCTGGGGCGATCCCTTCTGGATT
>OGMT01000863.1_pt1 | contig 18155 bp, 13 predicted proteins | sample 1573271 | NCBI WGS metagenome assembly OGMT01 (sample SAMEA2582000, study PRJEB24529) | metagenome | biome: Human gut stool | place: China | collected 2011 | reverse complement strand
TTAAGGTTAAGGATACTAAAGATAAAGCCAATATACGGTACAGAAAGCTTTATAAGAAATATGCCAAGTCCAAAAAGGTTGTCACAAAGTCTAAGTTGGCAGGTGCAAAGGTTGATTCGCATATGATGCCGGAAGAGATTACGAGCAAACTGATAACTGATGATGAAGCAAAAGCACGAAGAATAACAGATGACTATGAGAAAGCGAGATATTCTAATGGTGAAGTATCAGAGGAAGATATAAGTTTTCTTAAGAACTTCAAATGATTTTAATACATAGCTCAAATATATAACTGGACTTAATATTGTAATACATAATTTGATTTAATATTTGATTTAATATTGCAATACATAATTTGATTTAATATTGCAATACATAATTGAAAATTCTATTGACATTTTAAATTATATGCGTTATCATTTCAATAATTGATAATAAGTAAATGCAATGAAGAGGAATATTAGATAAGGACCAGCTTCAGAGAACTGTCGGAAGGTGCGAGACAGTGAAAGGAACTTATTGAACTCACCTTGGAGCTGCTACCCGAAATTATATCAGCAGGATATAAGAGTAGACGTAGACGGAAGCCAACCGTTATAGTGGACAGAATATAATGCAATATGCACGTATTCGGTGAGAGCGCAATTATTAATTGCGAATAAGAGTGGTAACGCGTGAGATTATATCTTTCGTCTCTTAGAGGTTAAGGCCTTTGGAGATGAAAGATTTTTTTTGTATAATTTACTTATTATGCTAATATAATTAATATATCAGGAGGATAATGCAATGTTTGATTACAGACAGTATAAGAGAGGTTATTTTATGCCACCGGTTGAGTGTAACGACTGGGTAAAGAAGGAGTATATTGACAAAGCACCAGTATGGTGTTCAGTGGATTTAAGAGATGGTAATCAGGCTTTAGTTGAGCCTATGAGTCTTGATGAAAAGCTTGAATTCTTTAATAAGCTTATTAAGGTTGGATTTAAGGAAATTGAGATTGGTTTCCCGGCAGCATCAGAGACAGAGTATGAGCTTTGCCGTACACTTATTGAGAAGAATATGATTCCTGATGATGTTACAATTCAGGTGCTTACACAGGCAAGACCGCATATTATTAAGAAGACTTTTGAAGCTGTAAAGGGTGCACCAAGAGCGATTGTACATGTATACAATTCGACATCTCTTGCACAAAGAGAGCAGGTATTCAGAAAGTCTAAAGATGAAATCAAACAGATTGCAATTGAGGGCGCTAAGCTTCTTAAAGAACTTGCAGAAGCAGATGGCGGTAATTTCCTTTTTGAATATAGTCCTGAAAGCTTTACAGGAACAGAGCCAGAATACGCACTTGAAGTGTGTAATGCAGTTATAGATATATGGCAGCCAACACCTGATAAGAAGTGTATAATTAATCTTCCTGCTACAGTAGAGATGTCACTTCCACATGTATTTGCAAGTCAGGTTGAATATATGAGCAAGAATCTTCATAATCGGGAAAATGTAGTTGTATCACTTCATCCACATAATGACAGAGGAACAGGCGTTGCAGATGCAGAGCTTGGTATGCTTGCAGGTGCAGACAGAATAGAAGGTACATTATTTGGCAATGGTGAGAGAACTGGTAATGTGGATATTGTTAATCTTGCTATGAATATGTACGCACAGGGCGTTGACCCGGAATTGGATTTTTCTAATATGCCAGAGCTTGCAGAGATGTTTGAACGTCTTACACAGATGAAGATAGATGACAGACACCCATATTGTGGTAAGCTTGTATTTGCAGCATTCTCTGGTTCACATCAGGATGCCATATCTAAAGGTATGCACTATAGAATTGAACAGGATCCATCTAAGTGGACAGTTCCATATCTTCCAATTAATCCAGAAGATGTTGGACGTACATATGACTCAGACGTAATCAGAATTAACAGCCAGTCAGGTAAGGGCGGAGTTGCTTATGTTCTTGAGCATAATTATGGAATGATTATTCCAAAGGCTATGAGAGAAGACCTTGGTTATGCTGTTAAAGATATATCGGATGTTAACCATAAGGAACTTGCAGCAGATGAGGTTCTTGAGATATTTGAGAGGCGTTATAAGAAGTTCACACCGGTATTCAAGATTTCAGAAGTCCATTTCAAGCAGATTGATGGTATCCAGACAGAAGTTACAATTGAGGCTGATGGAAAGACAACAGTAGTAGAAGCGGGTGGTAATGGTCGTCTTGATGCTGTAAGTAATGCACTTTCAAAGCATTTTAGAAAGCCTTGTGATGTAATGTGCTATGAGGAACATTCATTAAAGCAGGGTTCTGATTCAAGTGCTATTGCATATGTAGGAATTAAGGGGGATGATGGTAAAGAATACTTTGGCATAGGTATCGACCACGATATCATAAGAGCTTCAATTGATGCGGTAGAATCAGCAATGAACAGAAGTATGACTGAGTAGAGAATAATATCAGTATAAATATTATATCTGCGTATATGAACATATTTGCAGAGATATAATTATGTGCTTCCTTTAAACAGACAGGAGATATAGTAATATTTCCTTCTGTTTAGAAAGGAAGCCTTTTTATGTAATGGATAATTTTATCGGAATTTACTATTACATAAAAGGAACTATGTGCTGGTGATATGTACCCATATGAAGCTGTAGTCTGTCGCAAGCGGCCGTGCTCGGTTAGGAAATGTGCTTTGCATATTCTTTTTTAGTTCATATTCTTTTTTAGTAATAACTGGATTTTTGACTTACCAGCTGTTATAATCTTATAGTTAATGAATTAATTCTGAAAGGAATGAATATATGAGTAAGATTATTCTTGCATCTGGTTCACCAAGACGAAAAGAACTGCTGGAACAGATAGGAATAGAATTTGATATAATTACGAGTGATGTTGATGAGACAACTTTAATTACACAGCCGGATGAATATGTGAAATATCTATCAAGGATTAAGGCACAGGCTGTATGGGATATGGTAAAAGATGATGATGATTACAGGAATGAAGATGTTGTAGTTATAGGTGCAGATACAATCGTAAGCCATAAGGGACATATTCTTACAAAACCTAAGGATACGGGAAATGCTTTTGATATACTTAAGGAACTGGCTGGTGATTGTCATCAGGTGTATACAGGTGTTACACTTATCAAGAATAATAATGTTGTAAGTAACTTTGCAGAAAAGACAGATGTATACTGTAATGATATTAGTGATAATGAGATAAGAGAATATATAAGTACAGGTGAGCCAATGGATAAAGCAGGGGCTTACGGAATTCAGGGGAGATTTGCAGCATTTATTGGAAAGATAGACGGTGACTATAATAATGTTGTCGGACTTCCGGTTGCAAGGGTATATCAGGAGTTAAAACTATGGTTAAATTAATTGCAAGTGATCTTGATGGTACAATACTAAGAAAAGGTGCCCAGAGTGTAGAACTATCTACAATTAAAGCAATTGAACAGCTTGTTAATAAAGGAATATACTTTGCACCTGCCAGCGGAAGGCAGATAGTAAGCCTGAAAAGGCTCTTTGAGCCTGTAAGCGATAAGCTTGTATACATTGCTGAGAATGGAGCATTATGTGAATATAAGGGTGAGGTTATTGCCAAGACACCAATGGATAGAAAGCTTGCTCTTGAGATAATAGAAGATGTATATGAACAGCCTGATTGCGAGGTGCTTATATCAGGCCAGCATACAGCATATATCAAGCCTAAGACAGAAGAATATCATTATAGAATGACCAAGGTTGTTAATTACAAGACTACACTTATAGATAAATTCACAGATGTAGATGAAGATATATTAAAGATTGCGGTATGTGATTTAAGCGGAATTGATAATTCCAAGGAACATTTCTTTAGCAAATGGAATGGCAAAGCTTCAATTACAGTTTCAGGAGATTTATATCTTGATTTTATGGAGAGCAGCGTTACCAAAGGAAAAGCAATGCATCAGCTTCAGCAGTACTTTGGATTGTCAGAAGATGAATGTATGGCATTTGGCGACAATTATAATGATATTGATATGCTTAAGTCAGTAAAATATGCGTATGTTATGGATACAGCATGTGAGGATATCAAGAAATATGCATATGACACAACTGAATGGGTTGAAGGTACACTAAGAAAAGAGTTTAATATATAAGATAATGTTTGTAGAAATGAGGAGTATTATTATGGAAAAACATATGAAAGAATGTGCAAAGGTATTTTTAAGAGATCAGAAGAAGCTTTTTGATGAGCCGGTTGTATATGATTTAGAGGAGGCAGAAGATTTTCTTGAGGAATGCTTTGCACAGTATTGCAGTAATATTAAAGAATTAAGACAGATTATGGACGATGAGGGAATGGATGTATCAGAACTTTCTGATGCAGAGCTTGAGGAACAGCTTGAAGTGTTCAAGCTTGATAATAACGGCGGATATTTCTTCGTAGAGGCATAGTTGGGCTGATATGAGAATAACAATATGCTGTGTAGGCAAAGTAAAGGAAAAGTTCTATTGTCAGGCAATAGATGAGTACAGTAAAAGGTTGTCAAGATACTGCAAGCTTGAGGTAAAAGAGGTGGCAGATGAGAAGACACCTGATAATGCAAGTGATACTGTTAATGATATAATAAAGGCTAAAGAGGGAGAAAGACTTCTTTCGTGCATAAAAGATGAAGCATATGTGATAGCTTTGGCAATTGATGGTAAAATGCTTGATTCTGTACAGTTATCACAGAAAATAGATAATCTTGGAATATCAGGAAAGAGTGATATTGTCTTTGTTATAGGAGGTTCATTAGGGCTTGATAAAAGGGTTCTTGACAGGGCTGATTTCAAGCTTAGTTTTTCGCCTATGACATTTCCACATCAGCTTATGAGAGTAATTCTTCTTGAACAGATATATAGAAGCTACAGAATTATGAAGAATGAACCTTATCACAAATAACCAGAATGGAGAAGTTATGAAAAGAAATAAGAAAAGATTAATAACAGCACTTATCATTATTGTAGCTGTGGCTGCGGTATTAGTATTTATGAAGTTCTTTAATGGTAATTTATTATATATTTCAACTGGTATGGGAAAATCTGTTGTTATGAAGGTTGATGGACAGAAGACTTATACATTTGAGGCAGAAGTATTAATGTCAGATGCTAAGAAACAATATGAAGATATGTTTGGAAGCAGTATATGGACAGAAGATATTGACGGACAGCCGTTTGAGGAATATATAAAAGAACAGATAAGAGTAAAGCTTATAAGAGTAAGATGTATGAATTCTATGGCTAAAGAAAGAGGAGTAGTTCTTGGAAGAGAAGAAAAGAATGAAACAGCTAAGGCAGCAGAACAGTATTTTGATGGTCTTACAGAAGAACAGAAGAGCCAGTATGATATCACAGAGGATAAGGTTAATCAGATGTTTACTGAATTTGCAATCGCTTCAAAGCTTTACAATGATGTAACTTCACTTATGGATATTGAAGTGAGTTCAGATGATGCAAGAGTAATAAATATACAATATATTGTAACAGACTCAAAGGAAGAAATTGACAAAGCTTATGCAGAATTAAATGAGGGCAATTCATTCTTTGCAATTGCCAAGAAATATAATGCTGACGGCGAATATGAATATGAACTTAGAAGAGGCGAGATGGCTAAAGCATTTGAAGATACAGCTTATTCACTTTCAACAGGCCAGACGAGCGGAATCGTAGAAGCTGACGGAAGATTTTATATAATAAGATGTACGTCAGATAATGATAAAGCGAAGACAGAAGTTAATAAGTCATCAATTCTTGAAAAGAAGAAGTTAGAGGCATTTAATGATAAATTTGAACAATATGAGTCTTCAAAGTATGTTGAAATTAACAAAGATGAATGGAATAAGTTAAAAGTTTCTTCTGCACCATCTTTTAATGTAAGATTTGAGGATTTATTTAATTCAATAACAATTAATTAGAGTAGTACAGGAGTGTAGAATATAATGGCAGCAAAATATGATGCAAATAGTATATCAATTCTTGAAGGTCTTGAAGCTGTAAGAAAAAGACCAGGAATGTATATAGGAAGTGTTGGAACTAAAGGACTTAACCACCTTATATATGAGATAGCTGATAATGCAGTTGATGAACACCTTGCGGGTTACTGTAGCGAGATTACAGTAACCCTTAATAATGATGGAACTGCTACTATTATAGATAATGGACGAGGTATTCCTATAGGAATTCATCCAAAGGCAGGCATACCTGCAGTTGAGGTAGTATTTACAGTGCTTCACGCAGGTGGTAAGTTCGGTGATGGCGGGTATAAGATATCAGGCGGACTTCACGGTGTAGGTGCGTCAGTAGTTAATGCACTCTCAGTTTGGCTTGAAGTAGAGATAAAGGTTGATGGTGGTGTATACAGGCAGCGTTATGAAAGAGGAAAGGCAGTAGCACCACTTGAAAAAGTGGGAACATGCAGAAAGAATGATACAGGAACTAAAGTAACATTTCTTCCTGATGGTGAGATATTTGAAAAGACAAGATTTAAGTCAGATGCAATAAAGAGCAGAATGCACGAGACAACTTATCTTAATCCGGGACTTACAATACATTTTGAGGATAAGAGAAGTGGAAGCGAGGAAAAGATTACATATTCAGAACCAGATGGTATCAAGGCATATGTAAAGGAACTTAACAATGGCAAGGAAGCTGTGACGGATATTATCTATTTTAAGAAGAGTGAAGACGGCATAGAGGTAGAGTGTGCTTTCCAGTATGTTAATGAGTTTGAGGAAAATATTCTTGGTTTTTGTAATAACATATACACTCAGGAGGGGGGAACTCATATTACAGGATTTAAGTCTAAGTTCACTATGATTATTAATCAGTATGCAAGGGAGTTAGGTGTTCTTAAAGAAAAGGATAATAACTTTACCGGTCTTGATGTAAGAAATGGTATGACAGCAATTGTGGCTATCAAGCACCCTGCACCAAGATTTGAAGGCCAGACTAAGACTAAGCTTGATAATCCGGATGCGGGAACAGTTGTAAGTGCGGTTACAAGTGATGAGGTACAGTTATATTTTGATAGAAATCTTGAACAGTTAAAGTCAGTAATAGCCTGTGCCGAAAAGTCTGCAAAGATAAGAAAGGCAGAGGAGAGAACGAAGACTAATCTTTTATCTAAGTCTAAGTTCTCAATAGATTCCAATGGTAAGCTTGCTAACTGTGAGAGCAAGAAGTCAGAGGAATGTGAGGTGTTTATAGTCGAGGGAGATTCTGCGGGTGGTTCAGCCAAGACAGCAAGAAACAGACGTACTCAGGCTATACTTCCAATAAGAGGTAAGATACTTAATGTAGAGAAGGCTTCTATTGATAAGGTGCTTGCTAATGCCGAGATTAAGACTATGATTAACTCATTTGGCTGTGGCTTCCTTGAAGGCTACGGCAATGATTTTGATATAAGCAAGTTAAGATACGATAAGATTATCATTATGACAGATGCCGATGTTGATGGTGCACATATTGATACACTTCTGCTTACATTTTTTTATAGATTTATGCCTGAACTTATTAATCAGGGACATGTGTACATAGCTACACCACCGCTTTACAGGGCTGAACTTAAGAAAGTACCTAAGGCAGACAAAGCTTCTAAGAAGGCAGAAGGAACTAAGACGAAGGTAGATAAGAGCAGGACAGTACAGTATCTTTATGATGATAAAGCACTGGAAAGGTATAAAGAGCTTCACGCAAGTGGAACATTTACTCTGCAAAGATATAAGGGGCTTGGCGAGATGGACCCTGAACAGTTATGGGAAACTACACTTAATCCAGAGACAAGAATATTAAAGCAGGTAGAGATAGAGGATGCAAGAATGGCAACAGAGGTTACTTCTATGCTTATGGGAAGTGATGTGCCACCAAGAAGAGCATTTATACATGCACACGCTAATGAAGCGGAGATTGATGCATAAAATAAAATATTTTTATGTGTATTAACAGGTTGATAAAAAGATATATTAATAAAAGTATTATACGGAGATAATAATGGCAGAGAATATTATTAAAACTGAATATTCTGAGCTGATGCAGAAGTCCTATATAGATTACTCAATGAGTGTTATAACAGCAAGAGCACTTCCGGATGTAAGGGATGGACTTAAGCCAGTACAAAGAAGAGTGCTGTATGCTATGGATCAGCTTGGTTTAAATTATGATAAACCTCATAGAAAGTCAGCGCGTATCGTAGGTGATGCAATGGGTAAATATCATCCACACGGCGACAGTTCTATATATGAAACACTTGTTGTGCTTTCACAGGATTTTAAAAAGGGAATGGCACTTGTTGACGGTCACGGCAATTTTGGTTCTATAGAAGGTGACGGTGCTGCGGCTATGCGATATACAGAAGCCAAGCTTAAGAAGTTCACACAGGATGTATATTTATCAGACTTGGATAAAGATGTAGTTGATTTTGTGCCTAACTTTGATGAAACAGAGAAAGAACCAGCAGTTCTTCCGGTAAGAATACCTAATCTGTTGGTAAATGGTGCTGACGGTATCGCAGTTGGTATGACAACTAATATTCCAACACATAATCTTTCAGAAGTTGTCGATGCAGTATGCGCATATATGGATAATGAAGATATAACTACAACTGAGCTTATGCAGTATATACCCGGACCTGACTTTCCTACAGGTGGACTTGTTATTAATAAGTCAGAGCTTGCAGGCATATATGAGACTGGTACAGGAAAGATAAAGTTAAGAGGAAAGGTTGTATATGAGCCAGCGGCAAGAAAAGGCGAGAAGGACAGGCTTGTAATAACAGAAATTCCTTATACAATGATAGGTGCTAATATTGGAAAGTTCATATCAGATATAGTGGATTTGGTTGAAACCAAGAAGACAACTGATATTGTTGATGTGTCAAATGAGTCATCAAAAGAAGGTATAAGAATAGTTCTTGAATTAAAGAAGAACACAGATATTGAAAATCTTAAGAACCTTTTATATAAGAAGACTAAGCTTGAAGATACATTTGGTGTAAATATGCTTGCTATAGTTGACGGCCGACCGGAAACTCTTGGGTTACGCCAGATAATAAAGCATCATATTGACTTCCAGTATGAGATAAATACAAGAAAATACACAACACTTCTTAATAAGGAGCTTGCCAATAAGGAGATTAAAGAAGGACTTATAAGAGCCTGCGATATAATCGATCTTATAATAGAAATTCTTCGTGGAAGCTCTAATCTTAAAATGGCAAAAGACTGCCTTATTAATGGTAATGTTGATAATATCAAATTCAAGTCAGAAGCTTCTAAGAATCAGGCGGCTAAGCTTGATTTTACAGAAAAGCAGGCTTCAGCCATACTTGAAATGCGCCTGTACAAGCTTATAGGTCTTGAGATACTTGCACTCCAGAAGGAATATGACGAATGTCTTTCAAAGATTGCAAAGTATGAAAAGATACTTGGCAGTAAGAAGGCTATGGCAAAAGTAATAAAGGACGACCTTGTAAGAATTAAGAAGGAATATGGTGTTGAACGAAAGACCGTAATAACTGATGCAAAGGTTGCAGTATTTGTTGAAAAAGAAGTTCCAGCACAGGAAGTTGTATTTATTATGGATAGATTTGGCTATGCAAAGACTATAGATACAGCTTCTTATGAACGTAATAAGGAAGCTATCTACAACGATTTTAAGTATGTATTTACCTGTATGAATACTGATAAAATATGTATATTTACGGATAACGGACAGCTTCACCAGATTAAAGTAAAGGATATTCCTTTCCTCACTAAGTTCAGGGACAAAGGTACTCCAATAGATAATCTTGGAAATTATGACAGCAGCGGTGAGCTTATTATATACCTGTGTGCATATGAAACTATCAAAAATCAGAAGCTGCTCTTTGTTACAAGTCAGGGCATGATGAAGATAGTTGACACGGCAGAATTTGATGTAGCCAAGAGAACGGTAGCTTCGACAAAGCTTCAGGATGATGACAGGATAGTAAGCATTGAAAAGGCTGACGTTCAGGTTGAAACGCTTTCTAAGTTTAATCTTGATGGCAGCAGAAGTGAAGTTGAAGAAATTGTAAGTAATAAAAATGTAATTGTACAGACAGCTAATGGTGTGTTCTTAAAGTTCCCTCTTTCTGAAATACCAGTTAAGAAGAAGAGTGCAGTAGGTGTCAGAGGTATTAAGCTTGGCAAAGACGATTATATAGAAGATATATTCATTATGGATGACGGAATGGAATTCACGATGGAATATAAAGGAAAGAAGATAGACTTTGCTAAGATGAAAATGGCACATAGAGACACAAAAGGCATAAAGGTCAGAGTGTAAATTATAATTTTACTATTCATCGTATATAAATAACATTTCAACGCTATATAAGCATAATGAAATCAGGACAATACAGCGTGGCGTATTCTGCTGCATTGTCCTGATTTTTATTTTTGAATAGAGCTATTTTATAGTTGATAAGAAATATTCGTGTATGCGTGTGTCGCCTGTTAATTCAGGGTGGAAAGAAAGTCCAATCTGATTATTGTATTTAGCGGCAACGATATGATTATCAACACTTGCAAGCACTTCAACACCATCGCTGACATTTTCGATATAAGGTGCTCTTATAAATGTCATAGGATAATTGCCGATATGCTTAATATCAGCGTTAGTTACAAAGCTTGAAAGCTGTCTTCCGTAAGCGTTACGTTTAATGGTGACAGGAAGCGTTCCTATATGGACTGTGTCATCGTCTGCTATATGTTCAGAGAGAAGTATAAGTCCAGCACAGGTTGCAAGTGTTGGAAGACCATTACTAATCATATTCTTAATGTCCTTCATCATATCAAGCTTGTTAAGTAACTGTCCCTGAACAGTACTTTCACCGCCAGGCAGTATCAGACCGTCTAATCCCTCTAAATCATCCCGTTGTCTTATTTCTATTGCTGTATGTCCGATTTCTTCAATCATATGCTCGTGTTCAATAAAAGCACCTTGGACAGCAAGTACACCTATCTTCATAGTAAGCCTCATTTCTATGTGTGATTATATTATTAACGTCCACGTTCTTCCATAATTATCTGTATTTCACTAGGATTGATACCTACCATAGCTTCGCCAAGGTCTTCTGATAACTTGGCAATAAGTGCTGCATCCTGATAGTTAGTAACAGCCTGAACGATAGCAGAAGCACGTTTTGCAGGATTGCCAGACTTGAATATACCAGAACCTACGAACACACCCTCAGCACCAAGCTGCATCATAAGAGCAGCATCAGCAGGTGTTGCAACACCACCAGCGGCAAAGTTAACAACAGGAAGCTTTCCATTATCGTGTACATAAAGTACAAGGTCGTAAGGAACCTGTAACTGCTTAGCTTCCTCAAAGAGTTCATCTTTCTGCATAGATGTAATCTTGCGGATTTCAGAATTCATTTTTCTCATATGGCGTACAGCCTGAACAACATCACCAGTACCAGGTTCACCCTTAGTTCTAATCATAGAAGCCCCTTCGTTAATTCTTCTTAAAGCTTCGCCTAAGTCCCTTGCACCGCATACAAATGGTACATTGAACTGTGTCTTATCAATATGATAAATGTCATCAGCAGGAGAAAGTACTTCTGATTCATCAATATAATCAATCTCAATAGCCTGTAAAATCTGGGCTTCAACAAAATGACCGATACGGCACTTAGCCATAACAGGGATACTTACAGCTTCCTGAATTCCTTTAATCATCTTAGGGTCACTCATACGTGATACACCGCCAGCGGCTCTGATGTCAGCAGGTATTCTTTCAAGTGCCATAACAGCACAGGCACCAGCCGCCTCAGCAATCTTAGCCTGTTCAGGAGTTGTTACGTCCATAATAACTCCGCCCTTTAACATCTGTGCAAGTCCTTTGTTTAATTCATACTGAGAAGTAGTTGTCATAATTATTAACCTCATTTCTTTATATTTAAATGCTTTTTGTTAAATTGTTAAAATGCTCTGCCAGAACTACAAATATATTACATAGCAGTAACTTAATTAACTTGCGACTATAATAAGACTTATCTGATTATATTAAAATGTTCAATGTAAAGAAGTTTGATAATGTCAGGTGGTATTAAACTGACATTTAATTATAAGGGAGAAGATGAATGTGTAATAAGGTCAGATGTAATTATTGAATAAAAATATATAATTTTATATTTGACAATACAACATTTATGTTGTGCTCTAATAAAGTAAGAGGAAAATATTACGCAAAAATAATTAGCTGCATTAACAGGAAACAAACAGCAGGATATTTCCAGAATTGAGAAAAAGAAAAGTATTCCAACAATACGCACATTTAGTCATATACTTGAGGCTTTAGGTTATAAATTACAAATTGTAAAAAAGAAATCAATATAATATAATAATATATAAAGTTAAGATAGTATCTAATAAAGGAGAAGTATATGTATACATACAAAACAGAGATTTTAACGGTTGGCACTAAATGGCTTTCAGATAAGGCAGATGCTAATGATATTGCTATGTTAGACAATCTGATTAATGAGAGAGCAGCTGACGGCTGGGAGTTAGTCACTTATGATTATATGGCAACATCCATGCAGATTAAAGGAGCATTTGTTGTTACATTCAGAAAAGAAAAAGATGATATCTTTACCCAGTCATCAACTAATTTATTTGAAACCTTAGATGTGAGATACAGCATAACAGATAAGAAAGAATTAGAGAATTCTAATGGATTTGGCAATTATAGTATAAGAGCCGAGGAAGACAATTCTTATGTTATAAGTATAGGCGATTGCCGTTTTATTACAATCAGATTTAATATTGAAGAAGCTAAAGGCAGGCTTCACGGTGGATGTGGTGCGGCAAGTATGCGTGAATATCTGGAGAATGAAGCGATGGCAGAAGAAACAGCCCCTCACCTTTTTGCTTATATAGGCAATAACAGGATAGATCTGGAAGAAGATATATATCCGAGTGAATTAACTATCAGGAATACACAGATGTCAGGCGGCTCTGGTGAAGATGCAGAGTTAATATTTGAACTGCATATCGTATTTACAAGACGTGGAATGGATTGGGATAAGACTTTGACATTTACTGTTCCTATGCACGGTGAAGCAAGATATAGATTTGATTATCTTACATCAACTTATGATAGTAAAGATGGTAAGGTTGAGAAATTCACATTTTAAAAATATTTAAAAATACCCTGTCATTATTGGCATATACTGGAAGTCCCAATATATAGCGGGTAGCGACAGGGCTTTTTATATTATTATGTTTGTTTATTAATTCTGAACTGTAGTTATTTATGTTTTATTTTAAATAAGCTTTAAGTGAGTATATTTTATAGTGGTATATTTTATAATTTCTGGTTGTCCTTCATATACTCATCATAAAGTCCGATAACTTTATTCATAACCTCAGGGCCAGGTGCTCCGAGAGTAAGACGTTTTTCAACGCAGGTCTTTAAGCTGATAGCTTCGTATACATCTTCTTCAAATACAGGGCTTATCTTCTTGTATTCATCAAGTGAGAGGTCATCAAGTGCAATACCCTTGTCAATACACATAAGAACAAGCTGTCCTACAATACCATGTGCATCCCTGAAAGGAACCCCTTTCTTAACAAGGTAGTCAGCGGCATCAGTAGCATTAGTGAAGCCTTTTTTAGCTGAGTCTTCCATACGTGTATCATTGAATTTCATAGTATCAATCATACCCTTGAATAAGCTTACACAGCCCTTAACAGTATCTATAGCATCAAATGTAAGCTCTTTATCTTCCTGCATATCTTTATTATAGGCAAGAGGAATTCCCTTCATAGTTGTGAGGATACTCATAAGCGCACCATATACACGTCCAGTCTTACCACGGACAAGCTCAGCTATATCAGGGTTCTTCTTCTGTGGCATAATGCTTGAACCTGTACTGAAAGCATCATCTAATTCGATGAATTTGTATTCGTTAGAATTCCATATACATATTTCTTCAGAAAATCTGCTTAAATGCATCATAATAGTAGAGAGTGCACTTAAGAATTCAATAACATAATCTCTGTCTGATACAGAGTCCATACTATTAAGAGTAGGACCAGCAAATCCAAGAAGCTCGGCTGTCATCTCTCTGTTAAGGGGATATGTAGTTCCTGCAAGAGCACCAGCACCAAGAGGGCAGTAGTTCATTCTGTTATATATATCGTGAAGTCGGCTTCTGTCACGTCTGAACATTTCAAAGTAAGCAGAAAAATGATGAGCAACAGTTACAGGCTGTGCTTTCTGAAGATGAGTAAAGCCTGGCATATAAGTGTCAACATTTTCTTTGATTATTCTTAAGATAACTTCCATAAGCTCTCTTACTTCTTCATCAACATTTTTAACTTCATCGCGTGTATAAAGTCTCATATCAAGTGCAACCTGGTCATTACGGCTTCTGCCTGTGTGAAGCTTCTTTCCTGCATCACCGATACGCTCAATAAGAGTAGCTTCCATAAATGTGTGAATATCTTCATATTCATCAGTGATTTCAAGCTTTCCAGATTCTATGTCAGAAAGAATATCTTTTAAGCCGTCAGTAATCTGCTTTCCTTCATCTTCTGAGATAATACCCTGAGCAGCAAGCATTGTAGCGTGTGCAATGCTTCCCTGAATATCCTGCTTGTAGAACTTCTGGTCAAAGGAGATAGAAGCGTTAAAATTATTAACAAGCTCATTAGTTTCTTTAGTGAAGCGTCCGCCCCAAAGTTTCATATTGTACCTCTTTCCTGCACTTCGTTAGTGCTTATAATTAATTGTTAATAGAATGCCTGATTATTCTTCTGATGAATTAATCTCATCACTGTCAAGATTGTCGAAGTCATCAAGACTATCTAGCATATTTATATCATTATCACCCACGATATTTATATCCATTGTTACAGGAACTGACGCTGGAATAAAAGAATTCTCAGCTGAATCTTCAGATAATGCGTTGTTTAATATATTTATTGTTATATTTTTCTTCTTTAATATATAAATACCGATTAATATAATAATACATAATGCTGTAATTAAGCAACCCTTAATAAGGTTCACAGGTGTATATTTTAATGTTATTTCGTGGCTGCCCTCACTTATCTGTACGCTTAAGAGAGCATCATAAAGGGCAGAGGTCTCTACTTTTCTGCCATCAATATATACCCTCCAGCCTTTATCGTAAGGAATGGAGAATATAAGGGTTGCGGCTTTATTAGCTGTTATAGTTCCCTTTATCTTGGTGTCTTTAAATGAAGTGATAGAAAGGGAACTGCCATTTAATATATTGTAAGCTTCTGTAAATCTTGAAGTTTCAAGTGTATACACGCTGGCATTCATTGCTGAATCGCCAGATATGACAACGGTATCTGCTGGAACGGCGTAGCCTAGGTCAATTATGTGATTGCCATTTTTAAGTCCTGAATAAGTATATTCAGAATTGTTAATAGTGGCAGTTACGTTGTCGCAGGTCGTATTTCTTACAACCATATACAGATGTCCTGCTTTTACAGGCTTAACTTCAAAGCTTGAGTCGGTGGCATTTTCATAAGTAAGTGTAAATACATTGGCAATGCCTGTAAGTGTCTGTATAAGCGAGTTCTGGTTCTCAATTCCTGTTCCATTGGCTTCTGATGGATTCCATTCGCCTGCATTATTATAGGTTATAAATCCAAGTGGAAGCGTATATTTATTCTCATAGATGAATTCGCCGTCATCTCCAACGTAATATTCGCGAAGAGAACTGCTTGTAAGTATACGGTTGGAAATTGTATATTTAATCGAGAATAAGCTTTCAGTAACAAGTGTAGCACCATTGTAGCCATAGGCATTCATTGAATGTTCAAAGCCAAGCTTTCCGAACAATTCTGACATTCCAGCACTTGAAGTTGATGAAAATGTTGATATTGAGTGGTAATTATGCCAAGCTCCGTCATTTTTTGAACGCGCACCAAACTTCTTATCCATTCGGTAAAATGATGTATCTTCATCTCTTACGGTCTGTGTCACAGATTTAACAGCATCATAATCTAAAAGATAAGAGGTTCTGTTAGTAGTTCCAATTCCTGTTGAATCCATATTAATAGTACATTCTATTATACAGACTATAAATGCAAGAAATGCTGTTACAGGCAGCTTCCAGTTAGTCTTGTTATAGACAATCATAAGTCCTGCATACACAAGAATAAAAGCACCACTTAAGTAAATTGCCTTAAAATCATAAGTTTCATCAACTGCAAATACTTGTTCAATAAGCACAAGAAGTCCTAAGCTTATCCATACGGCAATTCCTAACTGTCTGCTTGTCATCCGCTTTATATGGCTTAATGCCTCATAACACATTGTAAGCAGGAAGAAAATGTATATAAATGATTGTCTGCAAGGCAGGCTGTTAGGATAATGAAATCCGTGCCATATAAAATTAGGTATATTAAGGTTAAATGCTGTAAGGAAGACAAGCAGTAATACGGATTTGCCTATCTTTTCGCATAAATTGATGTCTTTGTCCATAACATAGAGAGGATAAAGAAGGAATACAGCAACGCCGCAGTATATGTTAGGGTAGTGTTCAAGTCCAAGGTGGACAGGAACATTTATTAATTGTCTAGTGAGCATATTTAATATGCTGAAATAAAGACTTAATTTCTTAGGAAATGCAATGTCACTTGAAGCTGATAAAGAAAATGTGTAGAACTCAGGCAGTAAAAGGCATGCCGCAAGCCCACCGGCAATCAGTGAGTAAAATGCAAATTTTAGAAATGTCTTAAAATAATTCTTGAAAGTACGTTCTTTTTTGTAGGCAGTTACAAGCACAATAAAATAAAGAACAACTGATAAACATACCATAATTGCAATATAGTAGTTAGTGAATATACATAATCCAAGACTTATGCAGTATAGAAAGCATTTATCTTCATTAACAAGTCTTTCAAGGCCAAGCATAATAAGAGGAACAAGTATAAGACAGTCAAGCCACATAATGTTCCAGCTATAAGCAGCTACATATCCGGAAAATGCGTAGAATAACCCGAATAAAGCTATACATATATTCTTGTTGGAAAAATGCCTGCTTATATAGTGGGTCATAGAAACGCTTGATAAAGATAACTTAAGGATTATGAGAGTATTCATAATCTCAATCATATATTTCTGTGGGAATAATACAATAATCCAGTTAGCAGGGCTTGCCAGATAGTACGCATATAAAGATGTGAAATTAGTTCCCATACCGATATCCCAGCTATAAGTAAGGCTTTCTGCGTTGCGGATTTTATACCATAGCTCAGAGAAAAATGGAGCGTACTGGTGATACATATCAGAACGCAGATAACAGTTATTGCCAAATGGAAATATTTCTCTTGCAAAATACAAGGCTGTAAATATTATAACTGGAATAAAAAATGCAATTATATATACGATATTTCCACACGGAATATTACCTGTCTGTTCGTCAAATAAACTGAATTTGTGTCGATGTTTAGTCTGTTGGTTCAAAATTGCTTCCCCCTATGGATAATAATGCTTACATTTTACCAAAAACGGTATTTTATGTAAATGATATATGGTAATTATAATGATTATTTGTACAGTAATTTATATAGTAATATTTGAGGTTTTGCTTGTAATATGGATATTAATTAGGTACAATAAAAATGTATGCGAAGGGAACTTTATATCTTATAATAATGTATTATAGATATAAGGAGTATACATGGACTTGATTAAATTATATAAAAAGCGTAGATATATTATTAAAACAGTTGTATTAGTATTAATTATTATAATTGCAGGCATATTTTATATAAACCCAACCAAAGAAGATGGCAGTGTTATAATTAATAAAGATAATATTTCAGATAAGGAAAGTGGTAGCAAGAGTATTATCGGTGGAGTTACCAGCGGCGGTGCTGCTGATGTTAATAATAGTAATGGTATTAATGGTAGCGAAGCAGGCAATGACGGACTGGATGAGAATAACAGTAAGATATATGTATATATATGTGGTGCAGTTGTTAATGCAGGAGTTGTCAGTGGTGGTGCAGATATGAGACTGTATCAGGCGGTGGAACTTTGCGGAGGTTTTATTGATGAGGCAGACGGCACCAGAGTTAATCTTGCAATGCAGTTAAAAGATG
>OGMT01000859.1_pt1 | contig 18186 bp, 43 predicted proteins | sample 1573271 | NCBI WGS metagenome assembly OGMT01 (sample SAMEA2582000, study PRJEB24529) | metagenome | biome: Human gut stool | place: China | collected 2011 | reverse complement strand
CTACAGCTTCTTTCATCGACTGCTGCATAAAACGGTGGCCCATTGAATACCTGCCGGATTTCACGCCGGTGATCTCCACCGGTACGACCTTATCGCCATTTTCAGATGTATAGCATTCTGTCTTTTCCTCGTTTGCCTTCTTGCCAGTTCTGTAGTAAATATCAGTCAGTTTACCTTCTTCAGCAATAACACGAGAGCGATACTTGTTAAACGCCTCTGTAACAGACGTCAGTGCACCAGCCAGAGCGAGGTTTCTCTTTCTCAGACACTTGAAGCCGCTGAATACCAACAGTGCACCGCCAACCTCACAAGCCAAAGCCGGGCCATAAGCCTTAGTGAAGCCCAGAATAGTCTTCTTCCAAGTCAGAGCCTTATCCTGCGTAGCCAGATCACGATAATGAACGCCATCCTTGCTTACCAGGTCATCCTCAACGCCCTTGTTGATCTTTTCCATGTTTTCCTTATGCTCGTCCAGAACCTCGTCAATTGCGAGCGTTCCCTTAGCGGCCAATACAGCACCGCCAATCATCAGTCCAGTGCCTGCAACAGCACAAATCTCCGGAGCATGATCCTTAATGATCTCTCCCACTACTTTAAATAATGCTTTGAAATTCATAAATTATTCCTCCTCAGAAAATATAAGTTTTAATATTGTTTTCGATGTTATCGATTATGCTTTCGTTCAGAATATTCTCTTCTGGTTATTTCGATCCAGCCGGTTTCGCAACATTTCGATTCTTTAAAGAATCTGTTGATTTCGATTTTCTTCTGCTCGCCGTTCTCAGTTTTCAACGCATAGAACACACCAACAGTATCAAAATCGCCGTTATTTTCATCTGTTAAAAACTCCTCGCAATAAACTTTGATCGACTTTCCCGGAATGTATGGCATTGCGATAGGAAACATATCGTCAATGATTTTCCCAACCAATCCAAAAGAATACGTGTTGTGCGGATTGTGGATGTCAACGCAACGTACACGATCGACGTCTTCGTATTTAACAGTTCCATCAGAATATACATTTTTAAATAATGAACTCATTCGTTTGCACTGGTATACGTCTGAATCGTCTTCATAATCTGTGCATAAAGTCCAAACATCATCGGTATCTTCTATTGGTGTTAATGGTTGCCTATCTAAAATACAATTCAATATAGCCTGTGTCATTTTAATACTGAAACCAGAATGACCATCTTCGCACAAACTTTTGAAAGCTTTTAAAGCACTCTCGTAACAGGCACATCCATAATCAAATTAATCGCCTTTCCTATTTGGATTTTCTTTCTCACAGGCAATTTCAACTTCTCTTCTTGCCCATTCCAACATACTTCCCATAAATTATTCCTCCTCCTTCAAAAACTCAAAGGCCCTGCAAGAATATAAATCTCACAAGACCTCAAAGTCTTTAGTCGTTTTCGTCTTTCTTTTTATCAGTGAAGTCAAATAACTTAGTTTGAAATACTTCTAATACCGCAGGTGAGTTCGTTTTTAAACATGTACGGCCGTTAGGACGGATCCGAACTTTCATTGTAGTTCCACGTTCCATTTTCTTAGCGGCTTCTGACGATAATTGTTCAACTCTCTCAGCATTAGAATAGAATATTTTCTTAACCATTTTCATAATACTTTCCTCCAAAATATAATGTAAGACTATTCGCCTTCATTATAGGAGTTGTATTTTTAGCGAGTATTAAGACGACGGCGACGGATTCTATTCATGTACTCAGTTAGACGAGCTCCTCCATTGTAGTGTAACATGCCGGTGATGTCTCCGGTTAAAGCGTTTTCTGCTTTGTATCCCAGCACTTTCAAATCATAATCATAGATTTTACGAGTGCATACAATGTTTCCGGTTTCTGCATTTATAATAGCATATATGCCAATAAAATGATCGATACCATATAACGCGGCTACGGTTGGGAATGGCGTACTTTCAGATATCCATAATAACGCGTAATCGCTACCATCGAGATAAAGGATTTCACCGTTCATATAATACTGCTTGATTTCGCTTAACTTACATTTATCAATAATATCAATCATCTTCATTACCTCCGGCTGAAAAGAAAATACTTGACTCCATATCACGCATAATTTCCAGAATCCTATTGAATTCGCCAAGATGCCAACTAAAAGATTCATCCGAGATATTACGAATATCTTCGCGAAGATATGGACTGACTGGTGCATCGGCGCAATACAATTCCCAATGACCCGATCCGACATGAAGTGTCACATCACTAGACATATAACCTAAAGGGCATAGACGAGAATATAACATATATGCGATCGAATCGTCGTATGTCATTCGGTGCTGTTTGTTGGAATCCCGGCTTGGAATGAACAAGGGCAGCTTATGCTTCTCAGGTAAGATCATCTCGCCATACTTAGTTACGTATCTTTTTTTAAATAAATTAAGTGGAACTATTTTAGAAACTTCGCCCAGCTCGCTAAAATATACAGATTTATACTGGCGACAGCATTTAATACAACACAATGGTTTGGTGTGCACCTCCATTCCGCACGTATTCGCCACCTTTATTTTTACGTCCTTAAACATGGCCTCTGCTTCATATGGAGAATACTGATATCCGCATCCTCCGCAAAACAGTTCACCGTCGTCATGGAAGTCCTTATGGCTCACAATGCAAATCAGAATTGGATTATCATATTTGTTAGTTGTTTCATCCATTTAAGACATCTCCTTTGAAATAATCGTATCTTAAAAACTCAGCCATCTCTCCAGATCGGATAGAATCAATGTAACTGCATAATTTGCTGAAATTCTTCAACCCTGAAATACCCACGCTCTCTGTACGTCCATAGCTTTTATATACAGCGATATTTTTTAAGGAATCGTATTCTATAGTGTATATGGGCGAAGGTCCTGCAATTTTCGCGTGCGTAGATAAGGCTGTAAATACGATAGGTGATATTTCTTTTGTCGTTACCATATCCCCGCCCAGGACAACGTAATGGTTTCGGTGATTAGGGATGTCAAATCTCATCGCGGTCGCTGTAAAATTTTCACTGGTTATTGTTTTGATCGTAAATAAGAATGCGTCCTCGGCCTGGATACTTAAACGGATTGATTCATGCAATATCTCGAAAAGAGGAGCAATGAAAGGATCCTTAACCACTTTCGAAAAACGTCGAGATGCATTTTCAGATGACGTCACCGTCACCATTAGCTCAGAGCCTAATTTATTCATCACAATCAACCTCCATTCTGGACTGTTAACGTGCCTAAGAAAAATTCGCCATGTTCCATCTCGTCCATAGCAGTCAACATCTTGTCGAACTGACTAGCGTACCGACGAAACGTGCATCTTGACACATAATTGATGTCCCTGTATAGAAGCCCATCAAGACTTGTTCCATCATTGTATAACGCGCATCCGTCACGATCGATGAGCATTTTCAAATCATCAGATTTAATACCTGAAGAATAAAGCATATATGCAATCGAGTCTATATACGCCATTTTTATTCTTTTACTCGGATCCCAAGACGGGATAAACTCAGCATAGTCGCCTTCTCTTGGCAAAATAAGTTCACCATATTGAGTAATGTAGCGTTTTTTAAACACAGACGATGGATAAATATAAAATGTCTCATGGCGTTCGCTGAGGTATATCTTTTCAAACTCTTGAAAACAATGCCTGCAGCATAATGGCGTTGACGAATATACATCGCCCCCAAAACCCCTATGACCAGGCTTAAACTCCACGCTTTTGAAGAGTTCCTCAGCTTCGTTGGAGTCAAACACATAGCCACAGCCACCGCAGATCAACTCTCCGTGGTTTTTAAGATCGTGTTCATTTCCGTCACAAATCAAAATTGGTTTATATTCGTTATTCATGTTTTGCCTCCTTAATTCGTGTATAAAATTCTCCGCTCCGGATATCGTCTATCTTGTCCACTACCTTAAGAAAAATGTCAATGCTATCCGCGTTGTCAGTCACTCGAGCTCCTCGTTTTCCTTTTATCGTAATCAGATCCAGCTCGGGTTCATATTCAAAGGATGCAATAGCTTGGTTATCCATTCGTTCTAATACACGAAGGGCTATATACTCTGCCTTAGTGATCTCAGCCCATCCATCAAAATTTCCTCCGAGAATGAAATATCTACCTTTTTTCAAATATTCTGAAGCGATTTTCAAAGCTGTATTTACCACATATTCATCCTCAAGTCTAGGGTCATCGATTTTAATCTCCATAGCAATCACTCGTGACTGTGATTTTCTTGGACCGTTCACGAAGCAGTGAAAATAGCTAGGAATCGTATATCCTATCCCGGATCGTACGCCAATATGCTTGAGAATTTGTTTAAATTGCTTCTCATAAGCAAGTGGCGACTCGCCAATTGAATAATCGATCATTATTTTGCCTCCTAGTTTTTATTCCTTTTCTTCTCCGATTTCAAAATGAATTTTTGCAACTTCAGCACATGCCAGATATTCTTTTGCGTATTTTCCACTTCCATGTGTTTCTTTTACCTTGTCCGTAAATGCTTTCAGACTTCCGGTGAAGCAGCCGCAACGTACATATACATCTCTATTTTTGGTTCTGAACATAGACGTATATCTGTTCTCGCTACCAAATCCTTTGAAATATATATAATCTGCATTACTGAAAATTTGCGCGTCACGACAAACCCGCGCATCGCCGGAAACCCGCGCATAACCATAAACACATGCATTATCATAAACCCATGCGTTGTCATACTGTGATAAATTTTCTTCTTTTTCAATATAGCCTCCTAAATCTCCAGCCTTAACATTACTAAAATCGACAACAGCTTTAATCTGGAACAATTTTCTACCGTTTATAATTTTAGTATTCGCGGTCATTTCATATTTCTTGTCGTAAGTCATATGTTAAATACCTCCAAAATATAAAAAGCAAGAGACCTTGTAAACATTTGTCTACAAAGCCTCCGCCTTTAGTCCTTTAGTCTTATATTGTTTCGGTTTCTACAGATGCTTCAGTATCAATGTAGTCATCTTCCGGCTCAGCCAAGAAGAAATCATCATCGGAATCGCTTCCGTTCATTTTCTTCCCGACAGCAACGCCGCCAATGACAGCTGCAGCAGTAGCCACAACTGCACCAACAATGATGCCAATCTTCTTGAAATTAAACTTCTTCTTTTCCACAGTAGTCTCCTCCTTTGCTTCCTCAGCAGTAGTTTCTACAACTTTTTCCTGTTCTTTCATAGTAGTTTCCTCCAAAATATAATTTAGTAGACTCTTAGGTCTCCATTATAGGAACTGTATTTTTCGCGAGTAATTGATCGCATCATGTATATCAAGCCCGAGTCCATCGCATAGCAAAATCAGAACGTTCAGCGAAAATAACGGAGGCTTACCGTTCTCGATATGGCTAATCTCAGTTTGACTAACTCCAGTTTCTTTGCTCAAATCTTTTTGACTCATGTTTAGAGCTAAACGTCTTTCTTTTAAGAACAGACCAATACAGTCAGCATACACAACAGTTTTTTTCATTAATTCCATAATTACCTCCAAAATATAAAAAGCAAGAGACCTTGTAAACATTTGTCTACAAAGCCCCGCCTTTTAGTTAGTCTTCATTTGTTTCCTTGTTTTCGTTGACAACCGTAGCCTCAGTTTCGATTGGCTTTTGCTGCACTTCTTTTTTCTTAAGTTCCTTAACACTTTTCGCAATTTGTACGCAAGAAACGATCGCAGAAGCGCAACCGCCAATGATTCCGACTACAGCTTTAACTGTATTCAAATTAGCCATATTTTAGACCTCCTTTCCATTATAGACGTTGTAAAATTCACGAATCATGCATACCATTTATACGTGCTTTCATATTCATCGGCCAACTTATCCCATCCCATATCTCGTAGAACCTTAACCAACAGCATATCACTATAGTAATGACTAAGTTCAACATCATCGTAATGCTTACTATGGATGATTTCTATCTCATTAAGATAAATGCTTTCATCCTTTAAATTATTCATCAGTATTTCTCCTTCATTTCGTTATAAGACATTCCAGAGATGCCAGCAGATTCGCCACTGTCTGTTGCCTTGAAAAAAGCTCCATCCTCTTGTGGGTACATGTATTCGAACATCAGATAGTTCATGGCGTCCAACAGATATTCCGTGTTCTTTGTTTTCTTATACCGTTCAATGCACAGTTCATGAGATTCAAGTGCATTGACCAGACGATCGCCAAAATTGATTTTAGCCGGTCCGTATTTGTAAAACGACGTCTTCACTCTATTCAAGCGAAGCTCGTCAACCTTATGAGAATATTCTTTTTCTTCAACGAATTCGGTTTTCATTTAAATGCCTTCTTTCTCTTGTTCAGCTCGTAATATAACTCATTGCAGCAATGTTTACACATAACAGCTTTGGTGTTTTTAGGCGAGCAGATAGCACCGTATAAACTGATAGACAAAATATAATTACGTTCCCCAGTGTAAACACCGCATAGATCACAACGAGTTTTGAATGTTCCGTTACCTTTGTCGTCTACAACGTGCTCAACCATAGTCACCTCTCCTATCCAATCACGATGTTTGACACTATCAGGCCAGTAATGAAGCCTGCCAAGCATGCGTTGCCGATAACCATTAGAGCGAAAACCTGTGTATCTTCGTCTCGAACTTCTCCGTTAATATCACGTCTCATATGCGCAAAATAGTTTAAAGAAGTCAGGATCATGGCAACAAGAAAAATAATAGACACAATAATAAGTGTAGTCAAAGTTTTACCTCCATTTTAAGATCATCAACATCAATGCTGAATTCGTTTCTCAAATATTCAACAACGGTATTTCCGTCAATGTCTTTTCCGAATACGCTGGGCAGTTTGAGAATATCTTGCACCCCTCCGGCAAATCTAGAAAGACGCTTCTCTTTCCAGTCATAGTGCATATTCAAGCAGAGCAAACAAGCAGCTATACCCTGCCGCACCCCGTCCTCAAGAGCAGTTTTGTAAATATCGTTGGTTGCCCTTGCATACTCGTCTGGGGTAATAACCATTGCATTTTTCTTTATAAGAGTATTCATTTGTTTACTCCTTTCCGTAGGTCATTAAACGCCTCATACACGTTTTGCAAATATCAATGCGAGTCCAGCATAGCGTTCTATGAACGAAACCATATTCATCCATACTCGCGTATGCTTTTTGCTCTTTGACTTTGAAATGACGATCAGCTTCTCGTTTTCTGCAAATATCGCAGATTACTGTCTTCATTCATCTACCTCCGATTCTTCGATCTCCCAGTGGTTAGTCCGCATCACGAGCAATAACACTATCATTACCGTAATGATCTTCGCAAATAAAATCATACGGTGCCACTTTTATCAATTTCTTCGAGAAGTTCGTAGAGTTTGCAGTGACCGGAAAAGACACCAGTCTCATAATATCTATCTGCTTCGATAGTATCTATAGCCTGTTCGATGCTGTATTTTTCAAGATCTTCGTAGAACTTCAACAACCGAGCACTTAACAAAATCATATGCTCAGCATCCAAAGTGCAATCTTTTTTGGCGATTAGTGTCGCAAGTTTACTTGAAACCTCGCTTAACGACGGAACACAAGTTGTTAAATATCTGTACAAACCGTATTCCTGGCATATTTTATCAAGATCGCGTCTTCCTGAAATATATGCCTCGGAGTACCTAATTACCACAGCCAGATCCTCATCTGGTGCATGCTGCTCAACCATTCTCGTTAACAGTTCTGAAATTTGTTCTTTTGACATAATACGCATATTAAAATACCTCCAAAATATATGTTCTTGTTTATTGATTTCGTTACGTTTTATATGCTCATCGCCTCGTCTCATCTTACGACAATATAAGCTAGCAATAGCAAGAATGCCGCTAGCATAATCCAATATTTCAAAATACAATTCACCTCCTAACTAGCTCTGAAAACAATACATGTGCTAAGAATAAGGTCGCTAAGCAATAGAACACAGTCAGAATAAATGAAATCGTATCTTTGTCTTTTATAAATGAAAACAGCATGCACACGCATGGGAATATAAAGAACGCAAGCATAAATATAAGCAACACTAAGCCAGCTGTCTCACTCATAGTTCCACCCCCAGGTCATCAAAGATCACAGGAATGCGCCCCTTAAGATCGAATAACAGAGGAATCATCAGATCTCTCATTTGAGGATGAGCCGTTTTGTCTGTACGAAGTTTAAATATATGTCTCCATTCACGATAGTTTGCAGACATGATGAGAGTAGTCTTCAGGTCAAGTGGTAATACGCCTCTAGCGTCCTGCGCATTGTAACCGTCTTCCATGATCATCCGGTAATATGTCTCTTCGCACGTTTCCATTGCTCGAACCCATTCACCATGAGCTACAGAATCCAGATAAGGATTGTCGATCACAGTAATTTCTGATCCGAAACGTTCTTTTGTGAAGTTCATGTATCGTGTAGACGCCTGAGAATATCCAGCATGGCGATGTCGAACAAGCTCGTTAGCAATTGCCCGATTTGTGTTCAGTTTCACAACAAGCAGCGAATGTTCCAGAACAGACTCATGACCTCTATCGATCAATCCTTTCACGAATTTATGACAGCCATCCATATTTCGGCTCATGGGGCTAGCGTAGCAAATTCGTCCCGCTGTTTCAATTAGACGAAGTTCTTTTACCCCTCCTTCTGAAATGTCAGTTAGAATTTCGTAGTCTTGTTTTTCAATTTTCATAGATGTAAAACCTCCTTAAAATATAAAATCGAGTAATTGTTCTACTGGAATATGTAAAGCCTTGAATACTCGCACAAGCCATTCGAACGATGGATTCATAACAGTTCCATTAAAGAATTTCGTAAAAGATGTTCTGCTCACATTCGCCATCCCAGCTGCTTCTGTATTGCTTATTTCGCGATATTCCATATAGTTTTGTAAATACTCTCTTATTCCATCCGTATCAATTACGTTATTATCTGGAGTGTTATACAGATTCATTGTCATTCCCTCCTCTTAAAATACAAACATCATTGAAGTTCATATCTAGAGCTCGGCATATACGTAGTAAGATCTCCAGTGACAGAGCAGGGCATTTATTTAGCTCAGTGTTAGTTATAGTCGTTTGTGAGCACATGGCGACCTCAGCTAGTTCTCTCTGAGTCATACCCATCGCGAGACGGTGTTCACGAATCTTTTTGCCGATGGCTTCTGTATCAAGTAACTGTTCGCCGATTATCTTCATTTTACTTCTCCTCCTTTGGGCCAGACAAAATACTTTTGCGGGCATAAGTTCTGGTGATTTTTCTCATGATCATTGTGTTCAAATCATGATCGGTAATGCCGTAGCACTGTCTCAGCTCAGCCAAACAAATATAAACATTCGACATTTCTTCCAGCAGATTCATTTTGTTTCCTCGTTCACGCATCATTTTAGTGATCTCTTTCTGCAGCTCAGAGCATTCTTCAATGGCTACTATAGAAATCACTTCTTTTCCGTTTTTCTTAGCAATCGGGTCTGTCAGTTCTCGAATATCGTTCATTAGTACTTCCCTCCAATAATTCTTTAGTTGCTTTGTACAGCATCGCGCTTTGCATTGCCTGTATTGCGCGTGACAAGCCTTCGTTTAATCCTTCGGTATACATCTCGATCATAGTCTCAGCGATTTTGTCGTCGTATGTGATTTCGTACTGATCCATTGTTTTACAGATCAGCCCTGGCGTTTTTTGCATGACCTCAGCACAGACTTTGCCGACTAGTTCATTTTGATATTGATTTACATCTTTCATAATGATACCTCCAAAATATAATATAAGACTATTCGCAAAAAGTCTCGTATTCGCTTACTGTAAGGGTGGCAACTCGTAATACGAACGGTTGCGAAGGATATTCGTATGAACCATTGCATTCACCAACACTAAACACCGATCTCTCGAAATTCGTGTTGGCATAATCAATCACATTTTTTTAAAGTAACCATATTCATACACCTGGTTGTATTCAAGTAAGCTTCGAATGATTTTTGAAATACGTCTTTCCCTTTGACGACTTTAAACACCGCAACAGGCTTCCAAGCTGAAGTGTATAAGATTCCTGTATTCGTGTTAGTGTCGTATGAAATAAGTTGTTTCATAGATGGGTGCATATACCCAGCGATGATAGTATCGTAGTTGTCCATATTTATTACCTCCAAAAAATATAAAAGCAAGAGACCTTGTAAACATTTGTCTACAAAGCCCCGCCTTTTAGTTACTTAGTTCCTACGCTTTTTGCAAGATCGTTGATGATCTCAATCACTGCTTTTTTACCAGCATTACTTCCGTCAATAGCTCCTTGGCTGTATCCCGTAGCATAGCTAGCTTTCGCCGTAATATATATTACGGTGCCACTAGTGACTCCGATAACAATATACGGTGCAGCTTTCGCCGCAAATGCTACAGCCTTGTCTTTCGCTTTTGACAGCTTGTCTTTAACAGTGTTTTTGATCTCCATAATCAAAACCTCCAAAAATAATGTAAGACTCTAGGTCTCCATTATAGGAATTGTATTTTTAGCGATTTTACTTAATCGGCTGTGGCTTAGGCAGACGAATCACAAACCCGCCTCGTACGTTTGTCACGTATGCGGTATCAAGATTGTACCATCCCCAGCGCTCCATTGTGAAGTCTGCGGTTCTCCCGATCAAGTCATACAAGTCAGCTACTGTAGCATAATCACTATCTACAATACGCATGATCAAGCAATCAAGTACTTCCTGAGCTTCAGCCCGCATACCGAATTCGATATTATCAAATCTGAATACGCCCTCGTGATTGACATGCGCATAACGATCACTAGGCCGATTCTGCTGCAGTTGCGAGTAATTAGGTTTATAGTACGAACTATAATTATAAGTAGATCCGCTCTGCGACTGATTCGTATATCTTCTGCTCCCGCCATAAAACGATCTGTCTAATGCTGCATGACCAAGATTGCAGACAGTATCTTTAATAGCCGGAATCAGCACGTCAAATATCAAATATTGACCCACATTTCCTCTTTCCTCAGACAGAAATACATCCGCCAGCTTAGACTTAATGGATGGCTTTTTTGCCTCCACCTTTCCTGTTGTGACCACTGAAGAAAGTTTTGTTCTCTCTTTCTTTGCAGTCGTCTTCTTCTGAAAATTATCCTTATTTACTGTTGCCATTTGAAAAATCCTCCCTATCTTCCATTTCGAGTTTTATCAGATCGATGTAAACACCTCTGCAAATCTGAGATGCTGTTGCCAATGAGTGCGAAAGGTCTTTGACCTCATCTCGATGAGCATTAACACCCATGTAGTCACTCATGGTTACCATTTTTAATCTTAGAATATCAACGTCCTGAGTTATACGACGGATCATCTCAGTCATATGCGCATAGTCTTCACCATGACTCATTTGTTTTCCTCCTTTTTATTTGTTAGTTGATTCGTTCACGATAAAATATTTCCTTTCGGGTCCTAAATTACTCAAAGCTATTATCTCCGTTCGCAAAGAATTCGTCATTTTCCATGCTGAACACAGTAGACAATATATCGCCAAAATGTTCTACACACTCACTAAAATTTTTTCTTGATACGCTGTCTATGTCCCAGTATAGCAAGCTGTCAATACTAATTCCGTCATTATATAGCATGCATCCGTGGCGGTCAATTAGCATCTTCAGATCATCTGCTTTAATATCCGAAGAATACAGCATATAAGCAACCGATTCTATGTATGACATTTTTATTCTTTCGCTCCGATTCCATGAAGGGATAAACTGGGCCTTATTATGCTTCTTTGGCAAAATGAGCTCCCCATATTTGGTTATATAACGTTTTTTAAAAATGGATGCTGAGGCGATAGCCGAGTCGATAAACATTGTTTTACCGATCTCGCTGAAATGCACTTTTTCAAACTCTCGGCCACAACGTTCACAGCACAAGGGTGCCGAATACACCTTTGTTTCGCCGCTTTTGCAGTCTAGTTTTATTTCTATACTGTTGAAAAAATACTTAGTCGATTTTGAGTCAAAAATATATCCGCATCCTCCGCAGATCAATTCTCCATCTTCTCGGAGATGCTTTTCATTGCCGTTACAAATCAAAACTGGTTTATATTCGTTATTCATGTTTTGCCTCCTTAAATTTCAAAAAATATAAAAAGCAAGAGACCTTGTAAACATTTATCTACAAAGCCTCCGCCTTTAGTCTTCCGTTGTTTCGGTTTCTACAGATCCCCATTAGATCATTTCCAAGAGATACAGTTGATCAATCTTCGAACAGCATTAGTGAATGATTTGTTATAAGACATAGTGCTTAGATAATACTTAAAAACTGTTTCTTTGTTCCAGTCATATACAGCTTTGTTCTTGCGCCATTCATGACGTGTTTGCATGATAGCCCGCTTTGCAAAGCAGCATATATACAAAGTGTTAAACAGTCATTACGTTGTTCTTCATTTTCTACGTCAAACAAATCGTATGTTCTATAAAGTTTGGCCATAGTATCACCTCCTTCGTTATAGGAGTTGTAAAATTAGCGAAAAGCTGGCGCCATATACATCGGCATATTTCTGTGATCCAGTAAAATATAAGGTTCGCGTCCCATATACACACCGGAGCCGAATACGACTGAGATATTACCCGTTTCCATTACATCCCACATGAAATCGTCCCCAAGCCAAGAACTAGGTAAGCCGAGTGCATCATACAAATCGTTCAATGTCTGAACCGTTCCCTGCGAAATATCAGCGTTCACAGAGTTTATTGCATCTCTTACTGCTTCTGGGCTGGAATAAAACAATCGTCCGCAGATTGGTTCCTTGAATAACGTATCCCCATTACCAGTTTTTGTGATCTTTTCAACATTTGTTATGTCTGGTGCAGATTCCGAAGTTTCGTTAGATGATTCTTCGGTGCTGCTGTTTTCCGTTCTCTTCGGAATGTCAGTTTCTTTGAGTCTCTTACCTACTGACTTTTTGTATTCGTTGAAGCTGGTGACTGCAACATTATATGCGGTACCCAATCCGGCGATCTTCTTTTCGGATATTACTCCGTTTGCCACGAGGCACGTTATCGTCGCGGCTCCAAGAATGATTGTCGGCCAGTAGGATTTCATAGCCACTACGAATCTCTCTTTCTTAGGCAGAGGATCGTCTGTGTCTCTCTTGGACCACTCGTACTCGGCATCTGCGATATTCAGTTCGTGCTTCTTTGTGTCCTTTACGGCACTGAGAGTCGTAGCAACAATCCCTGCGCTACCAGCCACAGTCAGAATTATGTTCGAATGGTCCTTGGTGAACTTAGTCACCGGTTTGATAAATTCGAATGCTTTCATGATTAAATACCTCCATGATTAATATAATGATAAAAAAAGAAGAGGATCGGTACTGGATTCGAACCAGTGTCTTCAGACCGAAGTCTGATGCTCTACAATTGAGCTATCCTTTCCTCTTCATTATAGGCGTTGTATTTTTCGCGAGTCTCAATCTAAAGCGTTTATAACCAAATAAACTATCGTGACTATCGACCTTTTATTTGTTAATCTCGTGAAATATCGACAAAGTTGCGAATGTCAATCCTATCAGACAAGCCATTCTAATCAATCCGTGTGCTAGAATTTCAATAATAACAAAAAGTATAACTATTAGAATAGCTAGTAAAGCATACACAATAAATTTCATTTACTCACCTCCTCAATCGTAGCATCGCAAATTCACATCAAAAGTAACAGAAAACTCTTCGTCTGTAGTCCACATTGGTGCGCGTATTGTAAACCACGGTTTAACCCAATGGGTCTTTCCATACTTTTTTGATACGACAGACCAATCATCCATGGACGTCCAAAATATCTTTTTGTCGTTCTCAATCCAAGTCATACCTAGGATCTCCATTACTTCAGCCAAAGAGACTTGTTTCGGCCTATGAATCGCATGCATTACTGGGTTACGCGTTTTATATGATCCGTCTATTACACGTTCAAATCTTCGTAATGTGTCCTGGGCCATTTTTTCCGTGTTGAATTTGCCAATTGTGAAATATACTTTTGCCATAACAAATACCTCCAAAAGTCTGAGACCCTGTAAACGTATACAGAGTCCCGTTTTCTCAAATTTTGCTAAATGCTTGTTTAACTACGTATCTTAATTCTAAATTCGTAATCATCAGATTAAATGTTTCTTCAGATGTGTACACGAATATCAACACAGTCGGTTCCTCGTCGACAGACGTTTGAATGACATCTAGAATTTTAACTCCATTTATCATTTCACGTATGCCTTCGAGATCTTTCCAATGCAATATTTGTACAGCAACCATTCCAACATTTCTCATAACAAATACCTCCAAAATATAAGTATACGGTTATCCCGTTCATTATAGGAGTTGTAATTTATGCGATACCATGACTTCTCATGAGACGGATTGCTGCTCTATTCCCCCATTCGTCGTCCAATGGTAAGTCCGCTCCCGTTGAGTAATCAAAGTCTTTGAAAATATCGTACATACAGCTTTGCTTTGCTATCTCTTGGTTCGCAGTCATAAGATCATATAGCTCTTTTGCCCATTGCGACCATTTGTAATCGGAAACAACATTAGCATTATACTTGTAATAAATTATACTGTGCACTAAAATCTGTCGTTGCCGATGGTTAATAATATTTAAAATTTGTTCCTGCCATTTGTCCATAGCAAATACCTCCTAAAACATAAAAAGCAAGAGACCTTGTAAACATTTATCTACAAAGCCTCCGCCTTTATGCTTTACTTTTTATCGTTGTTAAGCATGTAAATAACGATGCAGCCAACTGCAATGATTAATAGATAGTTCATTGTTTACCTCCTTTACAGTTTGTTTCTAAATTTTCTTACTGTGCGAATACACGCGATCAGTAATATAATTATCAAAATACCTATAATAGTTTTCATATTAATGACCTCCTAAATAGAATATAGTAATTGACTTCCATTATAGGGGATGTAAAATTCGCGAAAAGCTAGAGACCTTGTAAACATTTGTCTACAAAGCCTCCGCCTCTGATTTACTCTTCGCTTATTTTTGCGATTTTATTTTCCATATTGTCTTTCAAAACGATTCCATATCCTCCGGTTTCACCCATAGCTTTAGCCCATTTTCTTGCATTTTCAACAGCTATGTCGTAATGCCTCTTTGCTGCACGAGACCATACTAAGTCTCCGAGCATAGTGGCCTTAGTAACACTCTGTTTAGCCGTTTTTGCTTCCTTAAGCCAATAGTCAAACTGCTTTTCAATTTGCTTTCTTCGTCTTTCAAATTCAAAAATCATAATAAATACCTCCAAAATCTAATTAGTAGAGTTTCCTCTTCATTATGCACCTTGTCGATTCCGCGAGGCTTATGAAAACCAAGACACCGTGTAAATATCACGATGCCTTAGATGAATGTCATTAGCAAAAAAGCATGATAAGATCTTTAAACTTTTCAGTACATACTTTCTCTAGCAGCCATTTTTCCTGTTCGGAATATGTGATGCCGTGATGCTTTTTTAGCCAACAATGTGCCTTGAAGTATGGGTCGGTAATAACCAACACGCATAAATATAGCACGAATATCGGCATTTTCATCAGCCAAGTAAACCATTTCCTACTTAGCAAAATAGCTATGCTTAGAGCTGAAATCTGTAACAATTTCGTATCGATTTTATCAAATATAGTCATTTTTGACCAACTCCTTTCGTTATAGGCATTGTAATTATCACGAGTTAAAAACCAAGACACCGTGCAAAAATCACGATGCCTTAGTCGTAAGCAGTTTATTTCCTCAAAACTTTCATAGCTTTTAAGATGTCGTATACTGGTGTTCCGTTTCTTCTAGCCTCATCGACTCTACTACGCTCAAGATTAGTTAAACGCCGTTTCAGATCCCAGTGCAATCCGCTAGATGGATCATAATAAGTATGGTCGATTCTATCTCGTTCAATCTGTGTATTTGTCGGATTAAGCTTCCGATACAATTTTGTACCGATAATCTTAACCCCAGCAACTACAACAGTAGTTGTGATAGCAGCAACTTCTTTTTTATGTTCCTTAGCCCATTTTCCTGTTTTTCTGAATGCTTCTTTGGCGTTATATTTGATCCGTTCTCCTTTAGAGTCAAATTCTCTAACCAGTTCCCCGTCAACAAAATATACTTTCATAATTAAAACCTCCAAAAATATTTGATAGCGTTTCCGCTTCATTATAGGAGTTGTAAAAATAGCGATAAATGGCAAAACAAAAGAGCCCGTGTAAATATCACGAACCCTTTCGCTAAACCATTTCTTTTTGCGGCAAAACGAGGTTTATTTACTTTCTCATCTTCAAGAACTGCATTGCTTTGGAGTTAACAACACCGTCGCTTTCAGCGAACACTATCAAAAATGTGCATCCAATCTGAACGGCTCCTCCAACGCAGGCCGCAATGAATTCCCAGGGAACCTCCTTAGGCTGTTTCTTCTTCGATTCCTCGATATCCAAAACCACCTTATTGAGTTTCTCCAGGTTTTCAACGCCCTGTTTGAATTCGTCGCTCTCGACCGGATTTGCACGTAATTTATCAAGTGCTTCGCTTCGAGCTTCTTTGAATGTCTCCACCTCCAAATCCTGTTTCTTTCTGAAGATTTTAAGTTTTTTAATCTCCATTTCGCAGACCTCCTTTCCATGGTCTCATTATAGGCATTGTAATTATCACGAATTACAGGTCGATATACTCTTTAAAAAGAAGCCACATTTGCTCTGTAATCTGGATTTTACGACGATGATACTTGAGTGTTTTCCCAAATATCTTAATTTCAGACCAAGCGAATACCCACAGGCATCCACCTTCGATTCCGACCTCCATTAAATGCTTTGCCATTGCTTATACCTCCTTTATTTTTTTTAGTTATAAACTGCTGTATTTCCGGGCAGACAGCCGGACACGTATTCAAGATAGAAGATAGTGTACGCTTTAGACGCATGATCAGCAATATCGTGGTCAATTGCCACAGCTGCTGGCCATCTAACAAATGCCGGAATATAAATACATTCTTTTCCATTTTCCATTCCTGATGTAATGCTATTTATGATTACGATCTCTGGAATGCATTGGGCTGTTGCGTTATAGTAACCGGCAATAGCTGTAGCCCAAGATGAATTGCTCGATTCGTAAATCGCAACATTGCTAGAAGTAACTCGAAGATGACCAGCCCAGTACTCCGGAAGTCTTTTATCTGTCGTTTTCCATTTTTGTAATGTTAATGGCTGTTCGTCAAGATATACTGTAAACATTTTCTCGACCATTTGAGACGAAGGACCGGTTGAACCTCCAGGGCTGACTGTCGGAATATCCAACGCAGCATGCGCCAAAAGCCAATTAGTATCGAACAGACAAAGCGCCTTCTTTATTCGCCGGAGAAGTATAATCAAGTGGGACATTTGGAAAGATCATTGGATTAAACTTGGACGAGTTAGTTTTATCAATGCAGTTTAAATTTACAACACGTCCTAGGCCGCTAGCACCAACGTTTGTCTCATCATAATTCACACCCGCCTGGCTTCCGATAACTACCGAGATATTACTGATTGCTTTTGTATTCTCCGCCACTTTCTTATTAGTATCTGCAAGATCAGTTTTGATCGCAGAATCAGTTTTCTGAGTATTTTCAAAACCGTCGGCGATAGCCTCTCGCATATCCTTGCCGTAAATGGCGCTGCGAATGGTTGAAATATCTTGCTCTAAAGTTGGCATAAGATACCTCCTTTATTTAAAATTGTCGTATGATACAAAACCCGTAACATATTTGCCAATAGGCGCCTTGCCGACGTACTCTTTTCGGGTCGTAATACGGTAACGTCCATTTTTGCAAAGCACACCGTCATAAATATAATAAGTTCCAGGATACAAATAGCCGGAAGGAGTTGTAGCTGTCTCATTAGCAAAGAGCTGTGTCTTGGACTTATACAATGTTACAGCCTGTCCTTTAACCCATTTTGATTTTGGCGTTGAAGAACCGTTTGAATATACGGCTTTTTCATTCTCATCATAAACTGTGTAACCTGGCTTGCACTCTCTCTTTGCGTTATTAAGGTTATTATACGCACCAATCTGTGATTTGGGATTACTCCAGCTCTTTCGAATTCGGTATAGATGCGTTGTACCTGAAGTAGACGGTGCAGTTGAGTTAGCAGATCCGCCCATATATTTTGCAACTTT
>OGMT01000806.1_pt1 | contig 19542 bp, 26 predicted proteins | sample 1573271 | NCBI WGS metagenome assembly OGMT01 (sample SAMEA2582000, study PRJEB24529) | metagenome | biome: Human gut stool | place: China | collected 2011 | reverse complement strand
CATGTTGCCCACAATCGTATCCGCATTATCTTTGTAGATAGCTTTCAGCTGACTGCGGGTCTGCAAGACAAGGCAGGCTGAAATCTCACGGCTGCGGATGGTAGCCACCAGCTTTTCCAGCTGCGGAATCTGCCCGATGTTGGCACACTCGTCAATCAGACAGCGCACATGAACCGGCAGTTTACCGCCATATTGGTCATCAGCCTTGTCGCAGAGCAGGTTGAACAGTTGGGTGTAGATCATCGAAATCAGAAAATTGAAGGTGCTGTCCGTATCGCTCATGATCAAAAACAGCGCTGTTTTCCGGTCGCCAAGCTTGTCCAGCTCCAATTCATCGTACATCGTGGCATCCCGAATTTCCTGAATATCAAAGGGCGCAAGGCGGGCACCGCAGGAAATCAGGATCGATTTCATCGTTTTGCCGGCAGCCAGCTGGAAAAGACGGTATTGCCGCACGGCAAAGGAGTTCGGTTTCCGCTTACTGAGTTCTTCAAACAGCAAATCCACGGGATTCTGATACTCTTCATCGTCCTCCAGCACCTGCATGGTGTTGAGCATTTCCAACAATGTTGCAAAATTCTGTTCCTCCACCGGGGCTTCATAGTGCAGATACGCAATCAACGCAGTATAGAGCAATTTTTCGCTTTTTTCCCAGAACGGGTCGCCTCCGGTCCCCTCCCCTTTTGTATTGGCCATCAGGGTTGTAACCAGTTTCAAAATGTCCTTTTCTTCGTGGATATAAGCGAAGGGGTTATAATGCATCGACTTGTGGAAATTGATGGTGTTCATCGTCTTAATGAGGTACCCCTTCTTTGCAAGGGCATGTCCGCACTCGTAAATGAGACTTCCTTTCGGGTCCGTAACCACGAATGAAACCGGAAAGGTCTTGGAATCACACTGCAGCAGGTTCGGCTTAATAAAAAATCTCGTCTTACCACTGCCGGAACCTCCCACTACCAGAACATTTTTGTTCCGCGCATTCTTGGGGTCGGGCGGGCGGTTGGACATCATCAGGCGTTCTGTTTTGGTCAGAATGATATTGTCCTCAAACTTCGGAGCCATAAACGGCTCGATATCTTTGGGTCCGCCCCACCGGGCAGAGCCGTACTCCATGCCGTGACGGTACTTCTTGGCGTTTTTGCCTTTCAGGTACACCGCCAGCCGCATTCCAGCGCCGCAGCACAGACCAATGAACAAGTCAAATGGGTGCAGGCTGGGCAGCGGATTGGCAAACGCTGCCGGAATAGTTCCCATCAGCGATACGATTTTATCGCCCAGTTCCTTGCCCACGGCCAGCCGCCACGCCTCGCCCAGATTGGTGGCTAGCAAGCCAATTACCACATAGGGCAGATAGAGCGCCAGCAGCTTGGAAAGCTTCTTTTTGCTCATAGGCCGCGCTCCTCCTGCTTGTGCCGCACTTTGTCCGGCAGATTTGCAACGGACTGCGCCAGATCATGCAGCTTTGCCAGCACGGAAGGACGCTTGGTTTTATCCAGCACCGATGCCGAATATTCCTTGAACGCTGCGCTCAAGGCATCCGTGTCCTGTGCCTTGAAGTAGATTAGATACCGGGGCGGCTTGCAGGACAGGTCTTTCTGGATGGAGTAGTCGATGTGATACCGCTTAGCATAGCGGTCAAAATCCTTGATGCCGGTTTTCTGGATCTCCACATTGGTCACGCCACGGTTCTGCCGTACCAGCCGCTTCATGGACTGCTTGCCCTGCGAAGCGTGCTTATCGTACTGCCGCAGCAAAAACTGCATCCCGCGCAGCAGGGTGCGGGCAGACAGTTTTGTGGTCGAGATGGCAAGGTTGACCGTCTTATGCTCGATTTCTTCCTGCATCGTTACCACCTCCTGTGCAGAAAATCGTCTTAGCGGTCATGTTCCACCGGGGGCTTGTTTACGGCCTTTTCTGCGTCATTCTGAACCGATTCATCCGGCACCGGAATGACCATCAGGCGACGCCCCAGAGGGAGAAAAGCTTCGGGTTGATGGAATTCTTCTTCATACTTCTGAGCCAGCTCCGGAGAGAGCGACACAAAATCTTCCTCTCCCAGCCCCACCACCAGAAAGGTTCCGGCAATAACATCGTACATCAGCCCGTCCTCGTCCCACAGGGCACGGTTCAGCGGCAGACCCATGAGCTTGCCGTCATCGTTATAAACGATGGCAACCGGGTCATCAGCAAAGGGGTAGCTTGCGCCGATGGAACCGCCCACTGCCTGCTGCAAGGCTTTCAGGTCGTTATCGATCTCGACCTGCTGCGGATACTGTCCCGGTGCAATTTTCAGCACCGACAGAGTGTTCTCGTTCTGCTCCATTATCTTCCTCCTCGAATTTGATAGTGATTTCCTGCCCAGCACGGGCGGCGTTCAACAGAGCTGCCACAAAGAAGCCGAAAAAGGCACCGGCTTCAAAAATGATAAACGAATAAATATAATTCATAGCGAACCCCCTGCATTGACTGAACTGTGAGAAGAATCCTCTCAGGGAGGACGGGGAGCGCAAGACGCGACAACGGTATGCTTAGTGAAAACATTGGTATGAGTATGCGGTGCGGCATCGGTAGAAAAATAGTTGTACAGAGCATCCCGCAGAGAATGGAAGCAACGAGCATGGTAGTCGTGCAGACGGAGAACCAGAATCTTCAAAACATCAACGGCGGAACAGTAAAAGTCCTCCGTGACTTCTGCGAAACTCTCATAGCAGGCCATTTCAGTATCCATGCTGCATCTCTCAGTCAATGCAGATGCAGACCATCTTCTCGCGTCCAGCCATCAGAGGAACACTGTTCTCGCCCAGATAACACTGGATCAGGTACAGGTCACCGGTGGTAAGGGCAACAAAGTTGCCATCGGTGTCATAGCGTACAAAGATGACTGCGCCGGACAGGTAACGCTTGCCAGCCAGCGTAATGACCTGACGAGGATCGTAGCAGAGTGCCAGCGGCACATCTTCGCTGATGCTGTAGCAGGAATCAGTTTCATCGAAGCAAGGCAGGTAACTGCGAACGTTCGCCAGCGGGGTGATGGTCAGTTCAATCTCCGGGGCAATCACGGCGGCGTAAACTTCATCATCGCCGAGCTGCAGCTCCAGCACATCGCTCATCTTGTTGAAGAAGTCGGTCACAGCATTGTCCATGTGGTTGATCTTCTGGTTCATGGCTTCGATGGTCTTTGCGGTCTTGAGATCAATAGTAGTGTTCATAGTGTTTTTTCTCCTTTTGTTTGCAAAAGAAAAAGACCCCATCGGGTCTTTCGTTACGGTATAAGTCAGCGTTCATTCTGCCGCTGCTGTTTGCGCTGCCACTGTTCCAGCAGCTTGATGATGGTGTCCTCCATCTGTTTCGGGGTGTAGCTGCGAGGAAAGTATTTCCGCAGGGTATCGTTTTTGATGACTACCTTGTCCAGCTCGTCCTTTTTCTCTTCTCCCATGACCGCAAAGGCAACGTCATACGAGAAGTGCCCTTCCTGCGCCAGCTTTTTAAGCCGCTGCGCTTGGGAAAGGGACGGTGCATTCTGGGTGTCGTTCATCGCTTCTAAAAAATCCCGCTGTTGGGCTTCGTCCAGATAGGACAATTCCACAGCGGGATTGAAGGCAATTTTCTTTTCGTCTACCATGTCCAGCAGTTCAGGTACAAGGTTGGTCAGGCGGATATAGCGTCGAACAGTATCACCGCTTATGCCTTGGTCTTTGGCAACTGCATCATCGCTGCGGAACTTCGCCGCAACTTGCGGCGAAGTTTCGTGCAGATGATGAAGTGGCAAAAGCCGCCGGTGTGAGCGGCGATACGGTGCGCCGCTTTGTGCGCCTGACAGAGCTGCAACCGGAATTGCAGCAAATGGTGGACGATAAGAAAATCGCTATGACACCAGCCGTCGAGCTGTCCTACCTCAAACCGGAGGAACAGCAAATGCTCCTGACAGCCATCGACAGCGAGCAGGCCACGCCGTCGCTGTCACAGGCGCAGCGGATGAAAAAGCTCTCACAGGCAGGCAAGCTCAACGACGATACGATGCTGGATATTATGATGGAGCAGAAGAAACCGGAGAAAAGTGAACTCACATTCTCCGGGGATGTTTTGCGCAAATACTTCCCGCGCTCCTATACGCCGCAGAAGATGGAGGAAACCATCCTGAAGCTGCTGGACGCATGGCTGCGCAAGCGCCAGCGTGACCAGTCCAGATAACCGAATACGACCGCAGACAACCACGACACCGACCGGGCAGAGAGCTTTCTTTGCCCGGTTTTGTCATATCCAGAGAGGAGCAAAGCCATGTATATCAACACGTTCAAATACACGCCCAAGGATGTGAGCTGCCAGCTCTGTACCGAGTATGTGAAAAAGCTGGGCTGTACCGCCCTGCGCTGCCCGTGGCTGGCCGAGCGCATCGAGGCCGGTGTGGTCGGCTACCGCGAGGCAGTCTTAGAGACATTTCCCCATGAACGCCGCCTGTTCCAGCGCCTGAACCTGCTGATCAAGCACTATCCCGGAAGCCTTTGGAGCAACGAGCAGCATGAGCGCCGAATGCAGTATCAATGCGCCGTGCAGGGCTACCGCCGCCGCAGGGATACCAACGCCTATTATGCGGCCATGTACCTGCTGACCTCCAACGACGACATTTACCGCCGCACGGCAAATTGCTTCTGTAAGGACGGGATCGAGTTCGGTTATGCGGTGCTGAAAAATACCTCGCCGCACAACTACGCGCTGTTCATGGCTGCGCGCGACCTCTGCGCCAAGACGGAGGCGGTCACGATGGCGGACTTAGCAGAACCGGAGGTGATCGACCCGGAGGCGCTGCGCCTGATTGTCAACGCCACTCTGATCGCCCGTTACGGGCTTGCCGCCTTTCAGATCAGAGCGCGAGGTGCCGAATATGAACGCTGATGATTTTGTCGGCGGTCACAGCATCCTTGCGCTGGAGCGCTTTATGGACGAAACCCGCCACATGATTATTTTTGATGTCCTGTCATGGAAATCTCCTGTGGGTGAAAAGGGCGAACGGCTGAGGTTGTTCCTCTCCGACGTGGGATATGCCAAGGCGCAGGCATCCGAGAAACGCGGAGAAATCAAAATCCGCAAACACGCCGCCGTCATTGAGGGGCATATCCTCCCTGACCGGAAAAAGCGGCGTCACTAAAATGATTGGAGGAATTACCATGAGCAGAGTTACAGAGCTGGAAAAAGCGCTGACCACGCTGTTTCGTAAGGGTACAGAGGTCGGCTACACGGAAACGGAGATCGACGAGTTTCTGGAAAATATTGACTATCACGCCCTGCTGCAAGCCGTTTGGAACAAGGCTGAAACGTTCTATGCCTACCGTGCAGACGGCAAGAATGCGCTGAGCTTGGACTATCGCAGCTCGGAGCTGTTCAAGCAGCGAGCGACGCTTCTCTATGAGGACGTGGGCGACAGCTATATCGGCGCGGTGTTTGCCGCCCGGTCGATGGAGCTGTGGCTGCTGGAGGATATGGGCTTTGCCGTCGTTGCCAAATTCAGCGTGAACGCAGGAGAAGGCGAATACGTCACCGAGTATCGCGTCTACAAGGGCAGCGATTGGGCAGACAGCGAGATTTCTCTGGATTTGGAGGACTTGGTGGCCGAGCTTGCCGCCCTGTGCGATCCCTACTACGAACACGAGCAGCCCATCTATGAGCTGTGATGTGGGAAAGGAGTGAAAACGGAGCGGCTTCCCCATGCGGGAAACCATTCAGAACGCAAACGGCAAGCAGTTTCACGCCGTCAGCCTGTCCGGGGGTAAGGACAGTACCGCCATGCTGCTTTTGATGATCGAACGGGATATGCCCATCGACATGGTGCTGTCAGCGGACACCGGCATGGAGTTCCCGGAAATGTACGAACACCTTGCCAAACTGGACGAGCATCTTTTCCGGGAGCGCGGCATCCATATTACCACGCTGCGGCATCCCAAGGGCTTTGAATACCTGATGTTCGACGAGCCTAAGCAGAAGCCCCGCAGTCTGGATAACCGCGCAAAGCTCGGCATCCCGCCCTACGGCAACGGTTGGCCGGGTATCCGTGTCCGCTGGTGTACCGGGCAGCTCAAAACACACCTCATCACCAAGGAGGTCAATCGGCTCAAAGGTGAGCTGGGTGCGCTGCATTATGTCGGCATCGCCGCCGATGAAGCGTGGCGCTGCAAGGATGAGCGGTATCCCCTCGTGGAATGGGGCATCACGGAGGCGCAGGCGCTCCAAGCCTGTTACGACCGTGGCTTTGACTTCGGCGGGCTGTATGAGATTTACCACCGTGCGTCCTGCTGGTGCTGCCCGTTCCAGCGTATCGACGAGCTGCGGAAGCTGCGAAAGCATCACCCGGAGCTGTGGGAAAAGCTGCTGGAGCTGGATCGCCGTGCGCTGGCGCAGTTCGGCACCGGCCCGCTGGGACAGTTCAAGCAGAACTGGAGCGTGGAGCGGCTGGATACGCGGTTTGCCGAGGAGGACGGCCAAACAGGTTGACTGCCCTGCGGAAAGGATTGAAGCAATATGGCTGTATTTCGCGTTGAACGGACGCGGGATTACACGGTGATGTGCAACCATCACCTGAAAGACAGCAATCTTTCCCTGAAAGCCAAGGGGCTGCTCTCCATGATGCTCTCCCTCCCCGACGAGTGGAATTACACCACGCGGGGGCTGGCTGCGATCTGCAAGGAGGGCGTGGACGCCATCGGGAAAACGCTCAAGGAGCTGGAGCTGGCGGGCTACATCATCCGCCGTCAGCTTCGCGGCAAGGACGGGCGCATTTCCGACACGGAGTACACCATCTTCGAGAAGCCACGAAAGCCCGCTCCACCGGATACGACTTTACCAGATACGGAAAACCCGTATCTGGATAACCCGGATACGGAGGCACCGGATACGGATAATCCCGCGCAATTAAATACTAAGAAATCTAATACTCAAAAATCAAATACTGATCTATCAAGCACTCATTCATTCTTTCTGCCTGCGGCGGACGGAATGACGGACGGATTTGAGAAAAAAGCGGAGATCAGAGAGCAAATCGAATACGACATTCTCTGTCAGCAGTATGACCGGATGCAGCTTGATGAGCTGGTGGAGATTATGCTGGAGGTTGCTATGAACCGCAGCCCCACAGTCAAGATCGGGCGGGATGCGGAGTATCCCACCGGCTTCGTGCAACAGCGCTTTGAAAAGATCACCTCCATGCACATCGAAAAGGTCATGGACGGTATCCGCGAGAACACCACCCGCGTCTGGAACACGAAAGCCTATCTTATGGCGGCGCTGTTCAACTCTGTTTCCACCATCGACAACCACTACGCCATGCTGGTCAATCACGATTTTCACGGCGGCCCCTAAAGGCCGCTATTCTTCATGCCCGATTCCGGGAGAAAGGATTTGATACCGATGAAACGCCCCCTTGCCTACATCACCGCTCCGTGGAGCGAGAACGAGTTTGAGAACACCGAAAATGCCGCCAAGTATTGCAGGGCGGTCTATGACGCGGGCTTTTCGCCCGTCTGCCCCACGCTGTTTCTGCCGCTGTTCCTACGCGATGAGATTCCGCAGGAGCACAAGGACTGCATCGACATGGCGCGGGAGTATCTGCGCCGCGCTCGTGTGCTGGTGGTTTGCGGCGGCACCGTGAATGAAAGCGTGAAAAACGACATCGCCGTGGCCGAGCGCCTGCGGATCACCGCCACCACGCTGGACGGCATCCTGACCGTCAAGGGACAGGGGCGCAGAAATGAATGAGCATCTTCTGCACCGGCTGGTGGTACCGCCTTAGTGTCCCGGCATTCTCCCTGCAAATCGGAGGAAAGGAGCGTGATAAGTCATGCAGGAAGAAGTTGAACAGAGAATCGTATCCCTGATGATCTCCTGCGGAAAGCTGGGCGAACAGGAATTTCGCAAAGCCGTTGCCAAGCTGCTGGAGCAGCTGAAAAACGGCCATCAGAAGCATCAGTACAGCAAGGCCAATCCCCACGGAAAAATGACCGTCAAGCAGCTTGCCGCCAAGGATAAGGGATTGCAGAGCATTGAAGTCACCGATCAGAATATCGGCTCATTCAACCGGATTGCCCGGAAGTATGGCATTGACTTCGCTCCATTCAAGGTCAAGGGCGAAAAGCGGTACATGGTGTTCTTCAAAGCGCCGGACGCCGACGCTATGACCGCCGCGTTCAAGGAATATACCGCCAAGCAGGTCAGGAAAGCGGAACGCCCCTCGGTGCTGGAAAAGCTGCAACACTTCAAGTCGCTCATTCAGGCGGCTGTGGTGGACAGGACAAAGCGGAAGGAGCTGGAACGATGAAGCAAGTCAACGTCAAAAAGCTCATTCTTCCCAATATCCCGTATGTGTTCATCGCACTGCTGGCCACCAAGGTCAGCGAGGCGGTGCGGCTGGCTCCCGGTTCGGACGCTTCCGCGAAGCTGCTGAACATTATGACCGGCCTGAACACGGCGTTTCACTCCCTTGTCCCCAGCTTTCATCCCATTGACCTGTGCGTGGGCGTTGCCGCCGCCATCGCTATTCGGCTGGCGGTCTATATCAAGGGCAAAAATGCCAAGAAATTCCGCAAAAATCTGGAGTACGGCAGCGCCCGTTGGGGAACCGCCGAGGACATCAAGCCCTACGTCGATCCCGCGTTTGAGAACAACATCATTCTCACGCAGACGGAGCGGCTGACGATGAACAGCCGCCCCAAAGACCCAAAAACGGCGCGGAACAAAAATGTCCTGATCGTCGGCGGCAGCGGTTCGGGCAAGACCCGCTTTTGGTTGAAGCCCAATCTGCTCCAATGCACATCAAAAACCTATCCCACCAGCTTCGTCGTCACCGATCCCAAAGGTTACAATATACCAAGATAGAAAAAGGTAGCGTTTTATCAACGCTAATTACATACAGAAGGGAGGCAAAACCGTGGCAAAGAAAGAAGAAATCAAAATCACAGCTCTATACGAGCGATTATCCAGAGACGATGAACAGGCTGGCGAATCGAACTCCATCCTAAATCAGAAAAAGTATCTCGAAGAATATGCCCGACAAAAGGGACTGAGAAATATCCGCCATTTCTATGACGATGGCTACTCAGGCACGAATTTCAACCGCCCCGGCTTTACCGCCCTGCTGGAAGAAATCGAAGCCGGACGGGTGGACACTCTGGTAGTAAAAGACCTTTCAAGGTTTGGCAGAAATTACCTGCAAGTCGGCTATTACACAGAGATTGTATTCCCGAAAAAGGGTGTTCGCTTTATCGCTATCAACAACAATGTGGATAGTGCCAATCCAACCGAAAATGACTTCACACCGTTTTTGAATATCATGAACGAGTGGTACGCCAAAGACACCAGCAACAAAATCAAGGCTGTCTTTAAGTCCAGAATGAAAGAGGGACTAAGGTGCAGCGGTGCTATCCCCTATGGCTACAAGCGTATCAACGGAGATAAGCAGACCCTTGTTGTGGATGAACCGGCTGCTGAAATCGTCAGAAAGGTGTTCCGTCTTGCCTGTCAAGGTATGGGCGTGACGGCGATTGCGGAACAACTGACCGAAGAAAAGGTGCTGATACCATCTGCATATACGGCAAAGTATTTCCCCGAAAATTGCAGAAACAGGAGCTTCAGCGACCCTTACCGTTGGAACGCAAATACGATTGGTCATATTCTGGACAGGCAGGAATATCTCGGTCATACCGTGTTGGGCAAATCCATCTGTGAGAACTTCAAGACAAAGCAACGCAGAGCCGCAACGCCGGAAGAACTGATGATATTCCCCGATACCCACGAAGCCATCATTGACCAAGACACATGGGACATTGCCCAGAAGCTCCGTGTTCGTGCAAAACCGAGAGCCGCAAACGGAACTTATTCCCACCGTTTGTCCGGCATGATCTATTGTGCGGATTGTGGTTCACGAATGGGATTCATCAGCCCCGAAGCAAGGCAAAGCGGAAAACATTATGATTCCGATTCTGCTTTTCAATGTGGCAATTATCGAAATCAGAACAATGAATGTGTTTCCCACTTCATTAAAACCTCTGCTCTGGAAGCGGCGATTTTGCAGGCAATCAAAGCGGTCAGCCAATATGTCATTGAGAACGAAGCAGAGTTTATTTCCCAGCTCAAGACCGTATGGAATGAGAGCAAATCCAAGTCAGCCAACAACGGACAGCAGGAAATTGACGAAGCCAAGAAACGAATGGCTGAACTGGATGCAAAGATACAGAAGCTCTATGACAGTGCCATCAGCGGTCTGTTGCCGGAGCGACAGGCACAGCGAATGATACAGCAGTACGATGAAGAACAGCTTATGCTGGAAAAACGAGTTGAGGAATTGCAGGGACAGATACAAGAGGAAGAAGTTGAGAAAATCGACACCAACCGCTTTATCGCCTTAGTCAACAAGTACCGAAACTGCGAGGAACTGACGGACACCATGCTCTATGCCTTTATTGACAGAGTGGAAGTCCACGAAGCCACAGGTGGTCGCACCGTTTACCGTCAGCAGAATATCGACATTTATTTCAACTTCATCGGCAACTACTATCCCCCTGTTGAAACTGTTTCCGAAGAAGAACGCATTGCCGCCATCGAAGCCGAGCAGTTGCGAAAGAAGCAGGAAAAGGCGAAACGAGCCGCAGAGGTTCAGAAACAGAAAAAAGCAGCATTGATGAAAGCTGTTGAAGCCGGAGACCCGGAAGCTATTGCTGAATATGAACGCAAACTTGCCTTGCAGCGTGAGCGAAACCACCGCAGACAGCAGAAAATCAAGGAAGCCAGAGAAGCCGACCCTGCCTATATCGCCCAAATGGAAGAAAAGGAACGCTTACAGCGTGAAAAGCTACTGGAAGCGGAACGCAAACGGACAGAACGAGCCAACAGGCAAAAGAAACTTTCCCGAAAGGAGCTGAAAGAAGCCGCCAAGACAGACCCGAAAGCCGCCGAGGAATGGCAAGCCTTGAAAGAAAAAGAAGCCGTAGCCAGACAGCGAAAAAAGGAGCGTGAGGAAGAACGCATGGCGGCAGACCCCGAATATGCCGCTATGATGGCAGAACGCAAGGCTGAATACACGAGGACAAGAACTGCCAAGCGACAGGCAGAGCGTGAAGCCCTTGTAGAGCTTGCCAAGACCGATGAAGAAGCAGCAAAGAAGCTGGCTGAAATGCGAAAGTATCAGAGCCAAGCTACTGTCAGAAGCTATCAGAAAATGAAAGCCGATGCAGAAGCCGGAGACCCCGATGCAATCAAACGCTATGAAACTACCCTTGCCAAACGCAGGGAAGAATATCACAGAAAGAAAGGTGCTTGAATATGGAACTGAATTTTATCAAATGTGGAGACTACTACATCCCCGACATCAAGCTGAAAAATCCGAATATCCGTCTTGGAAAATGGGGACGGATGCGGAAAGAGTATCTGCGACTGGCTAATCCGGTGCTGTTCTCCGACATGGTGCTGAATGAAACCCTCTATGAGCATTGTGCGGAGATTGAGGAAACAGCCAAGAAGCGTATGGAAATCATCGTGCCGCAGCTTGCAAAGGCATACGGTGTGACGGAGCAGCTCAAAGCAGAGAACCAAATCGAATGGGTTCGGCAGATGAACGCTTGTGTTGCACAGGCTGAGGAAGCTATCAAGGGCGAGTTGATTTACTGCTGAGAAAGGAGCATGAATTTATGATTTTAGAAGCAATCTTCAACGGAGAGATTTATCCGGCAGAAACGGTAGTACCGAAATCAGAGAAGTTTCGGGAAGCAGGACAGGCAATCGCAGACATCATGCGATACTTTGAGCAGACATTGAGCAAAGAAGATTATGCGAAGCTGGATAAGCTCAATGACCATTTTGCAGACTGCCAGACCATGCAGACCGAAGAACATTTCAAGTATGGTCTTTCAATGGGTGTTCTGCTAATGAAAGAGATATACGAACTGTCCGATTTTAAGTAAAAAAGTCAAGTGCAGAACCAACAATTTAATATCGTGAGCAAAGCGACAGGTATTTCTATTCTGAGTATCTGTCGCTTTTATTTTATCAACTATCAAGGAGGACTTTTGAATGAAAATGAACCTGAAGGAAATGAAAACCCTGTATACCTTTGGCTGTCCGAACCGTGAAGCAACGGTTGAGCGTTTGCGTTATGTAGCTGCCCTTACTCCTGATCCGGCGGCAAAGAAACTGTTCTATATGCTGTCGGTCAAGCTGAGTGACGAGAAGTGCGACAAATGGTATCGTCGTTTCTACTACAATCTGCGTTTGCAGATGCAGGAATACTACCAGCACAAGGCAGTCATTATGGATAGCTACTGGAATCATCACATGGAGAAAAGTTATGGCGAAGCTGACGAAGTATGAAAAAGAAACTATCATCCTCTTTAATGAGGGCGAGGACACAGCCAATATCTACACCTACAATGCCAGCCTGCGAAAGCGACTGGCATTGTTCAGTAAAAAGCACCCCGACCTCTGCAAGTTGGAAAAATCCCATGAGCAAGGCGGTGTGACTTATCTGCTGAATAAGTCCAGACTTTCTATCCGTCTGCAACCGCCGTACAGCGAGGAACGCAGACGAAAAGCAAGCGAGAACGCCAAGCAAAACGGTTTCAATAGCCAGATGGAATGATGTAGCATTTTGGGTTGATTTGCGGTCAAAATGTCGGGTCTGCACTTGATGTTTTCTTTGGCTGTTAGCTAAAAAATACAGATTATATGAGGTGTACAATGTTGAATTAGAAATACAGATATGATATACTTCGAGTAAGGACATAGTCCTGCAATTATAAATTATAAACATAAGCTGTATACGGAAAGAAGGATTTTGATATGAATTATAAGCATCCTAATTTATTCGTTATGATACCATACGAAGAACGCAATAGAGTATCAGGCTATTTTGATTTAAGCGTTGTTGGAGAAGAATATGCAAAGTTACTTGGTGATTTAACAGATGAATTATCAACATATGCCGTGTCTAAAAATGATGTTGGAGAAAATGCTGTAATTATCCCAATACTGAGAGCAGGAATGTCTATGTCAAATAGATTGACAAAAAGGTTGCCTAAAGCAGATGTTGCACGAATTAGCATGAGACGTAATTTGCATACATTAAAACCATTTGTTGCTTGGGATGAATTTGAACAGATAAAAGAACCAGAAAGTAAAAGAGTTTTTATCACAGATCCGGCACTTGCTACAGCTGGTAGCATTTTGAAAACACTGGAACACATGAAAAAGTATGGTTTCAAAGATGAAAATGTAGTTATTATGGCAATGTTCGGATGTCAATCTGGAATAGAACGAATTTTTAAGGAGCATCCAGAAGTGAAGCTATTTTTAGTCCATATGGCAGACGGAATTAGAGAAGATGGGTATTTACTGCCGTATAATGGAGATACCGGAGATAGATTATATGGAGTAAGAGAAAATGAATATGTAATTTGATAATGTGGAGGTAAAATTATGAATTCCAGAGAATTATTAAATGCGCTAAGTGTCGCTGAGCGTTTAAAAGATACGACAAGGCATTGCTATACATCGAAAGGAAGACACGAGAGTGTAGCAGAACATAGCTGGATGATGACGCTGATGGCTTTTTTTATGCGGGATGAGTTTCCAGATGTTGATATGGATAAAGTTATTCGTATGTGTATTATTCATGATTTGGGTGAATGCTTTACAGGAGACATTCCTACCTTTGATAAAAAGCAAGTGCATGAGGATATAGAAGAAAATTTACTATTTAACTGGATAGATACGTTACCGTCTTATTATGCAGAAGAAATGAAAGCTCTATATAATGAGATGACAGAAAGAAAAACTGTCGAAGCTAAGATATATAAAGCTATTGATAGCTTGGAAGCTTTAATTCAGCATAACGCTTCTGATTTATCTACATGGATTCCGAAAGAGTATAAATTAAATTTGACTTATGCAGATGACCGAGTGAGTTTTTCAGAATATCTTACTACATTACGACAAGCTATACGAGAGGATACACTTGCAAAGATAGAAAAATAGTTATAAGTATTGTCTAAGCCAAAGGCGATCAACCGTAAAAAGTTGGTCGCTTTTGTTTTATCCATTATTGCGAAAGGAGCTTGTCTATGAGTAAAGAAGAACTGGAAAAATTGGAGCGTGAGAAATATGTGGTCGAGCGAAAGCTGACCGCAGCCATGCACAAGGAAAAGCGATTGCAGAGCGAATTAAAGAGGTTGACCCGAAGTGAGCGAACCCACCGCCTTTGCACTCGTGCCGGAATGTTGGAAACCTTTTTGAAAGAGCCGACCACTCTGACCGATGATGATGTGATGGAGCTTTTGACTTTCATCTTCCACAGCGAAGCGGTTCAAAAGAAACTGGATTTGCTGATTGAGAACCGAAAGGAATTGGAGCAACCGAACGGGAGCTAAAAGACCCTTTTGGAAAAAGGGCGCAATTATACACCACCTAAAGGTTGTGCATTGCGTTCTGCCGAAAGCCCCTTGCAGGGAGCTGATGATTTCCGCAGTCTGCTCCAATCATACAGGGGAAGCTACACTTCCCCTGCGTTGGCTTTGCCAACTACCCCTTTGTGGACTTGCCGCCGAGAAACGATTGCAAGCAATCATTCCTCGACAGCAAGTTTATATTCCATCACCTGACCGTTGCTGAAAAGTATCGGTCATTTTTTATTGCACCGAAAGGAGGTTCACACAAAATGCCCGTTCCACATTTTAATATCAAAATCACACAGCGAAGCAAAGGTAAATCTGCGGTTGCCGGAGCTGCCTACCAAGCCGGAGAAAAGCTGTTTTCCGAGTATGACCAGAAAACCAAGAACTACACTTGCAAGAAAGAAGTGGTCTATACGGAAATCATGTTGCCCCCAAATGCTCCACCCGAATATGCCGACCGAGCGACCCTCTGGAACTCCGTTGAGGAAATCGAAAAGCAATGGAACTCCCAACTTGCAAGGCGGTTTGTAGTCGCCCTGCCCAGAGAAGTCCCGATGGAGATGTTACCGCAGATGGTCAAAGAATACTGCGAGGAGCATTTTGTTTCTAAGGGAATGTGTTGTGATTTTGCAATCCATGACCCCTACCCACCGGGACACAATCCCCATTGCCACTTCATGCTGACCATGCGAGCCATTGATGAAAATGGAAAGTGGTTGCCTAAGAGCCGAAAGGTTTATGACCTTGACGAAAACGGCGAGCGTATCAAGCTCCCCTCCGGCAGATGGAAAAGCCATAAGGAAGATACCGTTGACTGGAACGAACAGTATCACGCCGAGGAATGGCGACACGGATGGGAAGTCATTCAGAATAAATATCTGGAGCTTGCCGGAAGTGCCGAGCGTGTGGATATGCGTTCCTATGAAAGACAAGGGCTTGACATTATCCCGACTGTCCACATGGGAGCCGCCGTTTCTGCTCTGGAGCGCAAGGGCATTGAAACCAATATCGGCAATCTGAACCGAGATATTAAAGCCGCCAACCGCATGATGAACGCTATCCGCAGTACCATCAAAAATCTGCGAGACTGGATTGCGGATATTGTGTCTGCCACAAAAGAAGCGTTTGCAGAAATGGAAGCCGAAAAGAAAAATGCTTCGCCCGACCTCTCCACTCTGCTCCGTGACTATATGAATCTGCGAAAGGCAGAACGCAGCGACTGGTCGAGATACGGACAGCAGAAAGGCACAGCCGATGATTTGAAAGCTGTCTCCAAAGCTCTGATCTATTTAAAAGAACATGAGCTTTTCACTCTGGAAGATTTGGACACCGCCCTGCAAGGCGTGAATGAGAAAGCCCAGACAATCAATGCCGAAATGAAAAAAGCATCTGCCCGAATGAAAGTCATTACCGGCATACAGAACGCCGTGGCAGACTGCAAGACCCACAAGGCAGTCCATGACAAGTATCTGAAAATTGGTTGGAAAGCAAGGCAAGCCGCTTTTGCAGAAAGCCATAAGGACGAACTGGACAGCTTCAATAAGGCGTTCCGTTATTTGAAAAAACAGGGCGTTGATTTGAATGTAAATCTGGATGCTCTGCAAACCGAGTATGACAAGCTGAAAGCAACCCACAGCCAACTTGCCGGACAGCTTGCAACCGTCAAAGAGGAATTACAGCCGATGAAAGATATTCGCTACTGGGTCGGCAAAGTCCTCACGCCGGAACAGGCAGTCGAGAAGAAGCCCGAACCGAAGCACTCCGTAACGGAGAAAGTGAAGTTCCTGCAGGAGCAGGGCAAGAAACAGCCGGAGCAGAAAGCTCCGCAGCACAAAAAACAGAATATGGAACTCTAACAGGCACTTGCCGTTTTCTTTGCGAAAATGTCGAGTGCCTTTTTTGTTTCCCGAAAGGATGATGCAATGAATGTATTTGAAGCAATAAAAGACAATGTTACCACCCGACAGGCGGCAGAGATGTACGGCATCCGTGTCAATCGTCACGGCATGGCAGTCTGCCCATTTCACAATGACAGAAATCCGAGCATGAAAGTGGATATGCGTTTCCATTGTTTCGCTTGCCAAGCAGACGGAGATGCAGTTGATTTTGTTTCTCGACTGTTCGGACTGCCAAGCAAAGAAGCCGCCATGAAGTTAGCTGATGATTTTGGTATCTGCTATGACAGCAGACAGAAGCCATCCGTCAGACCAAAGATTAGAGAACCTACCCCCGAACAGAGATACCAACAGGAAGAAAACCGATGCTACAAGGTGCTGACCGATTACTTCCACTCTCTCCGAGCATGGAAACAGCAGTACGCACCGATACAGCCGGAGGATGAATGGCATCCCCTGTTCGTGGAAGCCCTGCAAAGAGAAAGCTATATCGAATATCTGCTTGATATTCTCTTGTACGGCACTCCCGAAGAAAAGAAAGCTCTGGTTGCCGAGCAAAGAAAAGAGGTGATGAAACTTGAACAGCGATTTGCAGAACCCACAGCCGAGCATGACCGTGGAAGAAGTCAGAGGAAGTCTGGACTTGACCGATAGCGGAGCTATCAAGAACAGCATAAGGAACTGTCTGACAGTATTTCAGAATGACCCATATCTGCAAGGTGCTGTCAGGTACAACATTCTCACGGAGCGTATCGACATTGTAAAGCCCCTTTGGTGGAGCAAGCAGACAGCGACACTCAACGATACGGACTTGAATTATCTGATGCTCTATCTGGAAGATAAATACGCATTGACGAGCGAGAAGAAAATCCAGAAAGCTATCTCCATTGTCGCTGACTGCAATAAGTACCACCCCATCCGTGACTATCTGAACAGTCTGGAATGGGATGGCACAGAACGCATCCGCTACGCTCTGACCCGTTTCCTCGGTGCAGAGGACAGCGAGTACACCTATCAATGCTTGCGACTGTTCATGTTGGGAGCTATCAGCAGAGTATTCAAGCCCGGATGCAAATTTGAAGTCATGCTCTGCCTTGTTGGTGGGCAAGGTGCAGGAAAGTCCACTTTCTTCCGACTGTTGGCAGTCAAGGACGAATGGTTTTCCGATGACCTAAAGAAGATTGACGATGACAATGTTTACCGCAAGATGCAGGGGCATTGGATAATCGAAATGTCGGAAATGATTGCCACAGCCAACGCCAAGAGCATTGAGGATATTAAGTCCTTTATCAGCAGGGCGAAAGAAACCTATAAAGTGCCGTATGAAACCCATCCGGCAGACCGACTTAGGCAATGCGTGTTCGGCGGTTCTTCCAATACAATGGACTTTCTGCCCCTTGACCGAAGCGGCAACCGTAGGTTCTTGCCCATCATGGTACACCCCGAAAATGCCGTGGTTCACATTCTGGAAGATGAAGCTGCATCCAGAGCGTTCATTGACCTTATGTGGGCAGAAGCCATGTTCATCTATCATAATTTCCCTGTAAGGCTGACCTTATCCAAGGATATGGACAAGGAACTGAAAGAACTGCAAAAGCAATTCATGCCGGAGGACACCAAGGCAGGACTGATACAGTCTTTCCTTGATAATTACAACGGCACACAGGTCTGCTCCAAGCTGATCTATGCAGAAGCTCTGAACCATCCCTTTGACGAGCCGAAGCAATGGGAAATCCGAGAAATCAACGAGATTATGAACAACAGCATCGAGGGATGGACACCATTTTCAAATCCCCGTATCTTTGCTAAGTACGGCAGACAGCGAGGATGGGAACGCACCCCACCGTCCGGCAACGAGCTATCGGCAACAGGCTCAAATTTGCTTGACGGTTTTCGGGAACTGACCGAGGAAGAAGCCCGACAGATGGAACTTCCATTCTGAAAAACTGACCGTGTTGCCGAGCCAGTTGCTATCCCGTTGCCGACCCCGTTGCAGGGCTAATCCCTTAAAACCCCTTTATTTACAAGGAGTTTTCTTCTCCGGCAACGAAAGCAACGGAGAAATCAAAGAAAAAAGTAAAAATAGTAAAAGAGCCAGATAGGACTATGTTTGAGGTTTTTTGAAGCCCGTTGCCGGACTTCGTTGCCGCCCCTCACACCCTGTCTGGCTTTTTCCATTTCAAGGAGGTATTCAATGGCAAAAACAAAGAACACAGCACCCACAACCACCGAGCAGACCGCACCCGTCCTTGTCAGAAAGATTGGAAAGACCACCTACATGGTGGGCATCCATTTCAGTCAGACGAGCAAGGAAACAATGGACGATAAGGTGCTACGCCTTATCAAAAACGACATTCGCAACGCCGCCATGTGCGGATAAAACCATCGTCAAGGCAGGATGTGAGTTGTTCATAAAATGTTTGCAAATAAAATGCACATTCTGTCTTGACGAAACGCTTCCGAAGGGCAGCGTTGTGGTTGAATGCGGCAAGATGCTCCGGCGATTTGGCTACCGCATTAAAATCTTCAATACGATCAACTTCAAAAAGTCGATGCACTACAATCCATTTGCCTATATTCACTCGGAAAAGGACATTTTGAAGCTGGTAAACACGCTGATCTGCAACACCAAGGGAGAGGGCGAAAAAAGCGCCGAGGATTTTTGGATCAAATCGGAACGCCTGCTGTATTCGGCCCTCATTGGCTATATCTGGTACGAAGCGCCGGACGATGAAATGAATTTCACCACGCTGCTTGAAATGATAAACGCCAGTGAAGCCCGCGAGGACGACCCGGAATTTCAATCCCCCGTTGACCTCATGTTTGAACGCTTGGAGGAAAAAGACCCGGAACACTTTGCGGTGCGCCAGTATCGTAAATTCCTGCTGTCGGCGGGCAAGACCCGCAGCTCCATTTTGATAAGCTGCGGAGCCAGATTAGCGCCCTTTGACATCCGGGAGGTGCGGGAGCTGATGGAGGACGACGAACTGGAACTTGACACCATCGGGGATCAAAAAAACAGCCCTGTTCCTGATTATGTCGGACACGGACACGACCTTTAATTTCATTCTGGCAATGGTGCAAAGCCAGCTCATAAACCTTTTGTGTGACCGGGCCGATGACAAATACGGCGGGCGGCTGCCTGTCCATGTCCGTCTGATCCTGGACGAGTTTGCCAACATCGGCCAGATACCGAACTTTGATAAGCTGATCGCCACCAT
>OGMT01000805.1_pt1 | contig 19547 bp, 14 predicted proteins | sample 1573271 | NCBI WGS metagenome assembly OGMT01 (sample SAMEA2582000, study PRJEB24529) | metagenome | biome: Human gut stool | place: China | collected 2011 | reverse complement strand
ACCTGTGGCTCTTGACCCCCACGAACTCATCGACGTCGATCCGGTCGGCCGGGCGCGTGGCATGGGCGCCCTTGTAGGTGATCTCGAGCTGCGCACCCGCCGTATCGGTCACGCAGATGAAGTCGGCATCCTCGTCGAGGAAGGCCTGCATGCGGTCGGACATCTCGGCCGTGAAGCGCTTCATGTAGTAGTATTTCTGATCGCGGTCGTAGTAGCAGAGGCTGTAGACGCGGTCGGGTTCGTAGCGGCTCACGTGGATCGTCTCGTCGGGGAAGTGCTGCCCCAGGTCGTAGCCCGTGATGTAATACTGGTTCTTCGAGGTCCAGACGATCAGTTTGTCGTCGCCCTTGAACTCGCCGAGACATGTGCCGCGGCCGTCGGAGTTCAGGCGGCGGACATCCTCGTCGAACCAGATCGTCAGCCCGCCGAGGGTCGAGGTGCCCCGCTCCTTGAGTACGATCTTGTGGATGCCGTAGCGCGAGAAGAGGTTGCCCTGGCTCTGGCGGCCCTTGATGGCAAGGGTCGAGAAATCGAGATCGACGATCACCTTCTTCAGGCGCGGACGGGGCTTGAAGTAAACCTTCAGCACCTCGGCCTCACCGTTCGGATTCACAGACATATAAAGAATCTCACTCTTGGGCGTGCCCTTCGTGATGTCGTACTCCTTGTCGCGCGTGATGCCCTTGATGGCGCAGCGCTTCATCATCAGCGGGCCGTTCTTGCCGTCGCGGTAGAGGACGTTGTAGATCGTCCGCTCGTCGTTGCGCTTGAAGACCCCGATGTAGTAGATCCCCTTCTGGAAGAAGGCCTTGTCCGAGACCTTCGTGATGACGTAGCGCCCCTCCTTGGTGAAGACGATCACGTCGTCGATATCCGAGCAGTCGCAGACGAACTCGGCATCCTTCATCGACTTGCCGATGCCGAAGAAGCCCTCGGCGCGGTCCACGTAGAGCTTGGCGTTGGTCACGGCGACCTTCGTCGCCTCGATCGAGTCGAACTCCCGGAGTTCGGTGCGCCGCTCGCGCCCCTTGCCGTACTTGTCGCGGATGCGCTCGTAGTAGGCCACGGCATACTCGGTCAGGTGAGCCAGGTGGTACTGCGTCGTGCGGATGTCCTCCTCGATCTGGCGGATCTCGTTGTCGGCCTTCTCCGTATCGTAGCGCGAGATGCGGATGAACTTCAGTTCGGTGAGCTTCTGCACATCCTCAAGCGTCACTTCACGTCGCAGCTGTTTCTTGAAGGGTTCCAGTCCCTTATCGACGGCAGCGTAGGCCTCCTCGCGGGTCTTGCACCCCTCGATGAGCTGGTAGAGGCGGTTCTCGATGAAGATCCGCTCGAGCGAGGCGGCATGCCACGCCTCCTGCAGCTCCCCGAGGCGGATCTCCAGCTCGCGGCCCAGCAGCCACTTGGTGTGCTCGGCCGAGCGGCGGAGGATCTCCTTCACACCCAGGAAGTGCGGTTTCTCGTCCCAGATGACGCAGGCGTTCGGAGCGATCGAGACCTCGCAGTCGGTGAAGGCGTAGAGGGCGTCGATCGTCTTGTCCGACGACTCGTCGGGAGCCACCTGGATCACGATCTCGACCTTGTCGGCCGTATTGTCATCGACCTTGCGGATCTTGATCTTGCCCTTGTCGTTGGCCTTGATGATCGACTCCTTGATCGACTCGGTGGTCGTCGTGTAGGGAATCTCCGTAATGGCGAGCGTGCGCTTGTCGATCTTCGAGATCTTCGCGCGGACCTTCACCGTGCCGCCCCGAAGGCCGTCGTTGTAGCGGCTCACGTCGGCCATGCCGCCCGTCGGAAAGTCGGGATAGAGGTCGAAGTCGCGCCCCTCGAGGTGGGCGATGGCCGCATTGATCAGCTCGATGAAGTTGTGCGGCAGGATCTTCGACGCCAGGCCCACGGCGATGCCGTCCGATCCCTGGGCCAGCAGCAGCGGGAACTTGATCGGAAGGGTCACCGGCTCCTCGTTGCGTCCGTCGTAGGAGCGCATCCACTCGGTGGTCTTGCGGTTGAAGACCACGTCGAGCGCGAATTTCGACAGGCGCGCCTCGATGTAACGGCCCGCGGCCGCATCGTCACCCGTCAGGATGTTGCCCCAGTTGCCCTGGCAGTCGATCAGGAGGTCCTTCTGCCCGAGCTGCACCAGCGCGTCCTTGATCGAGGCGTCGCCGTGCGGGTGGTACTTCATCGTCTCGCCGACGATGCCCGCCACCTTGTTGTAGCGGCCGTCATCGACCGTCTTCATGGCGTGGAGGATGCGCCGCTGCACAGGTTTCAGGCCATCCTCGACGTGGGGGACGGCACGTTCCAGAATCACATAGGAGGCGTAGTCGAGGAACCAGTTGCGGTACATGCCCGTGAGCTTGCGCACACCGCCCTCGTCCTGCATCAGCCGTCCGAACTTCCCGGCCCGGGCCGCAGCTGCCGGCTCCCCGGCCGGAGCCTCATCGACAGGCACCGCATCCTGCGGCGTGTCTCCGTCCGACGGCGCTCCGGGCGCCGCCGTGTCGGCCTCCCCGGCGGGAAGCCCCTCGCGTATCTCTTTCTCTTCTGCCATAGCGCATCAACTCAGTTTGAGGTCCTGCTCCACGAGGTCCTCCTCGATACGCAGGTTGTCGATGATGAATCCCTGCCGCTCGAAGGTGTTCTTGCCCATGTAGAACTCCAGCAGGTCGTGGATCGGGTCGTCCTTCGTCAGGCGCACCCGGTCCAGGCGCATGTTCTCGCCGATGAACTCCTTGAACTCCGTCGAGGAGATCTCGCCGAGACCTTTGAATCGCGTGATCTCCACCCCCGCACCGCACTTCTCGATGGCGCGCACGCGCTCCTCGTCGGAGTAGCAGTAGTAGGTCACCTTCTTGTTGCGCACGCGGAAAAGCGGCGTCTGGAGGATATAGAGGTGGCCCGTGCGGATCACGTCGGGGAAGAACTGCAGGAAGAACGAGGTGAGCAGCAGGCGGATGTGCATACCGTCCACATCGGCGTCGGTGGCGATGATCACCTTGTTGTAACGCAGGTTCTCCATGTCCTCCTCGATGTTGAGCGCCGCCTGCAGGAGGTTGAACTCCTCGTTCTCGTAGACCACCTTCTTCGTGAGCCCGTAACAGTTCAGCGGCTTGCCCCGCAGCGAGAAGACCGCCTGCGTGCGCACGTCGCGCGAGGCGGTGATCGAACCCGAGGCCGAGTCGCCCTCCGTAATGAAGATCATCGACTGCTCGGCCAGCTCGTTCTTGTCCGTGAAGTGGATCTTGCAGTCGCGCAGCTTGCGGTTGTTGAGCGAGACCTTCTTGGCCGTCTCGCGCGCCTTCTTCTGGATGCCCGAGATGGCCTTGCGCTCCTTCTCGTTCTCGACGATCTTCTTCTGCAGCGTCTGCGCCGTCTCGGAGTGTTTGTGCAGGTAGTCGTCGAGGTGCTTGCCCAGGAAATCGACCACGAAGTTGCGCATCGAGACCCCGGGCTCGATCTCCTTCGAGCCGAGCTTGATCTTGGTCTGCGACTCGAAGACCGGGTCGGTGACCTTCACCGAGATGGCCGCAATGATCGACGTGCGGATGTCCGACGGATCGTAGTCCTTGTGATAGAACTCCTTGATGGTCTTGGCGATACCCTCTCGGAAGGCCGCCTGGTGCGTACCGCCCTGCGAGGTGTACTGGCCGTTCACGAACGAGAAGTAGCTCTCGCCGTAGCCCGTGCCGTGGGTGATGGCCACCTCGATGTCGTCGCCCGAGAGGTGGATCGGCGCATAGAGCGGATCCTCGGTCATGTTCTCGTTCAGCAGGTCGAGCAGTCCGTTCTTCGAAACGTAGCTGCGGCCGTTGAAGCGGAACGTGAGGCCCAGGTTCAGGTAGGTATAGTTCTTGACCATCTGCTCGACGTACTCGAGGTTGTAGGCATATTGCCCGAAAACCTCCTCATCGACGCGGAAGGAGATGTAGGTGCCGTTCTTCTCCGAGACACCCGACTCCCAGCGGTCACTCTGCTCGAGCCCCTTGGCGAAGGTGACCGTGCGGGCCTCGCCGTCGCGCACCGAGCGCGCCGTGAACTCACTCGAGAGCATGTTCACGGCCTTGACGCCCACGCCGTTCAGACCCACGGTCTTCTTGAAGGCCGTGCCGCCGTACTTGCCGCCCGTGTTCATCTCGGAAACGGCCGCCGCCAGCGACTTGAGCGGAATGCCGCGGCCGAAGTCGCGCACCGAGACGACGTTGTCCTCGATCGTGATGTCGATCTCGCGCCCGGCGCCCATGATGAACTCATCGACCGAGTTATCGACGACCTCCTTGATCAGCACGTAGATGCCGTCGTCGGCCTGCGAGCCGTCGCCCAGTTTGCCGATGTACATGCCCGGGCGCAGGCGGATGTGTTCCCGCGGCGACAACGTCACGATGGCGTCGTCGCCGTAGGTTTCGTTGGGATTCGTATTGAGTAAGTCTGCCATAGTCTATCGTCTGTTGCGGATCTCGGAGAGCGCCCGGCACATGTCGTCGTGCACGCGCTCCATCAGTTCGTGGGGGTCCGAAGCGGCGACCTCCGAGGCCGGAACGGGAGGCAGGACCCGGATGGTGATCCGGTTGCCCCAGTTGAAGAGCAGGTTGTGCCCGATGAGCGACTTCGTACCGTCGAGCACCACCGGAAGGATGCCGACGCCGGCCTCCCGGGCCAGCAGGAAGGCGCCGGCCTTGAAGCGGTGGATCTCCCCGTCCTTCGAACGCGTGCCCTCGGGGAAGATGGCGACCGAAGCGCCGCGCGAGATCCACTCGCGCCCCTCGCGGAGCAGCTGCTCCATGGCGGCCGTGGCCCGTCCCCGGTTGATGCAGATGTCGCCGTGCAGGAAGAGGTACTGCCCGAAGAAGGGAACCTTGTAGACCTCGCGCTTGGAGACCCACCGGAAATTGAGCGGCAGGTAGTAGAGCGTCGGGATGTCGATCACCGTGTTGTGGTTCACGGCAATGACGTAACGCTGGCGGCGGTCGATCCGCTCAAGGCCCTCGACGCGCTGGCGCCAGAAGGGCGGGATGGCGAAGAAGATCCGCACGAGGATGCGCGAGAGTTCGTGCACGACGCGGCGGCCCCGGTCGAAGGGATAGCAGACGACCAGCGCAACGGCCGACAAGATCATGAAAAAGGTGCACAGCAGCACCAGGAAGATGTAGTACAAGGCACTCAACATAGGCGGCGCGGAGTTTTAGACGGGCTGGATCCGGGTGCGGCAGAAACACGACGAAAACCGTCGGCGGCCCTCACGGGTCGGCCGCCGCACGCCGGAAAACAGGTAGCCATATCCATTCAAGGAGCAAATATACGAATTTTTTCCGGGGTTTTCCCTCCTCCGCAGGGACGTTTTTTTTCAACAGAGGGTCTGTTCCGGAACCGGGCGGAGGATCGGAGAGCGGCTGAGCGGAGGGGTGTCCCGCGAAGAGGGCGCAGGAGCCATGCCGGGTGCACGGCGGACAGAAAGCGGGACGGGTGGCATGACGGGGAACAGGAGGACGGACGACAAGACAGGAACGGGCGGACAGGCTGAAGGACGGGAAACGGGAGGACGGCTGAAGGAGGCTGCGGCAAAAAAGAGAGGTCCGGGGACCTTGCGGGTCTCCGGACCTTTTCTCAGTCGGATGCGGCAAACTATTTGGCCAGGCACTCGCCGACCTTCTCGCCGATCGCCTCGCCGCGCAGGTCGCGTGCCACGATCGTGCCGTCGGGGCCGAAGAGGATGATCTGCGGAATGCCGTTGATGCCGTAGAGGTCGGTCGGCAGCTGGCCGGCATCGAAGATCACGGGCCACGTGATCGGCAGGCTCTCGAGGGCCTTCTCGGTGTCGGCGCGCTCGTCCCAGACGGCTACGCCCACGATCTCGAAGCGGTCACCCTTGTACTTCTTGTAGACCTCGGCCAGATTGGGCATCTCGCCACGGCAGGGGCCGCACCACGAAGCCCAGAAATCGACGAGCACGTACTTGCCCTTGCCCACATAGTCGGAGAGCGATACGGGGGTACCCTCGGCGCTGCCCTTCTCGATCGTGAAGTCGGTGAACATCTTGCCCTCGGAGGTCTTCTCGAGGTTCTCGTAGCGGGCCTTCTCCTGCTGTACGCTCGCAGCGTTGCGCACGGCCTCGCCGGCCACGTTGTAGAGCGAGTCGAACTGCGACTTGTCGTCGGCCAGGCGGGTGATTACGACCGAACCCAGCACATTGTCCTTGTTGGCGGCAAAGAACTCCTCGTTGAGCTTGCGCGAACCCGCGGAGAAGGTTTCGCCGGCCTGCTCGAGGGCAGCGCGGAACTCCTCGTCCTTGAGACCCTGCTCACGCAGCGAGGTATAGGCTTCGCGGTAGGTTTTGTAGAGCTCCTCGGACGAAGCGTTGTAGCCGTTGAAGGTCTCGTTGAGCGGCGTACCCGAGCAGCGGTAGCCCTCCTCGGTAAGGGTCAGGACGGGCGATCCGGCCTCGAGTACGACCATGCCGCCCGTGCGGTTGTCGCCCTGCGAGATGAGGACACGCGCCAGAACGGGCGAGTCGATCTCGCCCTCGAACGAGAAGGCCCCCTGCGAGACGACCGTGCTGTCGCTCTTCTCACCGTAGAGGAGCGATACGGTCGCTCCGTTGTACAGCGTATCGACCGTACCCGAAAGCAGGTAGGTCGGACGCGATTCGCCGCAGGCTACCAGAAGAAGCGATGCGGCAGAAATTGCAGTAAACTTTTTCATAAAAAACCTTGTTTTGGTTAATGTTTATAACTCAATTAAAAAAAATGTTCAAACATTATCAAAGCGTTTGGAACTTTGTCCAAAATTACATATTTTTCGGCGAAAAAGTAGAATTTTCAGCCGCAATTATAGCCATTTTTAACACACAAAACAAAAGATTCGATCAAAAAATTAGAGCGACGGCCTGCACGATGTCGGGCGCTCGTTCTGCCTTCGTGACAGAAGGTATGTTTCCACAGACCTTGTATTAACAAACAATCCTAACTAAAAACAATCAGCATGAAGAAACTCTACCTCGCCTGGCTCATATGCCTCATGGCGTTCCAGGTTTCAGCGCAACAGAGATGGGTCACCGGCGTCGTGGCAGACACGAACGGCGTACCCGTGGTTGGCGCCACCGTTACCGTCAAGGGCGGTACGAACGGTGCGATCACCAATTCGGACGGCTCGTTCCGGATCGAAGCGTCGGATTCGGACATCCTCGTGTTCAAGTACCTCGGGTACGACGAACAGGAGATCCAGGTCGGTCCCCGCACACGCATCGAAATCGAACTCCGCGAATCGGCACACCAGCTCGATGACGTGGTCGTGACGGGTTACCAGACCATCTCGAAGGAGCGTGCCACGGGTTCGTTCGACATCATCGACAAGGCCCAGCTCGAAAAACCCTCCGGTTCGATCGCCAGCCGTCTGATCGGTTCGGCGGCAGGTCTGGTGGGTACGCAGGACGCATACGGAAATCCCGTGTTCGAGATCCGCGGACGTTCGAGTCTCTCGACGTCGGCCACCGAGCCGCTGCTCGTCGTGGACGGATTCGCCATCGAGGGCGGCTTCGAGTCGATCAACCCCAACGACGTGGAGAGCGTCACCGTGCTGAAGGATGCTGCGGCAGCCTCAATCTGGGGAGCCAAGTCGGCCAACGGCGTGATCGTCGTAACGACCAAGAACGCCCGATCCGAAGGGGGGGGGGAAAGCCTCGGTAACGGTTGATTACTCGGGTTTCTTCAAGGTTTCACCCAAACTCGACCTCGACTACACGCTCTCGCAGGCCTCGGTGAACGACGTCATCGACTACGAGATCTACGGATTCACGCGCTGGGACTCGACCACGTGGTATCCCCAGGAAAACGACTACAGCGGCGGCGGCAGCAAGGTCTATGAGCTGCTGAACGAAAACCGCCTCGGCCACATCTCCGACGCCGAGATGAATGCCGCCATCGACGAGCTCCGCACCAAGAACAACTACGGGCAGATCAAGAAATACCTGCTCCAGAACCCGATCGTACACCAGGAGAACGTCGCCGTGAACATCGCCACCGACCGGTCGTCGAACACACTCTCGGCCCTCTACCAGAACGACCGGCAGCACTACAAGAAGCAGAACAGCACCAAATACATGGTCAATTTCCGCAACCGGACCCATGTGTTCAAGTGGCTCGACTTCAACTTCAACGGCGCATACACCTATACTAAAAACGACAACAGCGGATACGGCCTGCCCGGACTCTCGCCCTACGAGATGCTCGTGGACGAGAACGGCGACTACATCCCCTACTCGTACGGCGTCAGCCTCGACTACGTGAAGCGCCACGTTCCCGAAGGCAAGTTCCCCTATGAGGACTGGAGCTGGAACCCCCTGCAGGAGATGAATAACCGCGAGCTGACCTCGACGTCGGCCAACGCCCGCGTACAGGCCGGCCTGACCTTCAAGCTCTGGAAGGGGCTGACCTTCGACTCGCGCATCCAGTATGAGATGATCGAGTCCGACACGCACAACTACTACAACGAGAACACCTACACGGTACGCTACGGCGTGAACAGCGCCGCCTCGTGGAACAAGGAGACCGACGAGGTGACGGCCAACCTCCCCACCGGAGGGTTCCTCGACCAGAGCCGCACCCGCTACGACGTGCTCACGATCCGCAACCAGCTGAACTTCAACCACACGTTCGCCGAAAAGCACGCCGTGGCCGTGGTCGCCGGTATCGAGACGATCGACCGCCGCTACCAGTCGTTCGGATATCCCCGCACCTACGGATACAACGACGAGACGCTCAGCGTCGGCAACTTCCCCAACGGCATCGGCGGAACGGGCGTTTACCAGCTCACGGACTGGCAGGGAAACAACCTCACATTGAGTTATCAGAACTCGTTCTCGTACACCACGGACCGCTACTTCTCGGCCTTCGGCAACGCATCGTACACCTACGACAGCCGATACACCGTGTCGGGAAGCGTGCGTACCGATGCCTCGAACCTCATCACCGACGACCCGGCCTACCGCTACGCCCCGTTCTGGTCGGTGGGCGCCAGCTGGCAGATCGCCAACGAGGCATTCATGCAGCAGGTGGACTGGATCGACGGCCTGGCCCTGCGCTTCACCTACGGATACAACGGAAACGTGGACAAATCGACCACCTTCAAGCCGCTGGTGAACATCAGCTCGTCGCCCAACACGGTGACCGGCGAGCTCACCGGATCGATGTCGAGCTACGGCAACCCCACGCTGCGCTGGGAGCGCACCGGAACGTGGGACATCGGCGTGGACTTCAACCTCTTCCGGGGCAAGCTCTACGGTAAGTTCGACGTATACAGCAAGCACTCGGAGGACCTGATCGCCGACGTTACGCTCTCGGCCGTGCAGGGAACCACCTCGATGCGCCTGAACAACGGCGAGATCCTCAACCGCGGTTTCGAGATGGAGGTGGGTTCGACGCTCCGCATCTCGCCCAACGTGACGTGGAACGGCGTGCTGACGCTCTCCTACAACAAGAACCGCATCAAGAGCCTGCAGGTCAAGCCCACGAACGCCTACGACCTGGTCTATGTCGGCGGCAGCACCGCATGGATGGAGGGCTACGACATGAACACGCTCTGGACCTACAAGTACGGAGGTCTGCAGAACGTGGGCACCGCCTCGTCGCCCGACTGGCAGCCGACGATCCTCCACAAGAGCGGCCTCTACGAGACCTTCGCAACGTGGCCCACGGGCGACCCGATGGACTGCTCCTACGCAATGGGTACGACCGTAGCACCGTGGAACATGTCCTTCTCGACCTCGTTCCGCGTCTACGACTTCGACATCTCGATGATCGTGACCGGCAAGTTCGGGCACAAGTTCCTCCGCGAGAGCTTCAACTACCCCTCCGTATCGGGACGCGCCGTGCCCAACGACAAGTACTCGGAGGTGAAGAACTGCGACCCGAACAAAATGATCCCCCTGCCGCAGAACGAAATCGAGACCCGCTACTACTTCTGGGACCGCTTCTATCCCTACATGTCCTACTTGAGCGAGAGTGCCTCGCACATCCGCCTGCAGGAGTTCAGCGTGGGATACAACCTTCCCAAGAAGGTCGTCGCGAAGATCGGCATGAAGTCGCTGCAGGTATATGCGCAGTGCAACAACCCGTTCAACATCTACTTCAACGGATACGGCGAGGACCCCGAATTCGCAAAGGGGACGATCCGCCTGCAGGCGTCGTATACGTTCGGAATCAAGTGCAAATTCTAAACTGTTGAGACCATGAATCTGAAGAAAACAGCATACCTCACGCTCCTCGCCGCGGCCGTCTCGGGCTTGGTCGCCTGCGACGACTTCCTCGATGTCGATCCCTCGAAGAGCACCCAGAAGACAATCGAAACGGCCGAACAGCTCGATGCGCTGCTCGGCAGCTACTCGCGGTTCTACTCCGAGTACAACCACACGGCCCTCGCCTGCGACGACTTCGGCCTGACGACCGACATACACGACTATCAGAACGGCGGCATGAGCCCCTCGAACCTGGAGTACATCCTCTGGAGCGACCAAGGCACGGGAACCAGCCGCCTGCTCTGGGACGGCGAGTACAGCAAGATCTACTACGCCAACCTGGTGCTCGCGTACATCGACGAGGTGTCGGGCGACGCCGAGACGAAGGCCAATCTAAAGGCCGAGGCCCACTTCCTGCGCGCATACTCGATGTTCCAGCTGGCCGTGGCCTACACGCTCTACTACGACGGCAACAACGGCTCGGAACTCGGACTGCCGCTCAAGCAGACCATCTCGTTCGAGGAGGGCATCGCCCGCGCCTCGCTGGCCGACACGTGGTCGTTCATCGACAACGACCTGCAGCAGGCGCTGAAGATCACCACGCCGCTCGTCAAGGACGGCAAACGCCGCGTATGGCGCGGCACGACGGCCGCCGTACACGCCTTCGCGGCCCGCTACTACCTCTACCGCGGCGATCTGGATAACGCCAAGGCACAGGTGGAGGCCGTACTCGCGGAGTACAACACGCTCAAGGACTTCAACACCTCGATGTCGTACAGCGCCAACGACGACGAGTATGAGATCAACGCCTCGACGAACAAGGAGGTAGTGACGGTGAAGTACCCCTACACGAAGCTCCAGTTCTACGGAACGAACGGATATCCGGAGCTCTTCGAGTGGGAGGACCTGCTCTTCGCCCGCACGTGCTCCTACGCTTCGTGGTGGTACATCCCCAGCGAGGATCTGCTCGCAACCTATGAGGCCGATGTCCCCGGAGGCGACCCGATGAACGACCTGCGCTACGAGTACTTCATCGTCGAGGACTTCTCGCTCCGCTACTGCCAGACCGACCCGGCGTTCCGCTACCCGGCATACTGCCAGTTCTACTTCGACAACCTCATCTCGGGCCCGACCGTTGCGGAGATGCTCCTCATCAAGGCCGAGATCCAGGCCCGTCAGGGTGATTGGCAGGGCGCCATGCAGACGCTCGTGCCGCTGCGCAAGGCCCGCATCAAGGCCGAGGCATACACCGAGCTGACCGCCTCGTCGCAGGCAGACGCCCTGCAGAAGATCCTCCGCGAACGCCGCCGCGAGCTGGCCTTCGTGAGCCGCTGGTACGACATGAAGCGTCTGAACGCCAACGACGACCCGGCAGACGACATCACCGTAACGCGCGAATTCTATCCCTACACGACCTCGTCGGTACTCGACGGCGAACCCGCCAAGACCTACACGCTCGAACCCGGGTCGCGCCACTACGCGCTCCCGATCCCGACGGTGGACATCGACCGCTCGAAGGGTGAACTCAAGCAAAATACCTATTGATACGAAGCAAGATGAAACGACTGACCATACTGCTCGGATGCGCACTCCTGGCCGGATGCGCATCCGGAGGGCTCAATGCAGAGGGGAAGGCCGAGCTCAAGGTACTCTACGTCGGGGGAAACCCCGACTACGAGTCCTTCCTCCAGAAGAAAACACCCGAGGAGCACGCTGCATCGGTGAAGGAACGCATGGAGGCGTTCGGGGAGTTTCTCCGCGAACGGTTCGACTCGGTGGCCGTCATCGAGGGCTCGGCATACAAGCCCGAGTTGTCGGAGGGCTACGACGTGACGGTGTTCGACGGCAAGATCCCGGCCATAAAGCCTGCCGTGCGTGAAACCGACGCCGAGGGCAACATCGTACGCTACGTGCGGCCGCAGCTGCTGCCCGAGGATTTCGACTGCGCGGCCGTGACGATCGGCTCGGTCGGTGAGGATGTGGGTCGCGCCATCGGCTCGAAGAACGACTGGTACTGTCTCTGCCTCGACGCACAGGCCCACCACATGGTCGAGGACCACCCGATCTTCAAGGGTCCCTTCCGGACGAAGCTGACCCTCGAAAAGTGCCCGACGCCCGAGGATGCCTTCCACTACACCTATTATTACGACGGGCCGATGCCCGACTCGATCATGATGTGGCGCGTGCAGACCAAGGGCTACAAGACGGACGAAGGGTTCCCGATCGGCATGGTATCGCGTCCGTGGGGATACACCGACTCGCCCGATGCCGAGTACATCTCGAGCGGCGTGTGCGCCAAGACGCTCGACGCGGTGGCCATCGGCCGCCACGGCAACTTCCTTACGTGGGGATTCGCCGCATCGCCCGCCTACCTGACCGAAGAGGCCAAGGCCGTGCTGGCCAATGCCATCTGCTACATCGCCCGCTTCAAGGGCAAGGGCATGCTCGTGCGCAAGTACAACGACCGGATCGCCACACGCGAATACCTGCGCGAGCTGACCTACCTGGCCACGATGGAGCCCTACGAGGAGCGCGTCGGCTGGACCGAGGAGGCCAACCGCGAGGGAGCCGAGAAGCAGGCTGCGGCACGTGCCAAGAAGGCTCGCGGAGAGAAGCTCTCGGACGAGGAGGCATACTACCTCAACTTCAAGCCCCAGCGTCCGATGACGCTCGAGGAGTATCTGAAGCGGTACGAAAAGGAGGCCTTCGAGGTGCTGGGCACCGACTTGGAGGCCTATCCGAAATACTATGCCGAGAACCGCGACTACTTCTACGGCGGCGAGGGAATGTACGTGATGACCGTGGATGAGGACTGCAAGGCCTGGGGTATCGCAAACAACGACATCCGCCTGCTCGAGAAGGCCGTATCGTGCCTCGAGCAGGGCCAGGAGGTCGAGCGGGCCGAGCGGGTGCTGCGGCGCTACACGCTCTGTACGTTCACACGGCCCGAGGAGTGGCGCCAGTGGCTCGACACGTACCGCGACAAGATCTTCTTCACCGAGTCCGGCGGATGGTTCTTCATGGTGGACGGACCGGCCTCGCTGCCCGGGAACGACTACCACGCCCGCGAGAAGGCCGCAAAGGAGGCTTCGGCCGAGGCCGAGCGCAAGCAGGCCGAGCTGGGCGAGACCTCGCAGACCGAACCGGTGGCCGTGGCGGCTCGGATGGTCGGCCAGGGCGACAGCCGCGCCATCGAGGTACGCATGCGCATCCACCCCGGATTCCACGTATACCGGCAGGTAGGGGCGTCGGATCCCTACATTCCGCTGACGGTGGAAGCTTCGCTGCCCGAGGGATGCACGGCCGGCGAACTGATCGCCCCGGCCCCGCAGCAGTCGGGGTCGGCCGGAACGACCGTCTACGAGAACGAGGTGACGCTGACGCTGCCCGTCAAGGGCAACGGCACGGGAACGGCCACCTGCACGGTGGGCTGGCAGAGCTGCGACGACCACGTCTGCACCCCGCCCCAGACCCGTGAGTTCACGCTCCGGATCGAATAACGGGCCGCAGGCAGCGGCAAACACGGGAAACGGCGGAGGGTCTTCGGGCCCTCCGCCTTCGTTTTTCCGTTTTCCACACGGCCGGAGGGAGCCGGGGAGAGGCTGGCGGCAAGGCCGGGCAGGGAGGAAACGGGAAGTACGGACAGACGGAAGGCCGAAAACACGGAGCGGCGGGCAGAGAACGGAGCGGCGGGCAGAGCAGACGGGACGAAGGGCGGGAACGCGGTCTGGCGGAACCCGGAGGGAGAAGGCAAAGGAGGCGGAATGCGGTGCGTGGCGTTTTTTTGCGTATCTTTGCCCCGCGCATCAAGGCGCACACTACCCTGCCCTATGAAAATCGCAGATATCGACCTGGGCGAAAAGCCCCTGCTGCTCGCCCCCATGGAGGACGTCACGGACCCCTCGTTCCGCTACATGTGCAAACGGTTCGGGGCCGACGTGGTATACACCGAATTCATCTCCTCGGACGGACTCATACGCGACGCCGCGAAGTCGCTCAAGAAACTCGAGATCGACGATGCGGAACGGCCCGTCGGCATACAGATCTACGGGCACCTGATCGAGCCGATGGTCGAGGCCGCCCGGATGGCCGAAGCCGCCGGACCGGACATCATCGACATCAACTTCGGCTGCCCGGTGAAGAAGATCGCCGGACGCGGGGCCGGGTCGGGAATGATGCGCGACGTACCGCTGATGGTCGAGATGACGCGGCAGATCGTCCGCGCCGTGAAGAAACCCGTGACGGTGAAGACCCGGCTGGGCTGGGACGAGGAGTCGAAGAACATCGAGGAGATTGCGCTCCGCCTGCAGGATGTCGGCATCGCCGCGCTCACGATCCACGGCCGCACGCGGGCCCAGATGTACCGCGGCGAAGCGGACTGGACCCTGATCGGGCGCGTGAAGAACAACCCGCAGATCCGGATCCCGATCATCGGCAACGGCGACGTCGATTCGGGGCCCAAGGCCAAAGAGATGTTCGACCGGTACGGTGTGGACGGCGTGATGATCGGCCGCGCAACCTACGGCCGGCCGTGGATCTTCCGCGAGGTGAAGCACTACCTCGCGACGGGCGAGGTGATGCCCCAGCCGTCGGTCGTCGAACGGGTGGAGATCGCCAAGGAACATCTGCACAAATCGCTGGAGATCAAAGGAGAGCATGTCGGCATTCTCGAAATGCGGCGTCATCTGACCAACTACTTCAAGGGGTTGCCGAATTTCAAGGAGACGCGTCTGAAGCTGGTCACGTCACTCGACATCGACGAACTTTTCGCCACGCTCGACTGTGTGGCCGAGCGCTGGGGAGGATACGACCTCTCGGAGGCGGTGCCCGCTCCCCTCTCGCACGATCTGTAACCCGAAACGCGATACAAAGACGAAACGGCACCGTGCAGCTGCACGGTGCCGTTTCGTCTTGCGGGAGCCCGGAAGCCCGGGCGTCGGCCCCGCCATGCGGCCGTTACTTCAGCACCCGCTCGATGTAGGCCTTGTAGTCCTTCACGACGGGTTTGTAATCCTCGTCCTCGAAAAGGGGCGAGGAGATCAGGAAGTCGGCCGTCGAACGATTGACGGCCGTCGGCACATTATAGAGCGTCGCCAGGCGCAGGAGGGCCTTGACATCGACATCGTGGGGCTGCGCCGACATCGGGTCCCAGAAGAAGATCAGCGCGTCGATGCGTCCGTCGGCGATGAGCGAACCCAGCTGCTGGTCGCCGCCCAACGGGCCCGACTTAAGCAGCGTGATCTGGAGTTCGGGATGCGGCAGCGTGTTCAAATCGTGCTCTCCCCGGTGGTCGCGCAGCGTCCGCTCGACCATCTTGCCCGTCGTCCCGGTGCACACCAGATGGTGTGCGCTCAATTTCGCACAATTCCATTCGACCCATTCGGCCAGGTCGCGTTTCATGTTGTCGTGGGCTACCAGAGCCAGCACTTTCGTCTTCCGATCCATAATCGACATGATGTTTTGTTCCTGTTCCGCAAAAATAGTACAATTCGCCGGAAAACGGACTCCGGAGCAGCCCGGAGGACAAAAAAAATCCCGACCCGGAGCGGGTCGGGAGGTCTTGCCTGCCCGACAGAGGCCAGGCAGCGGATCGGGCACGGCGGATCAGGCCTCGGCGGATCAGGCCTCGGCAGGAGCCTCGCCGGAGGCCTCGTCCGGTGCGGTCTTGAACTCCGTGAAGCCGGCACGCACCAGGATGTTGTACCACGAGAAGCATTTCTTCATGTCGGAAACATGGACGCGGTCGCGGTCGTACTCCGGAAGCACCTCGGCGAAGTAGGCCTTCAGGTGCTCGGGCGTCTCCTTCGGGTCGATGGCCTCCTTGCCGCCCGTGTGGGCATAGATGCGCGTAAAGACATCGGCCAGAGCGATGTCGTCGCCCTCGGTGAACATCGAAATCTCGGACAGCGCGCTCACCTTGGCCGTGGCCGAGGCATTCATCCGGCGGCCGTCGATCAACGACTCGACGATCACGCCGCGCATCGATTGCGCCACGTATTTATAAAGCCCGGGCTGTCCCGAAATCGCAAGAATCTCTCTCAGTTCCATAGTCTGTAAAAATATCTTTGGGTTAATGGTTACTCCTTCTTCAGGTGGACGTCCATCTGCGGGAACGGGAAGTTGATGCCCGCGGCGGGAAGCTCCTTGTAGAAGCGTTCGTTGTATTCGAAATAGACGTTCCAATAGTCCGCATTGCGCGTCCATGCACGGACAGTGAGGTTCACCGAACTGTCGGCGAGCGCTCCGACCCACACCACGGCCGAAGCCGGAGCCTCGGGTTCGCGCAGGATGCGCGCATCGGCGGAGAACATCGCCAGGATGGCCTGCCGCGCCGCATCGACGTCATCGCCGTAGGAGATGCCGACCGTCCAGTCCACTCGCCGCAGGTCGGCCGTCGAGTAATTGTCGATGATGGCCGTGGCGATCGAGTTGTTGGGGATGTAGATCGTCTGGTTGTCCACCGTGGTGATGACCGTCGAGAAGAGCTTGATCTCGCGCACCGTGCCCGACTGGCCCTGGGCCGAGATGTAGTCGCCCACGCGGTAGGGCTTCATCAGCAGGATCATCACCCCGCCGGCGAAGTTCTGCGCCGTGCCGCTCAGGGCCATACCGATGGCCAGCGTGGCGGCCGAGAAGACGGCGATGAGCGACGTGACATTGACGCCCAAAGTCGAGACCACGATGAGTACCAGCAGCAGCATGAAGACCACGCGGACCGTATTGCGCAGGAACGAACGCAGCGAGATATCGACCTGGCGCCGCTCGCAGATCGCATCGAGGAAGCGGATCAGCCGATGAACAATCCAACGCCCGACAAAATAAATAGCCAGCGCGATGAGGATCTTCACCACGATCCAGATCGACTCCGAGAGCAGGCTGCGCAACAGCGAATCGATATCCAGGTTGGCCAGCCGGCGCACGGCCTCGGCGAAGTTGGCCTTCTGGACGCTGTCGGGAACGATCAGCGGCGCAGCTTCATCGGCGGCCGCAAGGAGCGGCAAAAACAGGGCGGTCAGCAAATTCATGTTCGTTTCACATACGGTTTACTCGGCAAAAATAGCCAAAAAATGGAGATTTTATTAACTTTGTCCATATTTTACGACATTTAAACGAAATGAGCACCATGCAGCCGCTGAACCAAGTAGAGATCATACAGATCAACATCTCCGGTGCGGACAAGCCCGGAATGACCTCCTCGCTGACCGAGATCCTCGCACGATATGACGCCTCGATCCTCGACATCGGACAGGCCAACATCCACCAGTCGCTCACGCTCGGAATCCTCATACGCACGACCCCCGACAAGTCGGGAAACATCATGAAGGAGCTGCTCTTCAAGGCTTCGGAGCTGGGTGTGATGATCCGCTTCACCCCCATCTCGGCCGAGCAGTACGAAGACTGGGTCAGCCGCCAGGGCAAGAACCGCTACATCATCACCCTGCTCGGGCGCACGGTGACCGCACGCCACATCGCCGAGGTGACGAAGGTCGTGGCCGAACACGGGCTGAACATCGACGCCATCAAGCGCCTGACGGGCCGCGTGCCCCTGCGCGAGGAGGACCGCCGGGCCCGCTCGTGCATCGAGCTCTCGGTGCGCGGATCGCTCACCGACGAGGAGCGCAGCACGATGCAGGAGGGGTTCATGAACCTCTCGGACCAGGGGCTCGACGTCTCCTTCCAGAAGGACGACATCTACCGCCGCAGCCGGCGCCTGATCTGCTTCGACATGGACTCGACGCTCATCGAGACGGAGGTGATCGACGAGCTGGCCGAAAGGGCCGGCGTCGGGCCGCAGGTGCGCGAGATCACGGCCAGCGCCATGCGCGGCGAGATCGACTTCCGCGAGAGCTTCACCCGGCGGGTCGGACTCCTGCGCGGACTCGACGTCTCGGTCATGGAGGAGATCGCACGCTCGCTGCCCATCACCGAGGGACTCGAACGCATGATGACCGTGCTCAAGCGCGTGGGATACAAGACGGCGATCCTCTCCGGCGGCTTCACCTACTTCGGGAACTACCTCCGCCAGAAATACGGGTTCGACTACGTCTACGCCAACGAGCTCGAGATCGAGGAGGGCAAGCTCACCGGACGCTACGTCGGCGAGATCGTGGACGGGCGCCGCAAGGCCGAACTCCTCCGCCTGCTCTGCCAGTTCGAGGCGATCAACATCGCGCAGTCGGTGGCCGTCGGCGACGGGGCGAACGACCTGCCGATGCTCAACCTCGCAGGTCTCGGAATCGCCTTCCACGCCAAACCCAAGGTCAAGGCCACGGCCCGGCAGTCGATCTCGACGATCGGACTCGACGGAATACTCTATTTCCTCGGACTGAAGGATTCGCGCATCGAGGAATGAGGCGGCGGATGCGGTGGCTCGGGATCGTCGCGGCGGCTGCAGTTGCGGCCGGCTGTTACGACTCCCGCTTCGGGCAGCCCGGGGCGGAGCAGGCGCCGTGGACGCCAACCGAGCACATCGCCGCCCTGCGGGAGCGGTATGCCGGGGAGACGTTCGAGGTGACGGGAGACATCGTCGTCGAGGGCGTGGTTACATCCGACGATACACGAGGCAACTTCTACCGCTCGCTCTGCATCGAGGAGCAGGGCGCGGCGATCGAGATCATGACCGGGACGGACCACCTGCACAACGACTATCCGCGGGGGTGCCGCGTCGTGCTGCGCCTCAGGCAGCTGGCCGTCGGCGAGAGCCGCGGGGTGCTCCAGGCGGGGCGGATGCCCGCGCCCGGGAGCAGCTACGCCACCGACTACATCGGCTCCCGTGTTTATTATGGTATGCACCCTAACGAGGAAAGATAATATGGTAAAAGTAGGTATTTTAGGAGCAGCTGGTTATACAGGAGGTGACTTCAATCGCCTCCTTATCACCCACCCAGAGGCAGAGATTGTATTCGCCCGTTGCGGCGGCGAGGTGAAGGAGCCGGAACCGACGCTGCGGACGATCGGCGGGCTGGAGCCCCGCATGTGCGGCACGCTGGTACGGATCGAGGGGCTGCGCTACGAGCCCGAAGAGCTCACCCCGTCGCAATGGGCCGGATACAAGCGCTTCACCGATGCCGAAGGTCGGGAGATACGCACCTATGTGCGCACCTATGCCGACTTCGCCGAAGGGGAGGTTCCGGTCGGAGCGGTTGCGCTCACGGGGATTCTCCAGCTCGACGGGAAGGAGTACATACTCAAACTGCGCGATGAAAACGACTGCCGACCGATGCCGTAAGGCCGCAAGGAGCGGTGCGTCCGCCCGAAGAGCGGTCGGGGTGCTGGCGGCAGCCGGTATGCTCGCCGCGGCGGGGTGCGACCG
>OGMT01000793.1_pt1 | contig 19705 bp, 17 predicted proteins | sample 1573271 | NCBI WGS metagenome assembly OGMT01 (sample SAMEA2582000, study PRJEB24529) | metagenome | biome: Human gut stool | place: China | collected 2011 | reverse complement strand
TATTTCTGTCATTTAAAGTACTCCAGAAATCCTTCTGATATTTAACAATCTGCTTGTCTGTCAGTCCTTCAACTGTAAAAGAATCTCTGTGTTCCTTTATTCCAAGCAGAATCGTGCCACCATTGGTATTTGCAAAAGAAGAGTAAGTCTCCCATATGCTCTCTGGGAGTCCACCAGTTGCTAATTTACATTCTCGTTCATGATCTTCTCCAAGATTCAACTCGTTTAATATTTCCTGCTTTATCAATAATAAAACCTTCCTTTACTTTAAAATAATAGGTCACTTTGTCATTTATAGCTCATCATCTTCAAATAAAATATTGTCTAAAAAACTTCGTACCAGTTTTCCAAATTCAGTTATTCTTACACATGGCTCCCTATTCAAGTCATATGCTATACTTGGATCTTTCTTACTTCTAATTCCTGAAAATATATCATTTATGGCACTTGTTTTACTTGGTGATTCCACTTCCATCATTAGTCCGTAACCAATTAATCTTTCCGTAATATGATAATCAATGTCGCCTTCATCCATTATTACCAATGCTTTATAGTCTGCAATAAACACCCTTGAATTTAGGTCAGATAATTCACAAAATACATTCCAACTAATTTTTCCATCTATATATGAAGCATACATTCTCGCTAATATACCAGACTTAACAGTATCAATATTACAATCCAATAGATAAATAACCCTGCTAAGCTCTTTTTCTGCAAATTTAGGATTTTCCATTTTTTTCTTATAAGCTTCTACTTTTTCTGGCGATATAATGTTTCTCTGGAATTCATCAATAAATCTCAAAGTTTGCTTGAGCAAATTTCTGTCCCTAATAGCCACTCCTGTTTTGCAAAATGCCACAATAGATTTTGCAATTGGGACCTCCGCCAATATATCATTGTTAATTGCAGCATCTATACCTATTTCTGAAAAATCTAATGCTATATCCTTAACATTGTCATTAAACAGTGTATTTTTAAAATCAGGTACTAAATTCATATGTCACCTCTTTATGAATAATTATTGCACTTTAGTGCTTTATCACATATGTCGCCATAATATAACGAATATGTATTATCACATATTCCATTTTTATTAAAACTACAACTTCTAGCTATTCTTAATTCAGAATCATTCAATTCTAAATATCGAGCATATACATTACTACAACTAGAATGATAAAATATATCGGCAACTCTTTTTCCCGTGCTCATTACTACCAAATTATCAATAACATTCTCTGCTATTATTTCAATTTGATTTAATTTTAAATAAATCGCCACCTTTTCGATTGGGAACACGCCATCGTTATAATATTCAGGATACCCCACTTTCGGTTTCTCATATGTATATTCTAAAATTTTTGCTTTATAAACATTCTGAGGAGAATACAACATCAACGTCGCATTATCTTTGATAATATTGTCAATTGTTTTTTTCGCTACTTTAGCTCCGCATTTTGCATACCACACATATCCAAGTTGTTTTTCAATATCTATATGACGTTCTATACAATGTGGGATATATTTCTCGTTATATCTAAGAACTAATATTTTTTCATCATTAATAAACACTTATCCAACTCCTTTTGTATAGTACAATAGTTAATTATTTATTGTACTAGCCTTATTATTTAATGATATAAAGGACAAAAGGCATTTGCCATTCATTTATGATTAATCAGATTACTATATACTTCGCATTCCCGTAATCTAAATTCACCTCGAAATCCACTAATTTACTAACTTTGCATAGTAAATTGCTACTTTCTCTGTATAGTGCTGGTCACTAAGGTATGCACCGAATTGCATGCTCCTATGATACCTTTTGCCCATTTAATCATTTAATATTCTCTAATAAATCCATTTTTACAGGCTTTGTGCCTTTATGAGAAATGACAACATTTTGAAACAAATTGTAATTATGTCTCACTCCATCGTCTAAATTTATGCCAATTCTCATATTAGCAACATGCGTAATTGCCTCATCATAAATCATCAATTCTTGCTGTTGTTGCCTAATCAATTCCATTTGTTTTTTTAACATTCCCTTGTTTCCTGTGGAAGTTGTATTATTTAATTCATATTCAAATGTATTAAATAAATTTTCTAAAAACTTCTGCGTACTATGTAAGCATTCCACTCTTATTTTTCCCACTAAATCTTTGTTATAATTATGACTATATATAAGTACTTTTAATGCACCTTTCTTTCCACTTGAAAATAGCCAATATAGTGGTCGCTCACCCGAACCAGTTATAGAATAACCATTGCAATGATACTTATAAAACTCATTCATAAAGTAGTTCCGTATTTTATCTTCTGCTGTGTCTCCTTTACTTCTAAGAACAGTAGCGATATACTCCATATTTTCAGCCACATATTCTTTTCCAAATACATTTGATAGCCATTTATTCAATAATTCAATTACATCATTTGTTTTATTAAGTGAATTATTAAGTAAAATATATTGTGGGTTATTTTCAATGTTACTTTGTACACCATCATTAGCAAAATTATATCGTCCAAATACACATCCGACAAAATATGACAAAAGCCTCTCTATTTCTGTTTTTTCATTTCCACAATACAATGTAATATTTTTTCTCTCAATCTTATTTGAGATATTAACATTGTATATTTTAGCAAATAGCTCACTTAATCTAACTTCATTAGCAAATACTGTATTGTACCTATTCTCACACTCTCTAATCTGTTCATCAACATAGAATTTTAGCGTATGAGATGATTCATTTTTTGCTCTAGCAACTAATTTATTTTTCTTAAATCCCCAAGATGTTTCTCTTTCATCCCAATCATCTTTTGAAATATCGATACATTCTTTAACTAATCTATTAACAATATTCAATTCCTTTTCATCTACAATAACCGGTACCTTAGATACATTTCCAACTAAATAATGCATTGTGCTATTCATTGTTTGAAAAATCAATTCTCCAACTAAACTATTAAGCAATCCCATAATATAAAATGGTTTATCACAATTATAAATTGAAGGCGATTCAACATTAATTATGCAATGCGCAGGAAGTTGTCTTCCACTAAACCCTCCACTAGTGGTATGTGACCATGTTATCCCTTCTTTGAAATACATTTGTGGACTTCTTATTACAGAACCTTTCTCTGCCTTTATCTCCATTCCATCGTTTTCCCAATTTATTACATAATCTAAATTACCATACCATTTTCTATAATTTCCCCCTTTAGTATGTGGATACCATTTCTTGTCAAATGACGATTCTTGAGATGCTTCAAAATCAATACTTGAATATTCGACTTCATGCCATAATCTCAAATATTTTCCATTATTACCAGTCTGCAAACCTGTTTTTACATCTGATATATCAGATATACATTTATTTTCAAAAATCTTAAATAGTTGTTTATCTGCCCAATATGCTATTGGCATAGTTGGAATTAATTTAAATTTTTCACTACATATATTTTTATAATAATTATTTAATATTGGAAACTGTTCTGGTTTCCCATTAACAATATCTTTCAATTTTATTGAATTATATGTTCCTAAAAAATTTTGTAATTTAATTTTTCGGAAAATAGTGGCTGAAGTACCAAATGCAATTCCCATCACCATATTCTCCATATGCATTAAAGAATATATTGTGTAATTATCAATTATATTTTCTCTGAATTTGTCATAACTTGACAAAAACATCCAGCTTTGCATTGTCACCATACAGTTAAATCCGTATTTATTAGTCATTAAATTTCCTTTTTCAATGCAAACTGCGAACAAATCACTTTTACTGTTTGGATACTCGTTTTTTACATATGATGCTAATGACGGATCCATTCCAGAGGCACTCATGTATGGAGGATTAGTAACAACAACATCATATGATTTTGACATCACCCTAGCAATTTCGATTATTTTCTTTATGTTGTTCTGTGTTGCATCAATATTAATAGTAGAAAACGATATCTGATCATCAACTTTCAAATCCGATATATATATATCAAAATCATCCCAATAATAACTTGGTATTTTTAGTACAATCCCATATTTCTTTGCGTCTTTAAACGTATTCAACAACTCAAGTAACTGACTTTGAATTTTATTTCTTTTTATGGGTTCCAACATATTTCCAAAATAGTTTAAATGATCAAAATTGATACTTGTACTTTCTTCGAATACATATATATTAGGCTCTATTTTTTTTTCTGCCATATTAGTTAAGAATCGTCTGTTATATCCACGACCTTTCATCATAACTGCAAAGTATGCCAACTGATATGCTCTCTGGTCAATTTCCAGTCCATAAATGTTATGCTCTACAATATCAAATGCCGCTTCTCTTTTATCATATCCGGCACTTTCATAGATATCCATTAGCACATCAAACATCGCAATCAAGATATGTCCACTTCCCATGCATGGATCAATACAGGTAATGTCTGTTGGTTTCAGGTCTTTATATGTAGTACGGATTTCTGCCAGTTTTACATTAACAGCTTCTTCCTGCTCTGCTTCCGGAAGATAATATTTCCATCCGAATCTCTCCGCAGCTGCTTTTTCATCTATACCCGGATTAGCTGCTCTCAAATGTTCAATCCAGGTTCTACCTACAGAGTTTTCAACCATGTAACGAACAATCCAGTCCGGAGTAAAAAGCTGTGTTGCCGCAGGTATTCTCTCTTTTGTTATCTTTACATTTTTCTTTAATTTTGCAAAAGTATCATCTTTTAATTCTGTATTGTAATACTGATATAGCCATCCTATAATCTCCACTTGTCCTGTAGGCTGACCATCTTCTCCAATCGTGTTCACATTAAAATCTTCTTCTGGAATTCCTCTCTTTTCATCTACCAGCATACGAATTACATCATCTTCATTCGTAAATGAGATATTAAGAAGCATTTCTGTATAGTCTTCTGTCTCTTCAAAAAGTCCCGGTAACACTTCATGAAGCAAATTGCACTGTTTGATAAAAAGCATTCTAAATAAATCATCAAGCCTGTTATTCATCTTGGCATCAATGATTTCTTCTCTTTCTTTATCTGTAAAATTCCAGTCAATTTCAGGCGCCATTGTTACCACATCTGGCTCATTTTTTCCTTCTTTTTCGGAAGAAAGCACACGAACTCTTACAGGATACATATAGTCGTTCACTTCCATAAAACGAATGGCACAGATTCTGTTAAACCATGTATATGCCACTTCTTCCACTACCGCTTCAAAGCCTCTTGCGTGAATCTGGTCTACCAGTTTTCTTCTCTGCTCACACTGTTTTTTATTAAGTGTCAGTTCGGTTCCTGCTGCTGTTTTGTATACCTCAAAATCAGCACCTTTAGTGATTGCTTCACTGCAATTATCCGGTGTGATTCCAAGCATACCCGCTTTATCGGTAACGGATGCTATCAGCTTATTTCTTGTATCTATTGCAAATTTCTTAATTGCATTTTTGTTCATGTGCTATATCCTCCAATCAAGCTTATCAGCTCAATGTAATTATTGTGTCTTCTTCCAGTTCATTCATCAATTTCTGCTTCATCTCGGCAAGGAACTTATCAATATCCTGTTCTGTCTCTATCGAATATGTTCTAGCCCCTGCTACATTGCTGATGGAAACATTCTTACGTCTCTTTGTCTTTACTTTAGTCGGTACTGGAATAGGTTCAATCGGCTCTTTACCGGGTACTAACGGTGTAACAGATGATTCCGGTGCTGGCTGATGTGCCCTCTCATATTCATCTATCTCATCCAAACACTTGATTTTTAAAGTATCACTTTCCAGCTTGATATTCTTAATTGCAGCAATATCACTGGATGTTCTGAGTTTCTCCCATATTTCATCAAATCTCTGATTAATACGCGGCCGAAGTACCTCTGCAAATGGCTTGGTATCCAATACCTCTTTCACTTTAAGGAAGTCATCATGTACTAATGGATCCATGATGGCTGCTTCCTTTTCAAGCAATCCCATATGAAGGTCTTCAAACCTCTTGTTCAATTCTGGCAATCTCTGAATCCTACCGAAAGGCTTGCTGTCCTCCACGATAGTCTCTATCTCTTCAACTACTTTTAACAGCTCCTGATCACTTACATATGTCTTGCTGTTTCCAAAATATGCAAGGTTCTTCACTGCCGCTTCAAAAATCTTTCGCTGATCTCCCTTAAAGAAGTCAAATACAGGTGCAGTATCTTCTGCATCATCTAGCAGGTCATCTTTCTTCTTATCTACTGTCTTGAAGAACTCTGTAGGCTCATTGATATCAAGGATTTCAGCAAGTCTCTTTCTTGCCTCTTCCATCAGTCTCTTACAAGGATATTGCGGATTGATTCGGTACTCTACAAGGATGTCATCATATACTTTGACTATATCCTTGGCTCTGTTCTTGAAGCTGCTCATAATTTTGTCATCGTCATCGCTGGATACAGTAAATCCGAAGTAATCCTTCATAACTTCTTTTGCAGAGCGAATCTGTCCATCCGTTGCTCTTTCTCTGATGTCTACCAAGAGTTTCTCTACATATTCACGCTTTGTAATATATCTGACTAATTCATCCGGATTCGTTGAAAGCAATGACAGGCTCTGACTGTTAAGAGTAAGAGACACTCTTCCCAGCTTGAACAACATTGCAACAAGCCACTGCACATCCTTTGAATCAAATCCATAAGGTGCTGCACCAAACTTATCCTGTAATGATTTAAGGGATGTCTTCACATGTCTGGCATTATTTAATCCAATTACCTGTACCACTTCCTCTAACGCAAGCTTATTTGGTATGGTATCACTTGTGCCAAGGAAACTCATCTGACCATCGCTATGCTTAAAGATAGCACTGATATCTGAAAGCTCAGGTGCCGTCTCCATATAGGTGAGTTTATTGTATTTCATTGCTACAAGCTTACCAAGTGCTTCATTGATTCTTGTTGCCGGCTCCTTAGCTGAAATAGTTGCCTTATCGCCATTTACATAGATATCAGCATTCTTTAATGCATCCTCAATAAAGATTCGGATTCTGTCTTTCTTCTCAATACGCTCATCCTCTTTTGCCCTGCGGATACTGTCAAAGCTGCCTCTGGCACCGGACGCATTTTTATTAAGGAATTTATATATCTTGATGGATTCTGTAATCTCATCAAGGAATGTACTATCATTGGGCAGCTTCACAATCACACTGTTTTCCTGTGTTGAGAGAAGACGAAGTGCAGAGTCTGCATAATCTCCGCCATAAGGTGTAATTACTGTCACTCCGATATCGTTAGACTGATTGCCCTTGAAGAATCGGTCATCCACTTTCTGATTAAATGCAAACAGATATCTGTTGCTGTATCTGTATTTCTTCTCTGTATAAATTTCCTCAAAGATAACTGTCGAAGCCTCTCCGATGATTTCTCCCATCTCTACTGACTCGTTATTAATGGCATTATTGATTTCCTGCTCCTCATTTGTCAGGAAGATGTATATTTCACCATTCTTCTGTACAAGTGTCTCTTTGATCAGTTTCTTTAATGCCTCTTCAATCTTAGAACGGACTTCAATTCTGTCATCATCAATGTTTGAAATCATAAGCGTAGTAAGGTTGTCCACATTTGCCTTGATTTCCTTGACATATTTAATCATAAAGAGAACTTTCAAAAGCTCTACATCGAATTCATCCAGCTTATTATTATTCTCTGCATCTGAGATTACCTGACTGTGCTGGTGGTCAATAAATTTATGTAATGGATCATAGAAGAAGCTAAACGGAACCAATACCCCATCCTCTTTATCCATTACTCTGATTGCTGACTCCTGAAACAGTGCAAGCATAGAACGTGACTGATCAGACAGATGCTTTCCACTTGCACCATGTGTTCTGACAGCAGTAAGTACCTGTCCCAAAAGATTGAACTGATATGGTATGAACGGATAGCAGTCTGCAAAATCTGCCTTATCTGCATACAGCTTCTTATCTGCTGTATCCGCTGTAAATGTAATAAGATTCTTAATAATAGATTCTTTCTGCTCATAGAGCAGTCTGAGTATCTGTGTTGCTGTCTCGTTCTTTGCAAGCACACGCTTACGGATTACTTCGTCAACATTGGATGCTGAAAGAGAAAGTCTCGTATCAAAACGTCCCTGAATCTTAGAGAAGTCATTTCCCTTTGTTTTTGTAATAGAATCAATATCCTCCTGGCTTGTTACGATAACCCATGCCTTACCTTTGCAGGCTGTTCCAAGGTCTTCCACGATTGTCTGGAGGTTGAGCATAAGCTGTGTGTCATCTGCAATATACTGACCGATCTCATCAACTAAGAAGATAACATGATGATTTGGTCCTTTCTTCGCACAATACTCCTGCACAAGTGATACAAACTTCTCGATACTGAGGTCATAGTTACCCTTTGCATTCTTGCACCAGTTACGGGCTGCCTCCTCACTCATGAAATTCATCTCGACTAATGTCTTTACTACTTTATCCTGAATAACTACAAATGCCTGTCTCTTTTTCTCCCAAGGTGCACCTGCATTTGCCTCGAACTTCTCTTTGAACTCTTCAAATCTGCCCTCGTTATCCAACTGACGTTCAAATTCTGCAAGATAAGGAATGGAACCACAATATCCCTGCATCTCATTGAACACCTTCATAAACACTTCAACGATAGCCTCCTTGCCGGAGCCTACCTTTGCAGAACCCTTTGAATCAATATTGAAAAGCATGACATCTGACTCAATTGTTCCAGCCTTTGTCATCTCTGCAATAAGCATCGGATCTTCTATCTTTTTACCATCTGTAAAATACTCAATGGCTCTTTTACCTTCTACTGTGCTGTTTTTTAATAAATAAGACAGTATTTTAAGAAAGTGAGATTTACCACTTCCAAAGAATCCGGAAATCCAGACACCCATCTTATCTGTATATCCATCTACACCTTTTTCATAATTGTTGAAGAAATCCCTGAAATGCTTCAGAAGTTCCTTGGTCACTACATATTCATCTAATTCCTGATATACATTTTCTTCATCCGACTGACCTACTTTAATAACGCCCTTGATATCTCGATCAATCTTCTTCTCAAACATATTTTTTATCTGCATCGTTTTCCTCCCCTACACTAAACGGAACGCTCTGTAATAATTGCGTGAGTCCATAGTCCCAAATAGCTTTAAATCCTGTCCACTATATTCGCCCGGATAAAAAAGTACAACTGGCACAGTGTCAAGCACCTGATGTAAATTATTCAATATATTATGGCTGGCTATAATAGGATGGCACTTGCCTACTCCGGTAAGAAATACCACACTGTCTGTCAAATCTTCCTGCAATATTCTTGATATGATTAGATTCAGCTCATTTGTCTCATCCAGTCCCAAAGTCTCTACAAGGCTGTCTGCCATCTCAAAAAATCCATTCTCTTTTTCTAAATCAAAGAATGCGTCCAGATACCCTTCCTCCTGCAATATCTCAATCATCAAATGAAACAGATCAAACTCAACTATTCTGAAATCCTTGTTTCCATTGTTTATTCTATCTTTAAGATACGCTATATGATTTCTCACATACAGCTCCTCTCTTGGATCATAATCGAATATATAATATCCGACTTCATTTCCAAGTCCTTTATTCTCTCTAAACGACTTTTCTGATATTTTGTCTTCTATCTGGTTCAGTCTATCATCCAAACTTAACTTTGCCATATTCAGGCTCCTTTCACAGCTTTCAAGTATTCTCCCAGTCCATTTGCAATCAACAATTCCTCTGTGCGATAGTCAATGTGAATTGGCTTGATTATTCTTGGTTTTACACTACTTTCAAGCAATCCCGCTTCAAACATCATTCTTGCGAAGCACTGTTTTAATTTGCGTACAGCAGTGTCCGTCCATCCTGCCACAACATCACTCTGCAATGCTTTATCAGAAAAGAATACATTCAAATCCCTATCTGTGATTTCTTTTTCACCAAGCCTGATTTTTTCAACATATACTTCATGAAGAAATTCAAAAAATAGCCGGCTATCCATGAGAATTGCAATTAAGTTTAAAATCTTTGCTGTCTCCACATCACAAGTGGTAAAAGTCTGAAGCACTGCTTCCGGTAAAGTAGCTACTCTACGATAAGTACCATTCAATACCTCATGAGCTCGATATTCTGCTTTTACCTGATAGATATTCTCTTTCCAGGCTATCTTGCGGATATCCGCCTTACTATATCCATCCAGGATATATCCTGCGGTCTTTCTGGACTCCTGTAACCAGAATAATTTTGATGTAAGTCCTGCGCTATATACTAACTCTGCCATTTTGAACTCTCCAATACGGTTATTTATCTTTGTCTTTTATAAATTTGCAAATATTGCCTTGTGAAACGTTCTCTTGTTTCTTTGCCGACATGTTCTGATATACCCCCGGCTATCCTAAAAATCATAATCATCCGAATCCAGCCCTGCATCCTCAAGAGCTTCCCGTCTCTCATCCTCATCCATATCTTCCAACTCATCCCTATCAAGCCCGGCTATTGCAAGGTCAAACTCCAGATCATCCTCTTCCTCTGAATCATTCACTTCGTCATGATCCCCGAACACAACATCATCCATAACTAAATACTCATACGCATTCTGTTTTCCATCACCATCAAAATCAAAATCTTCATCATACAATCTTCCATCTGAACCTAACATACGCATCCTCCTCCCATTCATTTACTTGCTAATTTGCTTCGTTACTAAACCATCATTTACTCTTCCATCCCTAATATAAGAGATATTAAAATAGTTTCCTTACCAGTCACCTTCATCGCCATCTTCCATATCATCTTCGATGGCATCATCCACACCGGTTGCATAATCGTCATCCCGATCGTACCGGTCCTGATCATAGTCGCTGTCAAAGTACACATCATCATAACCGTCATCGTAAGAATCATACGAATGGCTGCTATTATACTTACTGCTCGAACTGCTTGGCTTGTAGCTGCTAGATGAAGAACTAGAATTAGAACTGCTGCTCGAACTATTTGACGAAGAACTGCTGCTTGTCGTACTGCTCGATGTAGAATGGCTATACGAACTGCTTGTTCCATATGTTGCTTTTCTCCGCTTCGCATACGTGTCATGCTGATAGCAATAGTCACCCTCGTGTGTGACTGTCCTGTTGCATCCAGCAAAAGCACACGTTGCATCATCTTTTCCGTTACTTTCCAAAGCATAGCAGATTCCAAGTATCGCTATCAGACCGATTATCAACAATACTACCTGACCTGTGGTTAAATGCCTGTACTTCATAATGATTACCTCCGTGAATCTTTCGACTCAATGCTTTTTGTTTCCGTTTCTTTGTATCTCCATCCTATACAAAGCAACTGTCATAAATCAGTACTTGCACTATGAATATTCAAGTTTTTTCGACAAAAAATATAGTTTTATTTTACACCAAAACAACAAAAAGTGGTAGCCCTATGTTCAGAACTAGAGCCACCACTCTTTTAGGTATTATCTTCTCTCTGCACAGAATTCTCCCATTCTTTTTAATAAATTCCCTCACCAGTCCCCTTTATCACCATCCAATCCAGCTTCTTCCTCTTAAGCCAACCGGGCAAAATTTATTGCATATATTTTACCTTATGAAATGCCCGCTTCCTTCCGCATATCCCACACGTATAATTGCGGTAATACTTCGTGAATTCGCACTGTTTTTTTCTTTTTATAATCTGTCCACAATTCTCGCATACGAAACAATATTTATAATCAAGTCTCTTAGAGGCGGTGTAATTCTCCACGCCCTTCTCCTCTCCGGAGGTGGTTCGCTTTATGTGATATCCATATTTCTTATTCATGATATTCGCATATATGAGCCACAATCCGGTATGTCCCTTACAGCCTTTGCAGGTATGTAGGATCTCGTGGATCATAGTTTCCTTGCATGCTTGTTCGGATATACGCTCATCCTCGATCAGTCTGGCAGCAATCTGTATAATGCATGTTCCATCCGGATTTTTCGTGCACATTCCCCATCTTGTTTTTGCGCGGCGGTTTATAACCCATGAGACAATATTCCCCGGCTCGATACCTGCGCCAAGAACTTCATCTATACATACCTTCTGCAGCATCTCAAAATTCTTCATATATACATCCTTTATTTCGTCGTTACACCGTCTTTTGCGTTTCCGTTTCTGATATAAGAAATTCCCGGATATTTCCCTTACCAGTCCCCATCGTTTCCATCCTCGATATCTTCCTCGATGGCATCATCCACACCGGTTGCATAATCATCATCCCGGTCGTACCGGTCCTTATCATAATCACCGTCCATATAGACATCATCGTAACCGCTATCGTAAGAATCATGCGAATGGCTGCTGTTATACTTGCTGTTCGAACTGCTTGGCTTGTAACTGCTAGACGATGAACCGGAATTCGAACTGCTGCCCGAACTATTTGATGAAGAACCGCTGCCTGTCGTACTGCTGGTTGTAGAATGACTGTGCGAGCTGCTTGTTCCATATGCAGCTTTTCTGCGCTTTCCTGGTGTGTTGTGCTGATAGCAGTAACCGCCCTCCGTCGATACCGTGTTATCGCATCCTGCAAATGCACACTTCGGATCTTCTTTTTCGGTCAAAGATACGAAGAATCCGATTATTGCGAACACTATGATAACTCCAAGTATTGCATAACCTACTGATTTCTGATTATTATTTCCGCTCATAATGATAACCTCCGTGAATCTTACGACTCCATGCTTCTTATTTCCGTTTCTTTGTATCTCCATCTTACGCAAAGCAACTGTCATAAATAAGTACTTGCATTATGAACATTCAAGTATTATCTTCTCTTTTTGTAACATAAAGTTATATCACAACCCCGTTGCAATGATCCACTTCATGCTGAATAATCTGTGCCACCCAGCCGGAATATTTTCCATGCTGCTTCTTGAAATGCTGGTCGAGGTAATCGACTTCTATCTCCTGATATCTCGTACATGGGCGTGTCCCGTCGAGCGACAGACATCCCTCTTCCACCTGATACGCGCCTGTTTTCTTCGTGATAACCGGATTCACCATCGCGAATTGGAACGGTCCGCTTGCCACGACGATGATATTCTTCTTTACGCCGATCATATTGGCCGCCATGCCGACGCAATGATCCAGATTCGCCCGGAGTGTATCGAGCAAATCTGTTATAACCTGTTTATCTGCTTCCGTTGCATCCACCGATTTCTGTGCCAGGAACAGTGGATCCCGCATAATTTTCTTTACCATATTTATCCTTTCAGTTCTATTACACATACAAAATTATTAGTCCCATCCCTCTCTTACAGATACATTTCCTGCAGCCGCTTAATCTCTGATTTCATCATATCTACCGTGCGCTCGGGAGCCACGATCTTCACTCCCGGGATTGCCATGATCCAGCCAAGGAACAATTTGCTGACGGAGACCCGTACCCGGACTGTGAAATGTTCTGCGTCGGTCTTCATGAGTGGAATATCAGTTCCGAAACGGTCAATGATCACATTTGCGGCATGGTTCTCACACAGAAGCGTTACTGTTTCCAGATTGCCATCGAACATGCCGAAAAGCCTGTTCGTGTACTCCGACATCTGCATTTTCGAGAATTCCTCTTTTCCTTCCCGCTCCTCATAGACCACAGACACGTCTGCCATCTTATCGACGCGGAAATGTTTGATCTTGTATTCTCTATTGTCATATCCTACCAGATAGTATTTCTCGTCATCCCAGCACAGCGCCCACGGGCTGACACTATAGTAAGCCCCGCCATGCTTCAATTTCATCTTCTTATCTGCCGTCCATGTGAAATATTGGAATTTGATCTGGCTTTCCTCATTTAACGCCTCGTGAATCTTATCTACGCTGTAATAGATGCGTTCGTTCATCGTCTTCACGCGTCCATTTACATTGACCTGACGTGCCAGCTTCTTCGCCTCGTATTTGCTTGCGTAGCTCTCAAGCTTCGCGATCAGCTCGTCGGATTTCTTCTCTGTGATGAATCTGGAGGACTGCACCGCATCTACGAGAAGCTTCAGCTCGACAAGCTGGAATTGCCGGCTTGCAACCTTATAATGGTAGGTCTTGCCATATTGCATGCCTATGATATCCAGACCAAACGTGCGCAGATTCTCGATGTCACTGTACAGGCTCTTCCGCTCTGCTGTGACATTGTATGCTTTCAGTTTCTCAACGATTTCGTTCAGTGTCAGGTCATGATCTTCGTCTGTCTCTTCGAGCAGAATCTTCATCAGATACATGATTTTTAGTTTCTGGTTGAGTCTTGGTCCCCGGACAATCTTCTTTTTTTCCTGATTTTCTGTTTTCTGTTCTGATGTGTTATCCATCGTGTTATCCCCTTCTTATAGTATAATCTATGACTCTTCCAAGCCGTTACCTGCATCAGCTTTGTGTTTATCTTATTTTACACTAAAATAGCAAAAAGTGATAGCTGGAAATTCAGATCAGCTTCTATCTCTCCCCACTTGACAAATATCCTCCCACCCGTTAGAATACAGAAAGTGTCCGGAATCATACCGGACACGCAATCACATACCAAAACCCTTTACGGGAGTGGATTTTTTAAGAGAATTCTTTTTTCGCCACACAGTATATTTGCTGTGTGGTTTTTTTATGCAAGACAATCCTTCTTGCCCTGCCCGGCAGACGGGTTTGCTCTGCCCGCAGGCAGGATGATATACACAACAATTACGAAGGAGTGAAAAATATGAACCACAATTTTATGAAAGAAAAACCGATTTTACCATTGGTTATCTCGATGTCTCTGCCGATGGTTATTTCCATGGCGATCAATTCCCTATACAACATCGTCGACAGCTATTTCGTGGCGAAGATCAGCGAGGATGCCATGACTGCAATCTCGCTTGTATATCCGCTGCAGAATCTGATGACTGCGATTGCGGTTGGATTCGGTATCGCGATGAATGCAAGAATTGCATTTTGTCTTGGCGCGAAGGATCTGGAGAAAGCGGACGAGGCAGCGGTCACAGGCATGTTCTTAAGTATGATTCACGGAGTCATTCTGATGGTTGCCTGTATGGCCGGTATGCCGCATTTTCTGAGACTTTATACGAAGGATGAAGCAATCATCGAGATGGGACTTACCTACGCCAACCGCGTATTCGTGTTCTCGGTCATCATCATGCTTGGAATCTCGCTGGAGAAGATCTTCCAGTCGGTCGGCAGAATGAAGGTTTCCATGCTCAGTATGATGTGCGGTTTTATCTCCAATATCGTACTCGATCCGCTGATGATCTTCGGCATCGGACCATTTCCGAAGATGGGGATGGCGGGAGCCGCTTACGCAACCGGAATCGGACAGACGATCACATTACTTGTCTATGTGCTATTCTGCATCTTCCGTCCGTTGCCGCTGTCCTTCAAGCGTAAGAACCTGTCGTTTAACAAGGCATTGCTTGGGAATCTGTACACCGTCGGCATTCCGGCTTCCCTGAACATGGCGCTGCCGTCGCTCATGATCTCCTGTCTGAACGGTATCCTGACAGCATTTTCGGAGAAATACGTCCTCGTACTTGGTGCTTATTATAAGCTGCAGACATTTATTTACCTGTCTGCAAACGGAATCATCCAGGGAATCCGCCCGATCATCAGCTTCAACTACGGTGCCGGTGAGAAGAAACGTGTCCGGCAGATCTTCCGGACTACACTCTGTCTGACCGCCGGTGTAATGGCGGTCGGTGTGCTGCTCTCCCTGCTCATACCGGGACAGATGATCGGACTTTTCACCGACAATGAGACGACGGTTGAGATCGGTGTCAAGGCACTCACGATCATATGCATCGGATTTATCATCTCGGCAGTTTCGGTCACCTGTTGCGGTGCGCTCGAAGCCCTGCAAAAGGGAATGGCGTCCCTGCTGATTTCGTTGTCGCGTTATGCCGTTGTCATGATACCTGCTGCCTTTGTTTTAAGCCGCGTCCTCGGTGCCAATGGAGTCTTCTGGGCATTCCCGGTCACAGAGACCATCTCCGCGGTTGCTGCATATGCGATTTACCGCCTAATAAAATTGTAACCGGTGTTCCACGAGTGTATCGCCCACATACACAAGCCGCAGTGTGAAAAACCTTGGATCGTCTGACAGGATCTGCTTCAGAAATATGGCATCTCCACTCCAGGTCGGAAGCTCCGGCACCTGTGTTTTATCCACCCAGACCAGATCCCCCTCATTGCAGGTGATCAGCTCTCCGGTAAATCCGTCTGCCGTGAACAGGCACATCAGCTCTGGCTCACACTCGTTGCTGATAAATGTAATCAGCCCGCGGAACCGGTACGACGTAAGTGTCAGCCCTGTCTCTTCCTTTACTTCACGAAGCAGACATTCTTCCGGTCCTTCGCCTTCTTCGGCATGTCCGCCGACACCGATCCATTTATCCTTATTGATATCTTTCTTTTTCTTCGTCCGATGCAGCATGAGGTATTTCCCATCCTGCTCGATATAACATAATGTTGTCATTCTCATAGTGATTCCACCCCACGTTTCAACCGCTCCATACCGTCTTTTAACAACGCTCTTGGACAGGCGATATTCAGTCGCAGGAATCGGTCTCCATCCCCGGAGAATCCACTTCCGGCAGACAGGAACAATCCCGTCTTCTTGCGGATGCGGTGTGCGATCTCGCGCGAACTTCCCGGAAGATCCTTGCAGTAGATCCATAACAGGTAGGTTGCCTCCGAAGAAAGAATCTCCACCTCCGGTATCTGTTCCTTCACATACTGAACTGCATATTGCTTGTTCTCGTAGATATAGGCACGGAGCGCATCTAGCCAGTCTGCGCCCTTGGTAAATGCCGCGATTGCCGCGTCAACCGCAAATGCATTCGGCTCTGCAACTTCATCAGTGTTGATCCCACGCCATACCTTATGGCGAATCACCGGATTCGGTACAGAGATGGCTGCCGTCTGCAAACCTGCCAGATTGAATGTCTTCGTCGGAGCTATACAGGTAATACTGTTATCCCGGCAGATATCGGACACCGATGCAAACGGAATATATCCACGTCCCGGATCGGTCAGATCACAGTGAATCTCATCTGAAAGCACGATTACATGATGCTTCGCGCACAAAGCACCAATTCGTTCCAGTGTTGCTTTGTCCCAGATCTTTCCAATCGGATTGTGTGGATTACATAAAATCATCAACGTCGTCTGCGGATCTGCGAGTTTCTTTTCCAAGTCTTCAAAATCAATATGATATGCATTTCCGTCGAATACAAGCGGACTTTCCAACACTTGTCTGCCATTATTCAGAATCGAGTTAAAGAATATATTATACACCGGTGTCTGCACCAGCACCTTCTCGGCTGGTGTTGTCAGCTTCCGCACGATTGACGAAATCGCCGGTACAACACCGGTACAAAACATCAGCCAGTCCTTCTCCATTGTAAAATCATGGCGTATCTTCCACCAGTCGATATACGCCTGATACCATGCATCCGGAATCTCTGTATAGCCGAAACAACCATACTGCGCACGCTTGCTAATTGCTTCCATAATTGCAGGCGCTGTCTCGAAATCCATATCCGCTACCCACATCGGAAGCTCGCCTTCTGCCACGTTCCATTTCATGGAATTCGTATTGGAACGATCTACTATTTTATCAAAATCATATGCCATAATATCTTCTCCATCTGCAATATTCATATCATTTGTCACCTCGCGATAATGTGATGACCTACGTACACATCAACCTGCTTCATTATAGCCTTAATCTTACTTCGGAGCATGATCCCTCGTCTCTTTGATCTCTTTACAGATAATCTCTGTATCCGCAGGGTTCACCCGCTCCGGCTCCATGATGAGCGTTCCGATGGAATCTGCCCGTATCACACCGGACGTCGGATTGATTACGCTGTCGATACCGCCCTGTATCTCCACATCGACGGTCGAATACTCAAACGCAAGCGTTGTATTGACGAGCTTGCAGTTCTTCATCACAAGATTCTCAATATAACACATGCCCTGCAGGCTCTCGATCGTACAGTTAATCAGTGTCAGATTCTTCGAATTCCAGCCCAGATATTCGCCGGAAATCACCGAATCATAGACAGTCACATTCTCACTGTTCCAGAATGCATCCTTCGAGAGCAGCTTCGCATTGTGGATCTCCACATTTTTTGCTCCATCGAACGAATAATTTCCCGCAAGCTGGAAGTCCTGAATCTTCATGTTCTCGCAGTCCATCGCGAAATAATCGCCCTTTGCCATCACGTGATCGAGTGTCACATCTGTACAGTGCCACAATGTCTCTAAAGCATTTGGAAGGGCAACTTCTTTGAGCGTCAGTCTGCGACAGCGCCGGAAATTCTTCGGTGCCTCGATCAGCGCGCGCTCGACTGTCATATCATCGGTGTACCAGACACCGGCACGCGCCATTTCCGCCCATGTGCCGTCTTTCACCGCAATATTCTTACTGTACCAGAGCGGATATTTCCACTGGAAAATGCTCCCTTCCAACGAAATATCACGGCTCTCCTTAAGCGGGGATTCTCCTTCCCCGAAAATCGTATCTTGAATGGACAGATGCTCCGCACCAAACAATGGGCGTTCGCCCTCGAAATATGTCTGTCTGATCTGCTTTTCCATCTTGTTTCATCTCCTGTATCTATAATTGTTCTCTTACGTTATACCACCTACACCTACCTTTAGGTCAAGAGCAAATTAACAATTCTCATTTCTTTTATTGACAATATAGATTCCCACACAGACAAGTGCAAGCGAAATTATGCTCAGTACACCAAATGCCTGCTCCCGCTCATCCAACAGCCATGCGGATAAGATCACACCGAACACCGGATTCATGAATCCGAACACTGCCACCTTCGATACCGGATTGTATTTTAAGAGCAGTCCCCACAGCGAGTAGGCAACGGCGGACACAAACGCCAGATACACAAGAATTCCGATAGCGGATGCTGATACCGCACCCATCCGTCCGCCAAGCAGCAGGCCACACAGGATCAAAATAATGCCACCCACGATGAACTGATAGCCGGAAAGCATCACCGGATTATGCTTTGCAGAATATCGCTTCAGGAACACGGATGAAAATGCGTAGGCAATCGTCGATAACAGGATAAAGCCCTCTCCATTTGCCTGCATATGGAAGTCTACGCCATTTAAGTTAATCAGCACTACACCCGCAAATCCGATCAGACAGCCGATCATCTGTCTGGCATGGATCGTCTCCTGCCGGAACAGACACCCCGATACAAGGATTGCGACAAACACATTGACTGCCTCTATAATCGACGCCTTCACGCCGCTTGTATGTGCCAGTCCGATATAGAAGAACATATACTGTGCGACTGTCTGCAGAAGCGACAACCACAGAATCTTCCCTGCCGCGCCCTGCTCCGGTTTCAGAAACCGCCGCTCAAGCATACTTCCGAGCACGATTGCCAGTATGCCCGCAAGCAAAAAACGCATACCCGCAAATAAAATTTGCGATGCCGTATCCAGAGAATTGATCTCCCACAGCTTATAACCGATCTTGATACACGGAAATGCGCTTCCCCACAGGAAGCAGCAAAGCATCGCACCAAGCCATACTACCACCGGCTTCTGCATCCATTCTGTTTTTTCTTGTTCGTTCTTCATCGTCTACTCTCCATTTTATCCCTGAATGTCAATGTCCTATATCATCAACGTCTTTCTTCCCAGGCGGTCAACGGTATAGACAGCCACAAACGTAAAG
>OGMT01000790.1_pt1 | contig 19749 bp, 20 predicted proteins | sample 1573271 | NCBI WGS metagenome assembly OGMT01 (sample SAMEA2582000, study PRJEB24529) | metagenome | biome: Human gut stool | place: China | collected 2011 | reverse complement strand
ACGGCATCGGCGTCATAGGCATAGGTGTTTGTTCCGGAGCAGTTGCCCAGAAGGCGCAGCATCCGGATAATTTTGTTGACTCGCGCCTCCGCCACGCGACGGAAACGTGCATTCTTGGTTTCTTTCATTTTGTGACCTCCTATTGTTTTCTACGCAATCCACGAGAACTACGCACGCCCCCGCCTCATCACAGAAAGCGGAGTTCCAATGCGGTGATTGCGCCATCCTGTTTATAAGCATATACGCCATAGCATCCGTCGCCGTACCCGGACGAGCTATAAAAGCCGTCCTCTGTCAGCCATGCATCGCCATTACGGACACGGTCACAGAACCTGCCCCATTCCTCGTCGCTGTAATCCGGTTTGTTGTGGAAAAAACCGGCCAGCCCGGCGTCAACACCTATGCTGCCGATCTCCTCCATGTCCTTCTGGCGCGGTATATCACCGTTTCGGTATATCCCAATCGCACCGACCAGTAAATACGAATACGGCGTACCGTCCTCATACTTACCTTTGTCGGTATGACGCCAGACATAGCAGGCATATTCGCCTTCACTGATTTTCACATTGTTCATCCGGCACCAGACGTCTTTGTCGTAACAGGGGTCGGTGATATCCACGCTGCCGTGGAAGTCCATGACCCCGATCTTCGTTTTTCTCATTATGTGTCCTCCTAACTGTGAGTATTTACAAGAAACGATTTGCCTTCTGCGGAAAAATCACAGTTGGCACAGCTCCAAATATCCGCTTCGTCAGGATAGTGCGTGACCTCAACGCACTCATTCAACGCTTCCAGAAAAGTGCCGTTGCAGTCGATTTTCCAATCCTGCGTAACATGTGCTGTGACCTCGAAACTCTTGGCTCCGCAGACAGGACAACGGTATTTGTGGTTTGTCATCTTGATTTCCTCCTGAGACCGGAAACGGAGCAGGTAATCCCTGCTCCGCAACCGTTGCGCCGCCTGCCATTCAGGCCAGCATGTCCTCGAATTCCTGTTCAGTCAGCGTTTTTACGCCCAGCTGCTGTGCTTTGGTCAGCTTGCTGCCGGCTTTTTCGCCAACGATCAGATAATCGGTTTTCTTACTCACGGCACCGGACGGATGGGCGCCCAGAGAAATCAGCTTCTCCTGGATGCCGTCACGGGTGTAATGCTCCAGCTTTCCGGTAGCAACGACGGTCTTGCCCGCGAAGGGGTTGTTCATGGTGGTTTCCATAGTCAAATTCTCCTTTGTTTCAAATTGAATTTTTCTCAGCAGCGGACGCCAGAGCTTTGCCTCCTGAGCATCCGCATACCAGGTATAAATGTTGTTGTGCATGGTCTCGCCAAAATCCGGCAGCTGTGTGAAATCGAAGCCGTTGAGAATTGCCGCCTCAAACTCAGCCCATGAGCCATGGAAATAGCGATCCAGATCCCGGCCTGCATGGCGCCCGACCATCGGGATACCGAGACCGGCGATGAACTTTGCCAACGTGCAGCGGCGGCTCTTTTCGATTGCCGCCTGCATTCGGTCAAAGGATCGCTCGCCGAAACCCTCGGTGCGTACAATGTCCTCACGGTGTTGCTCCAGCTCGTATAAGTCTCCGAAATTTCGCACCCAGCCATGACCGATGAGCTTCTCCAGCGTTGTTGCTGAAAGTCCTTCGATATTCATGCGGGTCTTTTCACAGAAATGCGCAAACTTCTGCACCAGCTTGGCTACACAGTGCGGATTACCGCAATACAGCTGCCGCGTGCCGCCCGATGTGCACTTCACCGTTAGCGGTTTGCCACAGCAGGGGCAGGTCATGGGCAGCATATAGGTGTTGCTCTGCGTTTTATTGTCCGCAATCTGCGGAATGATCATGTTCGCCTTGTACACGCTGATCTCGTCACCGATGCCAAACTGAAACTCATCGAAGATATCAAGGTTGTGCAGGTAAGCGCGGCTGACGAGTGTACCATCAATACTGATCGGATCGAACAGACCGGTGATGCTTACCATACCGGTTCTGGTCGTGGCCAACTCCACGCCGCGAAAACGCGTGCTATAGAGTTCATCGGCCCACTTGAGCGCAATCAGGCGATTCTCGTGATGTCCGGTTGCTCCAAGGCTTTTGCCATGGCGGAGGTCTTCATATTCCATGACGAGACCATCCACCGGATATGCGAAGTCTTTGGGTTCCATGCCGGCGACTGTATCTCGGATGTCCTGCCCGCTGTGCCCGGCATCCAAAAAGATATACGGCACAACCGAGAAACCGCTGCGCTGCAGAAATTGCTGCTGCGCAAGCTTGCTCTCAGGCTCCAGATGGTCGCTGACCAGTTCGAAAGCCCAGAACTCCAACCGGCGCTTGCTTGCCTCACCGGCGTCAAGCTTTCGCGTGCTGCCGGAGGCCAGATTCCGCGGATGGGTATAGGGCTCCTCCAGACTGGCATTGATTCTGCGGAAGCTCTCCCATGAGATGACGCCCTCTCCGCGTACCTCAAACGATTCCTTCGTGGGGATCGTCAAGGGCACGTTTCGGAAGGTACGCACCGTGTGGGTCACATCCTCGCCGATGATACCCTCGCGGCCGCGGGTGATGGCCTGCTTCAGTTTTCCGTACTCATACCGCAAAACCAGCGTAAGCCCGTCCATCTTCCAGCTCAGCAGAACAGCACGTCCTGCTGCAAACCGGATCAGATCCTCAATGGACTTCGTCTTGCCTGCGGACAGCATGGGCTTTGTATGCCGCACCTCCGCAAGGCTTTCCAAAATCTCTCCGGAAACCTTCTGCGTCGGCGAGCCGGAAAGCACCAGCCCGGTATCATGCTCCAAAGAGGCGAGCTCCTCTGTCAGTCGGTCATATTCCAGATCCGTCATAATAGGAGCGTCGTTTTTGTAGTAGGCGATGTCCGCCTCCGTGAGCCGCTCGATCAATTCGCGCATCCGTTCCAGATTGGTATTGTTCTTTTCTCGCATAATGCTTCTCCTTTTTGTTAATAGATTTTGCTGAGATACTGCCGGACAGTCTGAAGCCGATCCTGTGCGGCATTCTCTGCGTCAGGGTCGGCTCCATTAAAATCCATGTCCAAGACCTCAACATCGAATTTGTAAGGGCAGGCTCCGAATACTTCCCAAACCATTCCGTCCTTGACAACGATGACGACCTTATCCGTTCCCATCACCCCCTTCCTTAGGATGAGCGCATGGGTGGACCGGCATCCAATCACCGCATTTCCGGCAGTACAGCTTACCATTGCTTCTGTCACGGATATTTTTGAGCTGCGTTCCTGTCATTTCGTGGCGTTTTCCGCACCCGGAACACTTGAGCCAAAGAATCTCTGCTTTGCAAAGCACTTCAGGGCGATATTTCCGGTTGAATGGAATAAAATCGCACCACGCCGGATTGTCCGGCAGCCGCGCCATATGCAAACTCAGCACATCCAATTCAAACTGAGAAGGACTTTGTTCCCAATGGCTTTGTTCTCTTTCCCATGCGAAAAGCTGCTGATATAGCTCCTGCTCACCGGATTGCCGGATCAGTTGTTTTGCCAGCCGGGTCCATTCGGCTTCCGGCAGATCTCCGATATCGGTCATCACGCCGTGCCGATAGCCGAACACCTTATCTCGGCCTTCGCCGGAGATGAGGTAGCTCCGTCCGGTATAGTAGTGAACACGCAGATCCGCAAAGGTCAACGCATGCTCGGTATTCCCGATGTTATCCATCTGCACCACCTCACAACGCGAGTCTGCGGCTTTCCTCCGGAAGCACCTGCTTAAAAAGCTCCATATACCGCTGAAAGCCCTCTGCGGTCAGCGGCCCTTTCAGGGATGTTTCGCTCCAACAGATGAGTTCTTCCTCCGGGACGCTGTAAGCATCCGGGATAAATCCGGCTCCGTCATAGTGCGGACAATTGGGTCGGACTAGCTTTTGCATCTCCGCCTTGGTTGTGGCGGAACCTATCATCCGGCATTTCTTGTCTGCAATGGCATAGAGCAGCTTCGGCATGTAGCCGAGCTGCCGGTAATAATGCAGATACCGCTGAAGCTCACTAACGGCTCCAAAGCGGAGTTTTTTGACTCGTTCAGGCGTATCTGAGGCGGCAATCTCCGCAATACACGGGATGATCACCATCATGTAATCGTCTTCCACTGGCATTTCCTTTCTGCATTCCTGCATGTAATATTTATCTGTACGGGTATGCCGAAAGGCTCCCCGGAGCAAAGAGTAAGGGAGCGGTTGGGCTCCGATCTATATAAAAAAGCGCTTAAAGAACCGAAGCTCTCTAAGCGCTTTTGGACCCAAGGATCCCAGATATGAAATTGCTAGCAGGGAGGGGGCATACTCCCCGCCGCCCCCGTCTGTGCCTCTGTTTGTGAGAGGCAGAAGAAACAAAAAAGTGCCTGAAGACTTTCATCCTCAGGCACTGTGTTACTCATTCACTATAATTGCTCGGTGGCAATTCTGAAACTTACATAAACATTATAGCAGGGATTCTGCCATTTCGCAAGTGGAACCTTGAAAGTTCCTGCTATAGGCTGAATGCTGCAAAGTCAATGCTCATATACGGTGAAGAAGCAGATGACAAAGCTATGGTCAAAATGCCTCGCTATCGCGCCGATAGTCAGTTCAACAGTAAAACAGGAAGCTTTCGCCGACGCTCACGCAGAAACGCGACTTAGGCGGAAAGCTGTCTGTTTTTGCAGGAGGCTGCGTTATTGCCCAATCATTTCCGCATCAACCAGCCGACAATATTGAATCTCTCCTTCCTCATATAACTCAAATGTACCACTAACCGTAATCTCGCTGCCCAGCTCCGGATAATCATCCGGATAGGTATGCTTACCGGTCAGTACAAACTCCAATCCCTGTGAGCAGCAAGCCATTGCATCACCAATGATACAGGTGAAGTATTGGGCTTGCGTATCAGGGTTTTCGTAATATACAAATTGTCCTGTCATTTTAATGGTTTTCCCAATATAATCACCGGGGGCGTTCATCATATTATAGACTTCAGAATATACCATTGTACTGCTAAGCCTTGTGAGGTCAACATCAACACCGTCTGTGCTTTGCGTTGGTTCAGAGGCTGCAGGCTTAGACTCCGATTTCTTTTCTGAGGGCTGTTTTTGTGAAACAGAAGCCTCTGGCGCTTGGTTATCGGCTGAATCAGCTGCAGCAGTCACTTTATCTTTTTCACCTCCGCAGGCGGCGAGAGGTACAAGAGTTAGGGCAATCAGCAAAACACACAATAGTTTTTTCATCTGCGAACACCTCCCAATACCGTGCCTGCCAGCCACGACAGACCGAAAGCGCCGATCTGAACGGTGACGATGGTGGAGCCTACCGGCGTACCGGCGAGAATGGACGCCAGAATGCCGAGCAGCGCACAGAAAACCGAAAGGACTGCCGCGCAGATGGTCACGCTGCGAAAGCTCTTGAACATCCGCATGGCGGACAGCGCCGGGAAGATCACCAGTGCGGAGATCAGCAGGGAACCCACAAGGTTCATCGCCAGCACGATGATGACCGCAACAACGACGGCGATCAGCAGATTGTAAAGTCCGGCTTTCGTGCCAGTCGCCCTTGCGAAGCTCTCGTCAAAGGTCACGGCGAAGATCTTATTGTAGAACAGAATGAACACCGCCACGACCAGCACCGACATTCCCACGCACAGCCATACCTCTGCGGGGGACAGCGTCAGGATGGAGGTAGATCCGAACAGCGTGCTGCACACATCGCCGGAAAGATTGGACGAGGTGGAGAAAATGTTCATCAGGAGATAGCCGACGGCCAGCGCCCCCACAGAGATCATGGCGATGGCGGCATCACCCTTGATTTTCGTGTTCTGTCCGGTGCGCAGGAGCAGCACGGCGCTGAGGATGGTAATGACCATGACAAGGGGCATTTTGTTGGTGATCTGCAGCACGGCGGCAATCGCCATTGCTCCGAACGCCACATGGGACAGACCGTCACCGATGAAGGAAAACCGCTTCAGCACCAGCGTCACACCCAGCAGGGAGGAGCAGAGCGCGATCAGCACACCGACAATGAGTGCGTAGCGGACAAAGGGATAGGTCCAGTAGAACGCAATTTTTTCAAGGATCGCCGTCATTTCACCTCACCGCCTTTCTGCCATGCCTGGGGGAACTCGTTCAGGTAGGCCGCCTTGGTGCCGAAAAACACCGTGTCCCCGATGTGCAGGATGTGGCTCGCATATTGCAGCGCCGCGCTCAGGTCATGGGAGATCATCACAACGGTGATACCATCTTCGTAATTGAGCTTTTGAATGAGCGCATACATTTCCGCTGTCACCTTGGGATCAAGGCCGGAGACCGGTTCATCCAGAAGCAGCATTTTCTGGGTAGCGCACAGGGCGCGGGCGAGCAGCACCCGCTGCTGCTGACCGCCGGAGAGTGTCCGGTAGCAGCGTTTGGCAAGGGGCGTGATCTGCATTTTCTCCATGGCGTCCGCCGCCAGTTTCTTTTCTTCTTTGCTGTAAAAGGGGCGGCTGCCGCAGTGCCCTTGACATCCGGAGAGAACGATCTCTCTCACGGATGCCGGGAAGTCCTTCTGGACAACGGTCTGCTGCGGCAGATAGCCGATCTCATTTTTCCTCAGCCCGTCGCCCGTCAAAATTCTGCCGCTGATGGGCATCTGCAAGCCGAGGATCGTTTTCATAAGGGTACTCTTGCCGGAGCCGTTTTCTCCCACGATGCAGAGGTAGTCGCCCGCAAAGACTTGGAAACTCAAGTCTTGCAGAACGGACTTTCCATCGTAGCCGACGCAGAGCTTTTGACAAGTGAGCTGAGCCATCATCCTGCCTCCTTAACCCAGTGCCTCTTTCAGCACGGAGAGGTTCTGCTCCATGACAGAGATGTAAGTTGTGCCATTTGCCACATCCTCAGAGGTGGTGGACTGCATGGAATCCATGGTCAGCACCTTCTGATTCTTCCCGGCGGTGTTCTGGACGATGGTTTCCGCGATCCTGTTCTGTGCGCCCTCGATGGTCAGCACGCAGGGAAGTCCCAGCTCGTCCACCTTCTTTGCAAGGAACGAAACGGTTTCAAAGCTGGCCTCGCTCTCGGCGGAGCAGCCCGCAAAGGCGGCGTAGTAGCCCAGACCATAGTCGTCCACCAGATAGCGGAATGGGAAGCGGTCGCCGAACAGGACAGTCTTGCGCGTCGCGCTGTCCACGGCGGATTGGTACGCACCATCCAGCGCGGAAAGCTTTTCGATATAGGCGGAGGCGTTGGCGGCGTAGGTATCCTTGTTATCGGGATCAAGCTCCTGCAAGGCATCGGCAATCGCGCCGACCAGCGTTTTGGCGTTCTTCAAAGACAGCCAGACGTGCTCGTCCTTTTCCTCCCCATGGTCATGCCCCATCAGCTCGTCAAGGATATCCTCTACGGAAAGCGCGTCCTTCACAAAAAACGGATTGGTCTTGGCACTCATCAGCGCATCGAAGCCGTCGTTGCCGAAGTAGATATGGAAATGCTCCGCCTCGCCCGGCTCGTGACCGTGGTCGTTGAACTGCACATATTGGGGCGCATCGGCGCTGGTGGTTTCGAACTGATAGCGGACGCTGCGGATCTCGCCCTCGTCATTCCGCTTCGGCTGATAACCGGCATAGGTGTATTCAGCGGAAACGGTTTTTCCGTCTCCATAAGTGAAGGTAATGTTGTTTCCTTCAATCGAGATCTTCTCGGCGTCGCATTGCCACGAAGCCTTATACTTCTCCAAATAGGTGTCCTTTGTGGTCGAGCTGTCCTCGTCCTCCTCCGCCCTGTGTTGGCAGAACTTGTCCAGGTCGCCGTTCAGCAGATAGGGGTGCAGGGACTTCCACGCACCGGCGAAATCCGAGAGGGTGCGATCCTTGATGTCATTCTCTGTGAGCTGTTCATCGTGGCTGTGACCGTGGTCGTGGCCGGCCTCCTGCATACCCTCAACGGTCTCCTCCGTTTTCACGGAATCACCCAGCACCTCCAGCAGATTGATGACCTTCATATTCCTGTTGGCGGCGTTTTTCAGAGCATTTTCCACCCAGCCGTCGGACTCGCCGCCCACATAGACAAACAGGTCGCAATCGGAGATTTTGACAATATCATCGGCGGTGGGCTGATAGCTGTGCAGGTCAACGCCGTTATCCAGCAGCATGGTGACCTCGGCGTTATCCGCCTTGTCGCCAAGGATCGCCCTGACCCAATCGTATGCGGGAAAGATGGTGGTGACGACCTTCAATTTGTCGGCTTTTCCGGTATCCTGCGGCTTTCCGCAGCCGGCAAGGACGCCGGCCAGCATCATAAGCGCAAGCAGCAGCGCAGTTATCTTTTTCATAGGCTATATGTACCTCCAAATTATGATAAGAACGTAAAAATGGGCGCAAAAATACAAGGGTAACGGCAACGCCGTGAAAGCCTATCCGAAAACGGATAGACTACACCCTTGTAAATAGTTCTTATTTAATCTGAAAGCTTGACCTTGAGTGAAACCAGAGTAGACGTGCGGACAAGCTCCGCGCAGGAGGGAATGACTCTGCACAGGGCATACCTGACCGTCGCGGCGAAAACCGCAGCAGCGTCGACAAGCCCAATGCTCTTGAGCAGATTTTCACAGACCTGCAGCTGGTGGCAGATGGCGCAGTCCTCGCCGGAGCAGGTATGGTTGGCTTCGACCGCAATATAGATAGCGGAGGACAGCATGACAGCCGCCAGCACGGCTGCCAGCAAGCGAGTGATCAAACGAAATTTTCTTGTCATGGCCTGTCCTCCTTCCCAATATTATTCCTCCCGGCAATCCGCGCAGGTGCCATAGAGAATCGTGTCGGCGGCGTCCAGCGTGAATTGCTCACTCTGCGCCAGGTGCTTTGCAAACAGGGCGGCGTTGCCGCTTGCCATGTGAAAGGTCCTGCCGCATTTTACACAGCGCATATGCAGCGCGCCCTTACAGCTTTCGGCGTCAAGGTACTGATAGTAGACCTCCCGCGTGCCGCTCTTGCTGCTGCGCCGCACTTTTTCTTCCGCCTCTAGCTGTGCGAGGTTTCGGTATACGGCGCTGAGGCTGATCTTTTCATCCGCCAGCGCGTCCGCAATTTGCCGTGCGGACAGCAGCTCATCCGGATGCCGGCTCAAATAGGCAAGCAGAGCCTTCCTCTGCTGCGTGCTGTAACTGGACAAGTCATCACGCCTCCAATTTGCAATTCATTCGCAAATTAGTATACACAAAGAAAGCAGAAAAGTCAATATGCGATTTATTCGCAAAATTAAACACTTTCAATGAACGCCGCCATGTAAAAAGCACAGCGGAAACATCCGACAGATTTTGGACTGCGGGTTTTTATCGTTTTTGCCAGGAGCCCCCGCCTGACTGCGGTAACGGTGTACAGCGGCAGGTTTTTCTCAAACGCTTTATGCTAATGTGTCCCAAAAGCGTATTTGAGATTGCACTAACAATAGAAGCCTGGCAAGCTGAGAGGGCGGTATTAGAAAAATTATTATTTCGATGCTTTCCGGAATTGCCTGCATTGTTTATGTAATCAATAATCGTGGTGAATAATACAACTTCCACATTATCAATCAAACCCTCGAAACATGAACGGAGGGACGGGCTTTACCGTCCCTCCGCTCTGCTTTTTTAGCGGTCGAGGTCCTGCCTGTGCGTAGGCTGCTCTTTGTAGTTTTCCTCCCGCAGAATAGCGCAAACGCCCTTCTTCACCACCGTTTTCTTTGACGATGGTGCGGGAGGGGCATACCATTATTGCTGCTTCTTCAATCGCTGCTGTTCCGTTCTGCCTTTTAGCTATTCTTGAAAAACGCCACCACAACGGCGCCGGGACCGAGGTGTGTTCCGATCACGCTGCCCACCGTTGTGTAGCGAACCTCCCGCAAATGCCCCTCCCAAATGTGGCGGCTGTCCTTGATGTACTTCAATAAAAGCGCATCGGAAAGTCCGCTGTAGCCAAGCAGCACCGGCTTGCTGAAATCAATGCCGCCCGCCTCGTCAATCTCCTGAACGAGCAGATTGTTCCCCATCTTAGAGCCGCGCGCTTTTCCAAGCAGATGTATTTCACCGTCGGTGACGGAGATCACGGGCTTGATGTTCAGTATCCCACCGGCAAATGCGGCTGTCTTTGAAATGCGACCGCCCCATTTGAGGTATTCGAGGGTATCCACCAAGGCAACAATGACAATATTTTTCTTCTCTTCCTCCAGAGACTTCGCAATTTCCTCCGCGGTGGCTCCCGCGTCCAAGAGCCGGAATGCAAGCTCCACCAAGATGCCGGTACCCATCGCCGCGCTTGCGCCGTCCACAACATAGATGTTTTCATATTCCGCCGCCGCAATCACGGCGCTTTGATACGTGCCGGAGAACTTGGACGCAAGGGTGATGACAACGGCGGCCTCTCCCGCCTGCCTTGCCGTTTCAAACGCGCCGACGAAGTCGTTCGGGGTTGCCTGACTGGTGGTGGGCAGCACATCGCTCTCGACCAGCTTCTCATAGAAGGTCTTGTGGTCGATGGTCACGCCGTCGATATATTCCTCTTGACCGAAGTGAACGGTGAGGGGAACCGTATAGACACGCTCTTTGATCTCGGGGACCAGATCCGCGGTGGAATCAACAATGATCCTTGTTTTCAATTGCATCACATCTCCTTTTCTTCACTGTTTTGGACGATAGCCTCAAGGCTTCTGCTGATGGTGGATAGACAACGGTAGAATTCAATCCGTTCATTCTCCGTGAGAGCATGGCTGATCGTTTCAAGAATGCCGCCGATCTTATCTGCAATTCTTTTGCCGGCATCCCGCCCCTTATCCGTCAGGCGCAAGGGGCTTTTGTACCGCTTGGCGCCGGTGTCGCGCAGGAGAAAGCCGTTGGTCTCCAGATAGTCCACCGCACGGGAAATGGTCGCCTTGTCCTCCTCGCAATGCTCGCACAGCTCCGCTGAGGTCACGCTTCCCAGCGAATAAATGTAGTACAGACAGGACACATGGACGCTTCTAAGGTGATAGTCGGCCATCTCCTGATTTTTGATTTTCCGTATGTCGCGGCTGATTCTGTTGATTAAAACTGTAAATGTTTCAAATCTCTCCTGCATGACTATCCTCCACTTCTGTAAATGTTGAAGTTTCAACAAGAGAACTTTAACACAGAGATGTTGAAATGTCAATATAGTCCCTGTGTAGCTTCTATTCATTGATTGAGGTATCCCGCGGCGTGAGGTGGCCTCGGCGCGGTTTTCGTGTTGCTCACAGAGAGGAAAAAAGCGGGACGCCGAGAATACAGCAAAGCCCCGCCGGAATTGCTCCGGAGAGGCTTTGCTTTTGACCACATAAAATGCCATAGGCAGATGTGGAACACAAAGTGTTAGGAAAGGGATTAAAATCAAGAGGAAACCGCTAAAAGCGGCTAAGAAGTTCAGGAAAGTGTTGCGGTACTGTCATATTGGAGGTAAAGGGATGACAAGCACAGAGTTGAAACACCGTGTAAAGCTGCAGGAGTGGGCGGCACGAATACAGGACTGCCGCAGCAGCGGCCTGTCAGTGCGGGCTCATAATCTACTGTGCTACTTTCCATGCCTTTGCGTTCTGGCGAATATTCCAGTATTTCTGATAAATACCCTCCTGTAAAACAAGCTCGTCATGCTTTCCATGCTGAACAAGTTTCCCGTTGTCGATGACTAAAATCTGCTCTGCGTCCCGAATGGTAGACAGGCGGTGTGCAATTACAATCAGTGTCTTATCTTTTACTAAAGTGCTGATTGCCTGCTGCAAATACACTTCATTTTCGGGATCAACGCTTGCGGTGGCCTCGTCCAAAAGGACGACAGGGGCATTTTTCAGCATGGCGCGGGCAATGGATATTCTCTGTTTTTCGCCGCCGGACAGAGTAGAACCGCCCTCTCCAATCATGGTATTGTAGCCCTCTGGTAATAAGGAAATAAAATCATGGCAGCGTGCCTTTTTAGCTGCTTCTACAACCTGCTCATGGCTTGCTTCCGGGCAACCAAACTTAATATTGTTTTCAATGGTATCTTTGAATAAATAGACATTTTGAAATACCATGCTCATATTTTTCAAAAGGCTGTCAGATGTAAATTCCCGAACATCTTTGCCACCTATGGTAATGCTACCGCCTTGAATATCCCAAAAGCGGGAGATCAGACGGGTAATCGTTGTCTTTCCACCGCCGGAAGGCCCGACTATGGCGGTCATTCCTCCCTGCGGAATGGTAAAGCTGACATCATCAAGAATTTTCGTTCCCTGTTCGTAGGAGAAGCTAACATGATCAAAGACAATATCATAACTTTTTAAGGAAATATCTCCGCCCCCGTCATCAATATTCTTTTCTCCCTTAATCCGTTCCACACGGTCAAGGCTTGCTTCCATGGAGCGTATCATGGCGGTCATTTGTCCCATTACCTCTACAGGATTGAAAATTGAGAATGAAGCAATGAGGATAACCGCAAGGCTTGAAAAATCCAGTTCCCCGCCTAAAGCGAAAATCTGTGATACTAATATGATAGCGCAGGCAGCTACACGGAAAACCATAGAATATGCCATATTCATAGGTGCGAAATCCCGTTCAAGAGCGTAAGACGCTTCCATACTTTTTTCATAGGCCTTTTCAATGCCACTTAATTTTTTCTCTGCCATATTGAATGATTTGATGACGGATATTCCCTGCACATATTCCAACGTAGCCTCAACAGAAGCAGCCTGTACCTGCCGCTGTTTTGCAGTCAGTTCTTCTCCCTTTTCCTGCATACGCCCATAAATTAGGAACGAGCAGAGAACACCTAAAATAAAAATCACACCAAGCCGCCAGTCAAACATCAGAATGAATATGCTGATCACCACCATGTTTACCATTCCGGTTGCTACACGGTCAAGAATGTGCATGGAGTAGTTTTCCAAAAAATTAAGGTCAGTTGTAACCGTTGTTGTAATGTCCCCCATATTTCGCTCATGGAAAAAACCCATACCCACATTACGCAGCTTATCTCCTAAAGTAATTCGCTCTCTGGAAACAAACTCAAATCCCGCTGTGCTTTGAAAGCTATACACCAAGTATTTGAACACCATGCGGACAACAAGAGAGATTAACAGTATGCCAAAAATTACAAGCCAGTCATTCCCTGCAAATGCTTTGTTGTTCTGTATTTTTGTGAGGGTATAGAACACAGCCCCGACAGGGAACATTGCCATAATTGAGTCTATAAAGCTGAATACAAAACTCGCATAGATACGCTTTGACAAATCACCACTCAACCGCAATACTCGTTTAATTACTTTCAGCATAGTATTTCCACCTCCTTGTTCATACTCCAATCCATTGCCGATATATGGGCTTTCCACATATCCAAATAGGTCTGTGAAGAAGATAATAGCTGCTCATGGGTTCCTTCCGCTGAAATCGCACCATCCTCCAACACTAAAATCTTATCTGCGTACATGATAGTGGACAGGCGGTGTGCAATCACAATCAGCGTTTTCCCTTTTGTCAAATAGTCAATGGACTGCTGCAATTTATCTTCATTCTCTGGGTCGGTAAACGCCGTAGCTTCATCAAGAATAATAATCGGAGCGTCCTTTAGAATTGCCCTTGCAATCGCCAAACGCTGCCGTTCCCCTCCCGAAAGGCGGGCACCTGCATCCCCGGCGTTGGTATCATAACCCTTAGGGAAGCGGGCAATAAAGTCATCACATCTCGCCAGTGACGCAGCCCGTTCTACTTCTGCATCCGTAGCATCCGGCTTACCGATTCTGATATTGTCCCTCAGGCTCATATTGAACAGAAAATTATCCTGTGAAACATAGCTGATTTTTTCGGAAAGCTCGGATAACGGCAGATTGCGAATATCCGCGCCGCCCACATTTACCGCACCCGCGCTCACGTCCCAAAAGCGGGCAATGAGTTTTGCCAGAGTTGATTTCCCCGAACCGGACGGACCTACCAACGCTGTGACTGTCCCAGCCTTTGCCGTAAAGGAAACGCCATGGATAACCTCGATTGCTCCGTAGCTGAAATGAACATCTTTCAGTTCCACATCATTGCCGCTGCTGTGTTGTGCTTCTATCGGCTCGGACAACTCCTTTGCTTCTAAAAGTGCCAGAATACGGGGCTGTATCTCATAAATTGCGGCAATGTCCTGCCAAAACTCAATCATTGCCTGTAAAGAGCCAATAAGCCCCATAGAGAGAAGAATACATAAAATAACCTCGTTTAATGTCGTAGTACCACCCGAAAGAAGTACAACGCCGACGGGCAAAACAAATGCAATCGTTGAGGGCATAACAACCTGACTGATACTCATAAAAGGATAGCAGTGCTTATACCATGCGGTAGTAATATCCCGCACTTTCAATACTGCTCCCTTAAACCGTCCCATCGAAGAAGCAGTCTGATTGAACATACGGATAACTTCCATACCATTTACATACTCAACAATGGTTGCGTTCATATCTCCATTCGCGGACATATATTCTTTCATCCTCTCGCTGCGCCCTATCATCATGCTATAATAGATAACATTTCCCAAAACAGCCGAAGCAAGAGAAGCAAGCGCCATACGCCAATCCACAAAAAGCAGATAGGCAAACACAAAAATCGGAATGAGAATACTTGCTGTCATTTCGGGAATGGCATGAGCAAGCTGTCCTTCAAGTCGTTCCGTATCATCAATGACTAATTGCTTAAATTCGCCGGAAGATTTTTCCTGTATTGTCCCCATGGACATTTTTGACATCTTCCGCATAATTGCACAGCGGATATTCTGTATGATTTCATACGCTGCCTTGTGGGAGCATAGGGTTGATTTTGAATATAGAAAATGTTTTAGAAAATATCCTGCTAAAGCCGCTGAGGTCAAGCTGACTGCCCATTCTATGGTCAAAGCATCGTCTAACGCTTTCCCAAGCAACACAGCTACAGCAGCGTATGGAACCATACCAAACGCAGAGGACAGAACAGAAAGGATAACAGAAATCCTCAAAAGCCCTTTCCTCTGACTGGCAAACTGCAAAATACCCCTTAAAGGCGATTGCTGTTTTTCTCTTTTGTCCATGTTTTCCTCCTTATTTGAAATAGTCAGTAATTCATCTGTTAATCCTTCAAGAAATTCTGCGTCATGGGTTACAATGAAAATCAGCATTCCCTGTTTTTTCAGTTCACGCAGAATATTCTTTAGACGGAGCATATTCCGTCCGTCAAGCCCACTCGTCGGCTCGTCCAAAACAAGAATATCCGATTTTGCAGCGATGGAAGCAGCAATCGTGACCCGCTGCTTTTGTCCGCCGGACAAGGATAGCGGGTGTCTTCCGGAATATTCGGCCAAGCCGAACCTGTCAAGAATGTTTGTTGTTTCCTCTTTTGAAGATCGAACGTTTTTTTGCTTATTTTTTCGTGCCGCCAATTCCATTTCATGTGTAACGCTTTCCGTAAAAAGCTGATAATCCGCGTCCTGCATAACAAAGTATGTTTTTTTCAGCAGCTCTCTATGGGTCATTTTTTTGCCGTTCAGACGAATTTCCCCAGTTCGCGGTGCCATAAGTCCGCACAGCACTTTAGAAAATGTTGTTTTCCCGGAACCGTTCGCACCGACAATTCCAATAATCCGACCTTCTTCGCCCCATGTAAAGCAAAAATTCAAATCATGGATAATTTCCTGCTTTCCGTAGTAAATACAGAGGTTTTGACACGTCAGCTCGTTTGCATCAGACCTCGCAGGAGTTTTCCTTGTAGGGAAAAGCACATTTTGTATGCTGCGTAAGCCGTATTCTCGCAGCACATCGGGCGAAAGGCAAGCAGCCTCCGCCGCACCCCATATTTTTTCAATTCTCCCTTTGCGCATATATACATATCGGTCGGCAATTCCTCCAAGCCAGGAAAGGCGGTGTTCAGAAATAATGAGAGTTTTCCCCTCGGCTTTTAGTGTAAATAAAAGCTCACGGAGATTTTGTATTGTTTCTCCATCAAGGTTTGCCGTCGGTTCGTCCAAAACAATGACATCGGTATCCATTGCATAGATAGAAGCAACTGCCAGCCGCTGTTTTTCGCCGCTGGATAACCCAAATAAACTTCGATCTCGCAGTACGTCAATATTCATTCGGGAGAATGCGGCGTCCACGTTCTGATTTATCCGCTCCGTGGAAAAGGCAAGATTTTCACACCCGAAAGCTACTTCGTCCGTTGTGTTTACTGCAAAAAATTGTGAACGGGGATCTTGAAACACTGTGCCAATTTTGCGACTAAGCTCATACTGTTCCAATTTGTTTACTGGAACACCCTCGTACAATATTTCTCCTGTAAGCGTTCCTTCAAAAAAGTTGGGTATTAAACCATTGAGGCATCGTGTTAAAGTTGTTTTCCCGCAGCCACTTTCTCCCGTTAAAATAACGCACTCTCCTTTACGAATTTCCAAATCAATTCCATAAAGAGCATTTATCTCCGGGGTGGCATCATATTGAAATTGTAAATTTCTTATTGTGATCATACTCATTCTGAACCTCCGCGCTATCCGCACAATGAATAAAGAAGTGTTCCGATATTAGCGCAAATCACCATCATCAGATACACAATATCCTTTATTCTGATTTTCAGAGGAACTCTCATCCCTCTTGGCACAGGATTTTCGATTGCACGAGTGACCGCAGCCGCAGATAATTCATCCGCTACCTTTATACAGCGCATGATAAAGGGAATAATCATGTATTCTGTGGTCATGGCAGGAGCTTTTACAAAAGTAATCACATTTAAGGGGACGCCCCTTGTTTTCATGCCGTTTCTAATCTGTTCAAGCTCATGGCGAATAGTGGGAATAAATCGCAATGCGACAGCAAGCGCAAGCGTAGCTGATTTAGGGCAATGTAATTTTTGAAGCCCCATGAACAGCTCACTCACGGTCAACGCCTTTAGTGACAGAACCATTACGCCCAGTAAGGGAGAGAGCTTGCGTAATAGGAAAACGGGCTGGACTATGATTTGCGGAGCGTTGCTCTCATTCAGTAAGGCATACAATCCGACAAGGAACGCAAACCATACTCCCAGCCGCAAAGCCTCCTTCGGGTGTTGCAAATATAACAGAAAGCTCATCAGAAAAATCACTTCACAAAGCATGGCTAACGGCTTAAAAATCCAAAATGCACATATCCCTGAAAGCACAATCTGAATAATCACTATCCGGGGGTCTATGCGGTGCATTAAATCACTCCTGCTTTTTCAAAATGCTTCTTCAACATTCTCTTTGCAATTACAGCACCTATCACAATTGCGATCAATGTAACCGGAATTGCAGCAAGCCCAGTCGTAGAATGTGCTGCTGCAATCATTGCATCCACGGTTTCCTTTGGACGGTCAAATCCATACCAAAATGCGGGATAATAATAGAGGGGTGCGATGGCACCTAAATAATATCCAACTGAATACAATCCAAAAGAAACGGTAAGCATTTTGTAATTCTGATACTTTGATTTGCTGGCAAGGACTTCGCCTACAACGCCAAACCCTAACATCCAAATCAAGACAAAAATACCGCCAAACAGCCCCCATAGAATGCCGACAATAGCAAAAGTCAATAAGACTGCGCCTTTCTTATGTACTTTTGCCATAATCAGCATATAAAGCGGCGCAGATAAAACGGCAACAACCGCAACGGAATACATATTCAACACCATGCTAATTCCCATCAAAGCTCCTGCTACCATTGTCACCACAAAAAGGAGTGCGCTAAAGATGCCTATGGTTGCAATGTCCTTCATTTTTAATTTGTTTTCATTAGTTCTGCTCATAGCAATAACCTCCAAGTTTTTGGTTAGATAACGCTAACTGCTATTAGTATAGCACGATGATTTTCTGCATAGTGTCACTATCGGAAGTTCCTATGTCACAAAAGAAAGAACTTCATGCGGTCTTTTCAGACTTACATGAAGTTCTTATCTATTGTTTTTTAACATTTCGCCGGGGGATATTCCATAATGCTTCCGAAAAAGCTCGATGAAATATCCCGTATGAGAATACCCCACCATCCATGTCACTTCCTGCACTGTGTGTTTTCCAGTTTTCAATAATCGTATCGCTGCTTCCAGCCGTTTTTCTACAACATAATCATTAACTGTAACTCCAAAGCACCGCTTAAATCCATCCTTTAATTTTTGCTCGTTGATAGCAATCGCCTTTGCAACAATTGGAATTGTGAGGGGGTGGGCGAAGTTCTCACCAATAAATTCTCGTGCCTTCAACAGCGCATTGTAATCTTCCACACTAATACGGATGCCAAAGTCATTTGTAGGAGATTTGCAAATAACCTCGTCGCAGTAAACAGCAATTAACTCAAAAATTTTTCCTTGCAGATAGATCTTTTTCATTTCATCACAAAAGTGGCAAGCAAGGATTTCAGAGAGAATTTTACTGATGTTTGGTGTGTAGGTATATACTCTTACGGGCGCTGTTTTTCTTGTATCATATAATGCCCCCCTTATTTTGATACAGGTGAAAATCTGCTCAAAGATTTTTTCATCCAAAGTAATGCTGATGCCTTTGAATTTCCTGTTTCCGCTTATTCTACTTCGGCACTCCTTAAATGTTCCATAGCGTACTTGGCTCTGCTGTGCCGCAATTTGAAATTGATGAACAACCTCGTTATTGATGTAAGACCACTCCATATTGCCATCAATGCAAAAGGAAATCTGAAACAGGCTCAAATCGTCGTGTGTTGTTGTCATTTCAATATCTTCCTGTGAAACAAACTCTGATGTTGTCAACAATATTCCATCGGTAATATCAATGTTTTCAATAGTACCATCTATGAGGGGAATGAGATATTGATTATCGGCTGTTTTATTCGCCTGCATAATCTGACTTGATGCAGCAATGCTTACAGCGGTGGGAACAAAACGAGCCTCAGGGTATGAAATAATAATAAGTCAACACCTCCTTGCGGTTAGCTGCCTCTAACTAATGCGCAAAAATCAATCTGCCGAAAGTGCAGGCAGATACTGATATATAAGTATAGCATTTTTTTAAGTTGTATTCAAGGGCAAGAATGTAAATGTTTTTCCGCCTACAAACACAGAAAAGTTCCTTATGAAGAAGGCAAAAGAAAATTTATCTACACTGGAATCGACAGTGATTTATTTTTCTTTGTGGAGAAGATGGCTGTATGTTTATTTTCTTAATTCATCACTTGACATTGTGGCAAAGAAATGAGCATTTTTTGCAATAATCTGCGCATTGCTGTGCATTGTATTGCATCGAAGTATCCGATATGATGAATTTACAGTAAATAAGCATGAAAAGGAGCGCACACATGAACGCAGCGGAACTGATCGAATATATCCGCACTGCCGAAAAGAAAACGCCAGTCAAGGTCTACATTTGGGAGCGTTTTCCGACGAGCTTTCCGAACGCCAAGATCTTTCCGGCCGGGGACGGGGCAAAAATCGTATTTGGCGACTGGCGGGACATCGGCCCCGCCATCGAGGCGCAGCAGGACGCCATTGCCGATATCGTGATCGAAAGCAGCTGCCGCAATTCAGCCGTTCCTCTGCTGGACACGAAGGATCTACGTGCCCGGATCGAGCCGGGCGCCATCATTCGCGAGCAGGTCGAGATCGGAGAGGGCGCGGTCATCATGATGGGCGCCATCCTCAACATCGGCGCAAGCGTGGGCGCGGGCACCATGATCGACATGGGCGCGGTGCTCGGAGGCAGGGCGATGGTCGGCGCACGCTGCCACATCGGCGCAGGCGCGGTGCTGGCCGGGGTGATTGAGCCTGCAAGCGCGACGCCT
>OGMT01000783.1_pt1 | contig 19932 bp, 29 predicted proteins | sample 1573271 | NCBI WGS metagenome assembly OGMT01 (sample SAMEA2582000, study PRJEB24529) | metagenome | biome: Human gut stool | place: China | collected 2011 | reverse complement strand
AGGGTTTCTGGGCGAAGCAGGCGACGATCAGCGCTGCGAAAAGCCCGGTAAAAAGCAGTTTCTTCATATAATTCAGATTAATTTATACCCCAGTCGGAGGGATTGTTCTGTGCCTTCACGTCGGCGGCAATGGCCTCGTCGAGCATCGTAAAGAATTTATAGCCCGTTTTCTCTTCGATGTCGGCGACGCTCGTGAGATATTCCTTCAACCCGTTTTTGCTCGACGAAGCGTTTTTCGCCCAGAACCCGATGGCCATCAGCTGCGACGCATCCGTAATCTGGTCGACCCGTTTCCCCGTCCGGCCGCTCCGGGTACGCAGCAGCACCTTCCAGCAATACTCCGGAACGGCGACCTGTTCGCCAGCGTCCTCGCTGGAGGGGTGGCAAGGGGTGTTCCCCTTTTTCAGGCCGCCCAAGCCGCCGCGGATTTTGTCCGTGATTGCATTGCGCGCACCTTGGCCGAGGGACTCACAGAGCAGGATGGCGTAGACTTTGAGCCGCTTTTGGGGCAGTTGACCAGCAGCAAATAAAAAAGGCCGGGAAGGATGATATCCTTCCCGGCCCTTTGTTGTTATTCATCCCGGTAGCCCATGCTCCGCACATAGTTCAAATTATCCCGCCAATTTTCCTTGACCTTCACCCAGGTCTGGAGATAGACCTTCGTGCCCATGAACTTTTCCATATCCGCCCGGGCCAGAGAGCTGATCTTCTTCAACATGGCACCCTGCTTACCGATGATGATGCCCTTGTGGCTGGCCTTTTCGCAATAGATCGTGGCGTCCACGTCCACCACCCCGGAATCCCGCTCGGAGAATTTGGTGATCTCCACGGCGGTGCCGTGGGGGATCTCCTTATCCAGACACAGCAGCAGCTTTTCCCGCAGCAGCTCGCCCATGACCTGCCGTTCCGGCTGGTCGGTGGTCTCTCCGTCCGGGAACAGCTGAGGACCTTCCTGGGCGTATTTCTGCAATTCATGCATCAAATCGTCCAGACCGCCGCCCTTATGGGCAGAAATGGGAATGATAGCGTCAAATCCGTCCCACACCTCGTTGTAGGCCGCAATCACCGGCAGCAGCTCCGCAGGCTCTACGGTGTCGATCTTGTTGATGCACAGGATGCAGGGGATCTTTTCCTCCCGGATGCGGTCGATCAGCGCCTTCTCCGGTCCTCCCACATGGGGGATGGGCTCCACCAGCAGCAGCGCGCAGTCCACATCGCTGAGGCTGGAGGTCACGACCTTTACCATGTAATCCCCCAGAGCGGACTTGGGCTTGTGCAGTCCCGGCGTATCCAGCAGAATGTACTGGGTGTCCTCCCGATTCACAATGCCGTAGATCCGGTTCCGGGTCGTCTGGGCCTTGTTGGAAACGATGGCGACCTTTTCGCCCACCAGCGCGTTGGTCAGGCTGGACTTGCCCACGTTGGGCCGTCCGCAAACGGTGATCATGGCGGTTTTTGTAATGTTTGACATAGGTGATCCTCAACTTTCTTTGAGCGTTTTCGTTTACGTTCCGCTCCATGCGGTCCGTTTTTCTAACATACCACAGATCTGCCGGAATTGCAACCGGATGTCAAATCTCTCCTCCGCCGATTTTCTCACCAGAGCGGCGGGGCATTCCCAGCGGCGGCAGTTCCACGCCCAAAATGAGTTTTACCAGCCACACAAAAAACAGCAGCACCAGAATCGGGATCAGGCAGGTGGTCACCAGCATAACTGCCAGGGCCTCCAAAAAGCGGTTCAGCACATTCCGCAGCTTCTCCACCGCACCGGCCGCAGCACCGGTAATGCTGTCCGCCACTTTGGAAAAGAATCCGGAAATACCGCTCTGTTCCGTTGCTGAGCCTTCATTCTGGCTGCTTTGAATGGTATCCGTAGCCTCCTTGGCCTCCTGAATAGTAGCCGCAATGGATGCCTGATAGGTATCCTCAATCAGGTCACTGACCCGGATCCCCACCGGGATTACCAGCATGATTGCTACGCTGAACAATGCCAGTTTCCACGCCAGCGCGCCCGCCGTCCGCCGCAGATGGGGGAACAGCGCCGCAGTGGCAAAGGCCGCGCAGGCCGCCGGGATCAGGACCTTGAATGCCGCAGCGGCGGTGATGGTCAGCAAATATTTTTCCAGAAAAATGGCGCAGAGCACGATGAGAAAATAGCCGCTGAGATCCGCCAGCTTGTCCGCGATCGGCGTAGCCGTGTCGCCGGGCAGCAGCGTAATCGCCGCCGATGCCGCTGTGGAGGCCGCAGTCAGTTCCAAAACCGTCTCCTGCTTTTCCTCCAGTGCGGCGATAGACTTCTGGTAAAAGGCCGGGTCCGTGGTGAGTTTGGCCACGCCGAATATGGAAGCCAGCGCCAAAATCACTGCCGCCGCCACACAGATTATTCTTATTCCGATCATTCTGGTCATAGTACATTCCCCTTTGCAAGATATAATCTCATCATACCCCGCTCCGCTCTGTTGTCAAGCACTGGCTTTCAAGCAAAAAATCGGGGAAACTTTCATAAAAGCCTCCCCGATTTTTTGAATTTATTTTTGAAGCCGATGCAGAATTTCCGCCAATTCCCGTCGGGTAACGGCTTTTTCCGGCTCCGCAAGCTGAACCTCCGTCAGGATCCCAGATTTTCCTGCCCAGTTCAGGTCTGTGTTCTCCTCCTGGTGGGTCTCTTCCCAAAACAGGACCATCGTCGGCACCTTTCGGGAACTGGCCACCTTACCAGAGGGAAAAAATCCCTGGGTGGAACCGCCGCCGTCCAACATCAGCGCATCCGCCACGCCCAGGCCCAGCAGTTTGTTTTGAAGCTGCTCCCGGGTCAGGCTGGTCTTGTCGCACCACAGGCAGATCCGTCCATCCGGCATCCAGCCCACAGCTGTCCGGGCTGCGGAGCGGGCCACATCCGGCGTCAGGCTTCGCTCCAGCTTCGCCCCATTTTTCAAAAGAGGCACCCCGGAAAGAAAACTGCCGCCCCGATCCGTCAGCATCTGGGGCTTCCCATCAGAACCGATGGAAATTCCCCAGTCCTGATAGGCGTCCCGACTGATGACCTTGCCGTCGATCACTGTCCAGCCAACTGGCTGAAAGCTGCCGTTAAACAAATAGCCGTTGATGATGTGGCTGCATCCGGTCTCCCGCTTCACCTGCGCCAGAGGTTTCCGTTTGATGTTGTAATAGATCTGCGCTCTGGCGCAGGCAAATACATCAGTCATGGAGCCGGACGGCGCTCTTAGCGTAGCCGTCCTCGTCATAACTGACTGCAAACCTGCCGCCGGGGATCCACTGGATCTGCTCAGTCCCGGCAAATTCCATTCTGCGGCGCATATCCAAGGTACGCCGGGCCTCCTTGGGTTTCTCCTCCGCAGGGATAAAGCCCTCCTCCATCTCTGCATCGGTCCAACCGGCCACGCCGCCGTCGGGATTCAAGTGGAAGTTGGCCCCAGCCGCCTTCAGCTCGGCATTGATCTCTTCAATGCTCTTGCCGGACTTTTTCCCTTCGCTGATGATTTTCTCAAACATCTTTTCCATCTTCGCGCTCCTTTCCGCCCTCAGTCCTTCATCTGTTTGCTGATCTGATCCACGCCTGTGGCCGCGAGGCCGCTGACGATTCCCACCGCAGCGGCGGTCAGCGGGTCCGCCGCCGGAAAATCCGTCATGACCAGCATTCCCACAACGCCCAAGATCCCCCCGCAGACACCCACGATCACCGGGATCCACTTGTTATCCAGACCGGACACCTTAACGATCCAACCCACAAGGTAGCAGATCACCGTGATCGCCGCCACGCCTGCCATACCAAATGCCGAAATGTCCATCCTTACTCTCCTCTCTGTCCGCCATCTCAAGAGATTGGCTGACGCCGCTGTCCCCGCTCTAACTGCTCCAACCGGCGGTCCATGCCCCGGATCTGTTCCTCCACCACCGGCACCCGCCGTGCGAAATGATTGTGCTCCCGGACTTCCCGGGTCAGCTCCGTGAGCTTCTCATCCGTTACCGCTTGGGCCGCCCGGTTGCTCAACAGCACCCCCAGCAGCGTCACACAGCCGGTGATGGCGGCGGTTATGATCTCACTCATGTCTCATTCCTCCGGCGGCACCGCCAGTTGAAAGCTCTCCCAGGTATGCTGTGCCGTCTCCACCTCATCCCATGTATATTCCGCCGCTTCACATTCTGCCCAGGTCAGATAGCGGAAGTAGAACTCCACCTCCAAATGACAGGGTAGAATATCTAAAATAATCTTCCTGATCTGGTCGAACTCCGCCGGCACACCGGCAGTTCTGGGAAATATGACCCGCAGGCTGCCGTCCGCCTTTTCCTCCGCTCTGGCCCGGATGCCGCAGCCGGTAAGAGTATCGTTGATGGCCTCCGGTGTCAGGCTGTCCTCGCTGATCCGCAGCAGCGCGGCGATGGCCTCCCGGCGGTCCTCTTGGGTCACGGCCGCAGGCTTGTGAGCAAACAATACCTCCCGGCGGTCAAGACCCTCGCTCTCCGCCGTGGCCAGCAGGCTTTCCCGTTCCACCAGCTCTACCAGCCCACTGACGCTGTCCAGTTCCCCGCCCAGCGCCGCCAACTCGCCGCCGTTATGGGGTGCTCGGAGATCGTAGAGGCCCAAGGGGGCCAACAGGCGAATCAAATACTGCTCATACACACGCCTCACGCCTCCTCTGTCACTGTCACCGTCCCCAATACCGGCAGCACCGTGTCATTGGCCGCCAGATCAGCTGCCGGGGCCGTAATATGACAGTTCTCTACACCCGGCAGAGCATAGATCCTGCTGTTCAGCTCCGCCAGCTTCACGCCCCTGCCCAACAGCTTTCCGTTGAACTGCTCCGCCAGATCAGCCTCCACCGCAGTCTTCACCTTGGCAAAATCCGTCCCTTCCGCCGTTTTTACCGTCACCGCCACGTTCACTGTCGCAGCCGTGGGCGCTTTTACCTGCACGTTCACCGCAATCTCCCGGCTTTTCTGAAAAACCGTCTGAAGCTCTGTCAGCAACTTCTCCGAGGGAATACCATCCGGTGCCGATACATACACATCCACTGTCCCGGCGCCCCGGGCTTTTCCCACCGCCTTGGCCGCCGCTACACCCTCGTGACGGCAGGCGGTCAGCTCATACCACGCGGCGTTGGCTCCATTGGGCAGCCGCTGAAAGCTGTCCAAAATCCGCTGCCGCAGTTCCTCATCCGTTTCCTCCGACAGTCCGCCCGTGAATGCCTTTTCATTGGTGACTGCCGTCACCGCCACGGGACACGCCGTCAGCACATGAACGGTTCCGGCTCCCACGTTCCCGCTGCTGCCAGCCTCCACGGCCTCCGCCGCTACGGTCACTGAGGTCTCCCCCGCCGGGATCGTCCCATCTTCTGTGGTCCGGAAACGGATAGCCCCCTCCGTCATGCACACCGTTCCGGTCTCCACGCTCACCGCGCCGGTCTGTGCGTTGGACAGCCGAAAGGTCAACTGACCGGTCGCCCTGCTGGGTGCCTGTCGGACGATGCCTCGCATGGCTCCGTGACGGTCCAGATAGACCCCTGCAGCTGTCTGTGGAAAGCTCTGCCCCAGCACCCATTCCGCCTGCGCCTCCAAAGCCTGGATCTGGGCCGCTGCCGCCCACAGCCGCACCGACAGGTCGCAGTCCTCCTGAAGCTGTCCGCCCCGCCGCTTGGCGTAGGCCACCAGCATTTCCCGATAGATCGTCTCCGTCGCTCTCACATTGTCACTCCCTCCTGCCCCAAGGCCACCTCCGCCGTCAATCGGCGTTCGTCTTTGACGGCGTTCACCGTCAGGGACGCCTTTCCGCCGTTCTCCGCCAGCGTCACCTGCTCCACCATCAGGCCCGGCTCATCCCGGAGGGCCTCCAGTACATACTGTTCCGCCGCAGCCTGCCGGTCCGCAGGACGCAGCCGGTCCAAAGTCCACAGTCTGCTGCCGAAATTCTCCATAAAGGGAAACTGTCCCCGCCGGGCAGTCAGCTTCATCAGCATCCGCTGTAAAACTGCCTCGTCTCCCTTCGCTGACCGCAATCCGTTTCCCTGCGGCACATAATCGCCGTTCACCAGCATCAGCATTACAGTCCTCCTCCGCAAGTACAGGGTTTATAGAGTTCCCCATTAACAAGGAACTGTCCTCTGATGGATATTCGCCCTGTCAGTTCAATCGTCCCATCCTTCTGCAAATACACATTGCTGCCCTTTGGGCCGTAAATATAGACCTCCCCGGGCTGCATCCCCTTTGGGACCTCTGCCTGCTTACCGCCGCAGACGCACTGTTCTTCCCCGCCGGGGCCGCCCTTAATGACCAGCACGGAAGCCCCGCTCTCCGGCAGCCACACATAACCGCCCGGACCGTAGATGGGTAACTGCCGCACTTCGCCCCGGGTCACCACTCCCATCTGATCTCCCACTATGGTAGAGATTCCCTGGTCGGCATCCGCCGTGGGGACCGCCTGCTTCATGCTCTGTGCCAGCCACATTTCAACCACACTCCTTCAATGTCCAGATCATCACGGCTCCTTCTCTGGCGGAAAACCGGTTTTCCGTCTCCGCCACCCGGTAATTTCCGGTAAGGCCCAGCTTTTCCAGTCTCACCGTCACCCGATCCCCCGGAAATGCGTCAAAGCTCCCCGGCAGCGTTACCGTCACCGCCTGCTCCTCCTTTTTGGATTGTTGGATCTGGTATTCTCCCGTATAGCGCATGGCATCCCAGGTGCTCCGCCCCGGCGTATAGATCACCCGGCGGCACTGGCCGCCCTTGGCGATCATCTCCGGATTTTTCACAGAGTAGCTGACATTCTGCCGCTTGTCGATGACCAGCGCCTCCGTCAGCACGCCGTAGTGATCCTCCCGGATCCGGCAATTCAGCACCGGACTGCCGCTGTCAAGGATGATTCTCTTTCCGCTGTCCTGCTCCGGTGTTGCCAGCAGCTCTCCGGTTTTGGCAAACCGAGGCAGGAAGCCTCCATAGGTCCGGCAAAACTCCGAAATCACCTTCCATTGGCTGATCCCCACCCCAGCGGTATAGGGCACCGTGGACCTCAGATCCACCGCAGCCCCGCAGGAAATGCCATAAGGCTCCGCGTGACAGCGGACCAATTCCCGCAGCGTCACCTGCTCATAGGTCACAGGCCGGGACTCGTTATCCAACAGCCGTGCGGCGTATCCCCGGCCGGACAGTGTCACCGTCATCCCTCTGCTGCCCAGTTCCACGGTATATTCGTCCACGATTCCCCGTAACTGTGTCATTCCATTCTCAATGGCGGCGAAACCCGCCGCCATTCGCAGCACTGTCAGCATTTCCGGCTGATACACCGCCGTCACGGACCAGCTGTCGCAGGGCACCGTCCCCGTATGTCTCACGTTCCAACTCAGCAGCGGCGGCAGATCATAGACATGATGGTCTGCCGTAAAGATCCGTCCTGTCACGGCAGCCTCACCTCATTCCCCGGATAAATGAGATTGGGATTTTTGATCTGTGGATTGGCAGCGATCAGGCTGCTCAAGGTCACGCCACAGCGCCGGGCAATGCCCCACAGGGTATCCCCCCGCTTCACGGTGTACACCCGCCCGGCTCCATGGGTCTCTTCAGACGCCGCCAAGCCGCTCCCCGGCCACGTCCTGCTGTCATTGTTTTCCGTCAGGCCACCATCATAGCCGCTGTCATCCTCCCAGAACGCAAAGCTGTACCGTACATAGTCCGGCCGCGGCTCCTCCGTCACAGATAGGGCGACGAAATACGCCCGGTCCGTCCGCCACACGGGATGCGTCAGCATCCCCGCTCCCGGTTCCTGAAACACCGCCGCCAGCGCCTTGAATTCCTCATAGGCCCCCGGCCCCGCAAACTCGCCCTCGCCCCGTAGAATCCGGCAATTTACGCCCAGATCCTGCAAAACGCAGCCGCCCAATGGTATCTTATGGGCCGCCATCTGCCGCCGGTATTCCACTACAAAGGTCTCCGGATTGTGGGGCCAGGTGTAATTTTTATAGCGCATGGAGGATAATCTCATGCCATTCCTCCCTCTCAAAACAAGGTAAATCCGCCGTCATACCGCCGTGCGTCCCGCTGAACAGCCCGGGAGATGTCCTCTGCCTCCATCGCCGCCCCGCTTCCTTCCGCCATCAGTAACCCCGGCAGGGTCCCCGCAGAAAACGTCTCACTCCGCCAAAGGGCATCCGCCCGGCGGGCCTGTTGAAATTCTTCTGCCTGCGCCGTCAGCCCATCCAGCAGTCTGTCATCAGCTTCCGCTCTGTCCCACGCTTTCCGCTTTGCCGATGACAGTGCTTCACCGCTTTCCGCCTGACCAATCAGCTTTCCCTGTTCCGCCGTTGGACGGGAGATCCCCTTCTCCTGTCCAGCAGGCGCTTTCTCAGCCCCCTCCGTAGCACGGCGAAGAACTTCCTCCTCCGCCGTGGTCTCCTCTTTGGAGGGACTGCCGGTCAGCAGACGGTTCAGCGCTGCCTGCTGGCGGCGCCGCAGCTCCCATAAATAGTCCACCGGCTCATTCCCCCTTCATATCCGCAAACCGCTGAAGGTCGAAGGTGCCGCCTCGCTCCTCCGGCAGCGCTTCTCCCTCCGCCAGCCGCAGCAGAAGGTCTTCCATTTCGCCGGGCGTCAGGTCCCGCAAGACCTCCAGCTCATCTCCGTAAATCGCTTCTCCCTGACAATAGCAGCTATCCCGCAGAATGGCGGCGTTGCACAGCAGCGTCCGTTCCAGCGGATCTTCCACCCTCTCCCGATAGTACCGCCACAGCTCCAGCAACTTCCCCGCTGTCAGCGGCTTCAGAGCGTCCACTGTCCTCATGCGGTAGTCTCGATGCGCCGGGCCGCCGTCAGCGTCACCCGTTCCGCCACGGTGGCGTTCAGCTCCCCGTCCTCCTGAATGCCGCTCCACTCACAGCCGCTGTAAATGACCTTGCGGTCCGGCTTGCAGATCACAAGAGAGAAATCCGTGAGATTATAGAAGTCGATGCCGTCGGAAATGGCCGTATCCGTGGCGTACAGCCGGGTCAGCTCCACGGTATAGCTCTTCTGCCCCTCAATGGTTGCCACCGGCTCACTCTCGCCGAAGGCCTCGATATTCTTGCTGGACTTGGCTGCCTTGGCCCGGTAGCTCTGCACCACGGCGATCTTCCGCCCGTCCAATTCCAGATAAATGTCCGCACTGGTGGGAAATCCCTTCATATCCGTCCCTCCTTAAACCGTCAGATGCACTGCCAGATGGATCTGGTTCAGCCCATGGGCCACGGCAAAGCTGAATTCCACCAGACACACCGTGGGATCGTCCGCCGAAGCCGTCACCGTCACCTCGCCGTAGTCCTCGATGATCTGGGCGTCCTTCTTCTTTTCCAGTTCCACAATGGTCTGTGCCCGGATAGCCCCCCGGCCCTGAGCGGTGTTCTTGGCTCTGGCAAACTTGCTCCGCAGGGCAGACCGCACCGCAGGGATCACATCGTCGGCAATCAGGACGGTTGTCAGTTCCCGCCAGGTACTGTCGGCGGCGCTGCCGGTTTTTGTCCGGGTAGTGATGCCCCGCACCGGGGATACCACGCCCCCTACGTCCTCCAACGGCGTTACGCCGCCTTGAACCAGCAGGTCAATGTCATTGTCACTGTAAACGCTCTGTAAACCGCCGATGCCGTACAGCTCCGCCCCGTTCAGGGGTACTGCCGGGTCCGCGCCGCAGGCAATAGCACCTGCCACCGCTGCCGCGGCAAACACACCGGAAAGGGCTTTGCCGCTCTCATCCTTCATATCCGGGCCAACCAGTACCATTCGCTCACTGTTGATGGCCTCCGCCCTGGTCACCAACTGCGCCGCCGTATCTCCGCTGCCGCCGATGACGCCGATCCGCTCCCCTCTGGCCGCAGATGCCGTTTCCACGGCGGTTTTCAGTGCCTTCTGGATGGTCAGCTCGCTGCTGTCGCACACCACCACCTGTACATCGCAGTTAGCCAGGGCGGCAAACGCCGCCTGATAAGCTTCCAATCCCCCGCCTGCACCTACCCGTACCGCGTAAACCGTGGATGCGCCGTTGGCGAACAGCAGCTTCAAAAGTGTGCTCATGCCCGGCGTGTCAGCGCCGTCCTCACCAAAGGCCTCCACACCGGCGCCATAACTGGTCAGTGTCACCGCTGTATTGGCCATTCCCTTAACGGCCAGGGCCGCCACGCCGATCCGTTTGGCCGCCCGACCGGCAGACGTCACGCTGGACGCGTCATACACCGAGTAGACCCCCGGCCGCTCATGTCTCATCTCACTCACTCGCTCATAACTCCTTTCAGTCGGAAATCCAGAAATTCTCCGGACTCCACGGCGCTCTCCGCCAGAAACAGGGCCCTGCATTCCAGAACGCCCCGCCGCAGGAACATCCCCGTGGTCTTCTCCCAGCAAATGGCCTCCCAGGTAAGTTCCCCGGTGCGGACTCCCTCCGGAAGCCCGCCCAGCAGCACCTCGGTGGCCGTTTCGCCCGCAGTTCCACGGTGATCTGCCCGAACAGCTCCTTGCCGTAGCGTTCCCGGACCGCCTGAGTCTCCGGGTCCTTCATCTCTCCTAAATAATGGCAGAAGCCCGCCGTTTTTCCGCTGGCCGCGCCGACACCCACCGCCGCAACCACGCCGCTGTACGCCATGGCCTGCTTCTCAGGGAACGCCTCCATAGCCTGAATCCCGGCCCCGCGCAGGGCGTCCAGCACCGCCATGCGGATCTGTGACAATTCCTTCATTCCGCTGCCCTCCGCTCCGGTTCCAGCAAGGCCCACCAGTGATTGATCTCGTCCGACAGGGCGTGTTCCCGGCTGCTTCGCACCCGAAAGCTTCGTCCCCTCCAAATAACGGTATCCCCCGGCTGGACCTCCTCCAGCCCGGTATACCTCCACAGCCGTTCGTCTATCCAGCCGATGGGTGTCTGCTCTCCCGGCACTGTCTCATCCCGAGCAGCGGCAGGCTGGATAAAGGCCCGGACGGACTTTTCGCCGTCTCTGCTCCGCAGCGTTACGGTCTGACCGTAATGTTCCAGGATCTCCCCCATCACGCCGGTCATCCCCGCACCCCCCTGAAGCAAAACTCCCCGGAGGCGGCATAGGGACGCATCAGCCGCTCCGCCGTCTGCCGCAAGGTCTCCGCCATCACAGCCGCGGATTGACCGCCGCTCTGCCGTACAGTCACCTCACCCACGGTAAAGGACTCCGCCCTGCACCGCTTTCCCATGTAGTCCGCCGCTGCCATGAACGCCGCCGCACACCGCAGTGCGCCGCCGCAGTCCTCCTTCGTCACACCGGGGTCCAGACGGCTCTCCCAAGCCGCCTCCGCCGCTTCACACAGCACCGCCAGCAGCGGGTCCTCCTGAGAGGCGCCGCACAGCTCCGCCGCTAATGCGGCCGCCGTTATCTCCATAGGTCACTCCCCTTCCGTTTCCGCTTCACCGCACCGGGAATCCCGGTGCGGTGGACAAGCTCAGACCTTCAGCACCTTGGCCGCGTCGGTAAACAGTTTGGCAAAGCCGGAAACCGAGGTAATGGCTGCCCGCTCCAGCTGGCGGTCAATGAGCTTGTCATACTCCACCGTCACGTCGCTGCCCTGCACCATCTCCAGGGCAAAGCGCTTGTCCAGGCCGATGGCCGTGCCCGCAGGCAGGACAGAGGTCCGCAGCAGATTGGCCCCCAGGGGGGTGGTCAGCTTACCGGTGGCCTGGAAATTCAGCCCGGTATTGGGATTCTGGAACTCGCTGAGCTTCAGCATGGCCAGCATCATGTCATTGCTCACCAGCATGGTGTTCATAGTATAGGGATCGAACTGCGCCCAGAAGTCCAGCAGTGCGTCATAGCTCAGAGTGCCCTTGCTGCCGCCGATGGGATTGCTGCCCACCTCATAGACCTTGGCGGCATTGTTGTTGCCATCGCCGTCCTTCAGTACCTTCACGGCGTCCTCCAGATGCATCCGGCCCATGTACGCGCCGATCTGCCGCAGCGTCACGGCAAACAGGTCCAGTCTCTGAAAGCGGATGGCCTCATAGGGAGCCACCAACATACGGCCCCGCTTATGAAGACGTACCAGATTCTCCTGGGTATGAATGGTGGTCTGGGGGATCTGCGCGCCCTCCTCCACACGTTTGAGCTTCTTTTCCTCCTCCGTAGGAGTGGACGCGATAGAACGGTAATCCATACCGTCAAAATTGGTAACGGTGGCGGTGATATCCGGCAGGATGCTCTCCTCCTCCATACCCTGACGCACCACACGGGACACGAATTCCGGGAACAGCACAGCGGACTCCGTAGACCAGAAGAACTTCTCCACTCTATCGCTGCCCGCGCCCTTCACCTTGATGTCAAAGCGCTTGAGCTGACGTTGGAAGGCGTCCAGTCCCTCCAGAGAGGTGCCCTTGTAGTTCTCGCTGGGGTCCAGAGCTTCCAGCGTCTGTGCAAAGCTGCGGCCACTCTGACTGTACATACCCTTTTCCAGTTTCAGATTTTCATAATGATAAGCCATATTCTCTCCCCCTCCTTACAGCACAATGGTCACGGTTTTAGCAGTGGTATCCACCTCTACGGCAAGATAGCTCTTGCCGCCGGCAGAAACGACCTTCACGCCGCCGCTGCCGTCCGCTGCCAAAGAGTTCCAACCAGCAGCAGGCGCGGAAGCCCCGGTGTAGCTTACCGTCACCATGCCCCCCATAGCCACAGAGCAGGCTTTGCCGTCTCTGGCCACGGACAACACCACACCCTCAAAGCCGTCATTGTCCGCGCATTTGGCAACTGTTCCGCTGCCGCTGACCTTCACCACCTGCCCCGCGGACACACCGTCGCAGGCAAAGGTGGCGGCCCACTGGCCGATGCTCTCATAAGAAACGTTCATGCAATTTCCTCCCTCATATTGTGTTTGTCCCATCAGACAAGGAACACCGCTTCATCCTCCCGCTTGGTCTCCGCCTGCTGCCGCAGCTGCGGAGCCACGGGAAATTTCTTCGCGATCTGGGCCTCATAGGCCCTCTTTAACTCCAGCAATTCCGCCTCATCCAGTCTCCCAACGGCCTTGGTGAAGATTTTTCCATCCAGATGCCCGTCCGCCAGCATAGCAAGACGCACCACCTCCCGGCGCAGCCCAGTCAGATACCGCTGACCCAGCTCTGCCTGCTTGCGCAGCGTCCGCAGCTCTGTCCCCTCGGAGCCGAACCGCTTCACCACCCCGGCCCTGGGCTGGGCAGGCACCGCCACAAAGGACCACTCATAGGCGTCCTTGGGATCCTTCAACTCCATAAAGCACAGCTTTTCGCCGTACATCTGACCCTTCACATGGCCGCAGGCGCCGTTTTCCGCGCCGCACACGGAGCACACGCTCCGTCCCATGCTGCATCCCACGCTGACCTCTTTCTTGATACCACCCTCGATCTCCGTGATAAGCTCCTGATTCTTTTCCGTCCGCATCAGGTAGGCCCATGCCTTCAGCCAGCAGTATTCGTCCCCCGCCGCCGTCACGGTGCCGGGCTCCCGTACCACCTCCGTCCGGTAAATCCGGGCCGTCTGACCCTTGGCTGACCACTGGTGGTCAAAGATCCCGCTCTTTCCCAAAAACAGCTCTCCCAGCCGTTCCAGATCCTCCGTGCCAAACCGCTCAAAATCCCGATCCACCTCGTTGTCGCACAGCCGCACGCTGAATGTATACACCTGATCCGCCGTCAGCTCCGCCTTGCTGAACCGGTTGATCTGATCCAGTTCTTCCTTTGTCAGCATCCGTTTCCTCCTGTCACGCTTTTTTCGCGGCCCCTGCCGCCCTGTCCTCAATTTTACCTTCCGCCGCGTCATTCTCGATTCGCAGCTTCCTCGCCTGCTCCCGGTACAGTTCCGCCTTGGCTTCCTCTACCTCATCCTGCAAGTTGATATCCTCCCAGTCCACCCGGAACGCCGCCGTCTCTCCCTGCATCCGCAGCCGCATCCGGCAGATCTGCTCCACCACCGGTGTCAGCGTCCGTCGAATAGCGGTGATCTCCGTGGTGAGCATGTCCGCCTGCTGGGCGCTCATCCGCTCCGTGGAGTTCCAGTTCAGCCCCAGCATAAAGGGCGGAATGGAGGTCTTCGCCACGATCTGCTCCAACACCTGCCGCACCGGCACCTGACTGTCCAGAATGGGCGCGTCGCCGCCGATGACCTTGATATCCACATCTCCCACCGCCACGAAGTCCCGGACACTGCCGCTTCTGGTATCCTGCATAGCCCGGCTCCACTCGCTGGCAAGAAGCTGCCCCCGTTCCGCGGCATTGCCGTCGCCGTCCCGGCAGGTCACGGCAAACCGCATATTGCCGCACCGTTCCCAGTTGACCCCCACCGTGTTGTAGATCTTCATCAGAATATCCGCCATAAACGGCAATCCCCGCAGCAGCGACACGCCGTAGGGGTGCTCGGCTTCCGGATGCAGCGGAGTGAACAGCAGCAGCTCCTGATACGGCAGCGCTGCCATCCGCCCCCGCTCATCCGGCCCGAAAATCTGAAAATCCAGCGGGCTTTCTCCCTCTCTCAGCTCGATCCGGTCCATCCGTCCGCACAGCAGCGCCGCCAGATCCCGGTTTCCCGCCGCAGGCACCATCTCGCCTACGGCGCCGCCGCAGATCAGCAGCGATTCCAGGTACTGCTCCAAAAAGGCGTTGATACCGTACTGTCCCCGCCCCGCCGGGACCCGCTCTAAAAAGTCCCGCAGCCGCTTTTCTGTCTCCGGATCCTCACAGAACACCAGCGCACCGCCGCTGAGGCGGATCAGCTTGCACACGGCGGCGTCCACCACCGGTACAGCCTCCCGCACCGCCTGATACAGCCGCAGCTCTCCGCCGCGCTGAGGCATAAAGCTCCGCAGCCCCGCATAGGGATGCCGCTCCCGGTCCCGCAGCTGCATAGTCTGGGCCGTTGCCGCTTCATCGCCTCTCCTTTTCCAAAAATTCAAACGAACCTCTCCTCCCTTCGGAAATCGGTCTCCTACTCTCCCGTCCACACCCGCTTTTGGTGTACAGTCCCGTACAACATTTTATATATTTCCTAACGATATCCGCCTCTCGCCACGCTGACTGCCGCAAATCCACCCTTTTCCCCGCCTGACAGATCCATGGCAAAGTACCGCATCTCCACCGTTGGGCCAACCGGCTCCCATCCACTTCGTGTCTGCCAGCCGGGGCCCTGCCTCGACACCGCCTCGCTTCTTCCGCCCCCGGCGGCGCTTCGGCGCTGTCCATGGCATGCCGTGTATTAAAATCGGAACACGATCATGCCTGCCGTCTCACGCTGGTCACAGCGAACCCCCCGCTCCGCTCCCCCATCAGATCCATGGCAAAATACCGCATCTCATCCATAGCATGATCGTGTTCCTTGCGGGGGGCGTCTCTTCCGGTCCGCTCGTCCCAGCAGTACAGCGCCATCTCCCGCAGACAGTCCCGGCAGGTATTACACAGCACGATCCGCCTCTGCCGTAGCAGATCCGCCGTCACCCGGATGCCGTCAGCCACATCGTTGTTGGCCTTCTTTACCCGCCAGCCCCGCTGCCGCAGGGTCTCGATGAAGCTGGCCGCCGACGGGTCCACGATCACCCGCTGGATCTCCCGCCCCGCCGCCAGCCGCTCCAGCATATCCGCGTACTCCGCGTCGGTTTTCTGCCGTCCCTCCCGGCGGGAATCGTAATAGACCTCCTCTACCCGGTACCAAACGCCGTCCCGTTCCCCCCAAAGTCCCATGGACAGTGGATTCACCGTCCCGTAATCCACGGATACCCGCCACCGGCTGAAGGCCCCCTCCGGCGCCGGTGCCGCGTCTCTGGGCGGGTCGAAAAAGTCATATACCAAGCCCTGAGCCGCCGCCCATTCTCCCTGCACGAACCGTCGGTAAAACACGCCCGTATACAGCCGCTCATACCGCTGCCGGATCTCCGGCGACAGGCCGGGATTATCCGCCATCGTAAAGTGCAGCCGCAGCGCCCCCCGGCTCTCCGCCTTCTCGATCCACTCCTTGTAAAACCAGTGTTCCGGCCCCTCCGGATTGCAATTGAACCACAGCTTGCTGCCCCGGACGCTGCACCGGGCCACCGCCTGCTCTACAAAGGACCGTGGCATCAGTGCCGCCTCGTCCAACAGCAGTCCCGCCAATGTGCTCCCTTGGATCAGCGCCGCGCTGGACTCGTCTTTCCCGCCAAACAGCAGAAATTGATTCCGTTGCCCGCCAAACTCCACCGTCAGGGAATTGGCGCTCCTGTTTTCACGCACGATCATACCGATCCGCCGCAGGCAGGGGACCAGTTCCGTCAGCAGATTCCGCCGCAGTGCTCCCACCGTCTTGCCGCACAAGGCAAACTGCCGTCCGTCAAAACAACTCTGGGCCCACAGAAAAAAGGACAGTCCCATGCAAAACGTCTTTCCGCTGCGGACTGCCCCATCGCAGATGATGGCCTGCCAACGGTTCTGCCTCCACCAGGTCAGCACCTGCCTTTGCTTGCGGGAAAACCGGATCATATCATTTCTCATTCCAGTCTCCCGTTTCCCCCGGCAGCGCCGCCAGCGCCTGAAGCAGCGGATCCGCCTGCTGGGGTTCACTGGCCTCCAACAGTTTCCACAGCGTCTCTAACGCCCGGACCCGGTCCACCAGCTTGACCTCTACGCCCTTTTCTGTTACCCTTAGTTCAGACACAGCCGACAGCTCCAAGCCCTCCGGCTCCGTCTCTCCCCGGCGCAGCGCCAGCGTCACCGCATCATCCACCCGGCCAAAGGCCAGCCGTGCCAGCTGCCGCAGTACATCCTCCCGCTTCAGCTGCGCCGCCGCGTCGCAGCGCATCCGTTCCAGTTTCTGTTGGGTCCCTTTCTGCCCCAGCATGGCGTAGCCGTCCCGTCTGCCGATTTCTGCGGCAGCCTGCTCCGGATCCATGGTCCGCAGATAGGCCCTGCAAAAGCGGCCATCCTCCTGTTTCTTCTCCAAAGCCGTCCCCCCATTCCATCCCTCCGGCAGATTTTCAGAAAAAGTGCATCTCTCTGTGCAACGTCTTTTCAAGACGCAGCCGAAGCTCTGCACGTTTTCTCTTTCCTCCCATTTAATTTTTAGCAACAATTTAACGATCCGTCTGCTATACTGAAACCAGCAAGGAGGCTTCCTATGTCTCATCCCAATTCCAAATCCAAGACCAGCCTGGCCACCCTATTCCCCTTCTCCATGCGGGACCTCATTGTCACCGCGCTGATCCTCTTTGTGGCCGTGGCCTTCTGTATCCTACTGCAGAGGCTGGACCCCAGCGCTGGCTTCGCCACGCCGGTTTTTGTGCTGACTGTGCTGCTGACCTCCCGCCTGACCACCGGCTATTTCTGGGGTCTTTTCTCTGCGGTGCTGGGCGTCATCGCCGTCAACTTTTTCTTCACCTTTCCCTATTGGGCCTTCAACCTGACCATCACCGGCTACCCCCTGTCCTTCCTGACCTTTCTCAGCGTTTCTGTCATCACCTCCGCTCTGACCACCAAAACCCGCCAGTTGGACAAGCTTCGAATGGAAAATGAAAAGATCCGGATGCGGGCCGACCTGCTCCGCTCCGTATCCCATGATATCCGCACCCCCCTGACCTCCATCATCGGCTCCACCTCCGCCGTGCTGGACAATCCCGACCTCTCTCAAGAGGACCGCCGTTCCCTGTTGGAGGATGTGAAGCAGGAGGCCCAGTGGCTGATCCGCACCGTGGAAAATCTCCTTTCCATCACCCGCATCGGCAGTGACCGGACAGAGCTGAATAAGCAATTAGAGCCGGTAGAGGAGGTTTTGGCGGAAGCCGTTCAAAAGGCCCGCAAGCGGCTTCCTGACATCAAATTCTCTGTGGAGGTCCCGGCGGAGCTGCTCATGGTCCCTATGGACCCCATCCTCATCGAGCAGGTCCTCTCCAACCTGATTGAAAACGCTGTCATCCACGGCCAAACCACCACCGCCATCCATCTCCGGGCGGAAAAAACGGAGGACGGCTTCGCCGCCTTCTCCGTTCGGGACAACGGTCAGGGCATCTCCCCGGCCCTCCTGCCCCACTTATTCGATTATTCTATCCGCCATGCCTCTCCCCCCACGGGAGATGGCAAGCGGAACATGGGCCTGGGGCTTTCGGTGTGCAGCGCCGTGGTCAAGGCCCACGGCGGGCGTCTCACCGCCCATAACCACCCGGATGGCGCGGAATTTATCTTCTGCCTGCCCATGCCCCCCGCCGATCCCGCTATTTCCACTGATTTATCCGAGGAGGAAACCCTATGAACATCCGTGAAAAGATTTTGGTCATTGAGGACGAAAAGAGCATCGCCCGCTTTATCTCCACCATTCTCACCGCCAATGGCTACGAGGCCATGCGGGCCGCCAGCGGAGCCGAGGCCATGTCCATGATCTCCTCCCACTGCCCGGATCTGGTGATTCTGGATCTGGGCCTGCCGGATATGGACGGTATTGATGTGATCCGCAAGATTCGCGGGTGGAGCAACGTACCCATTCTGGTGGTTTCGGCCCGCAGTGATGATACCGACAAAGTATCCGCCCTGGATGCCGGTGCCGATGATTACCTGACCAAGCCGTTCAGCGTAGAGGAGCTTTTGGCCCGGCTGCGCGTGGCGCTGCGCCGTGTGCGGTATGATACTTCCCGCGCAGGTGACCAGGCCAGCATATACGAGAACGGAGAACTGCGCATTGACTATGCCGCAGGCTGTGTGTACCGCGGCGGAACGGAGATTCACCTGACCCCCATTGAGTACAAGCTGATCTGCGTGCTGGCCAAGAACACCGGCAAAGTGCTGACCCACAACTATCTGCTGAACGAAGTCTGGGGCAGCCCGGCCGCATCAGATACGCCGTCCCTGCGCGTATTTATGGCAACGCTGCGCAAAAAAATTGAGGAAGACCCCAGCCACCCCCGCTATATCCAGACCCACATCGGCGTTGGCTACCGCATGATCCGCCAGTAAAGTTTGGCTTTCAAAATGTAACCGCAACAGCCCGTCCATCCGTTTGTTGCCGGATGAGCGGGCTGTTTCAATTTTATTTATTTGGTTTTCTCTGCTTTACTTGGCTGCGCGGCGTCCGCCTTTGCCGCCGGTCTTTTTGGCGCGGCCGGTGCCGGTCTGGGTGCGGGTGGACTTGGGGGCCGTTTTCTTGGGTTCCGGCTTTGGCATATCCTTTTGCAGCAGCTTATCCGGCACGGGCTGGATGCTCCACAGCTGGTTTTCGCCAAACACATCCTGCCAGATCTGGGCCTGGGTACCGTTATCGACCCGCATGCCTACCAGGTCAATGACCTTATCAGCCAGCACATTGCGGATCTTGGCCTTGCCGCCATCGGCGGGAACAATCTCCCACCGCTGGCCCTTGCCGGTGGTTTTCTCCCACTGGTGCACCCAGGTTCCGTTCACAACACCACTCATGGCCAGGTCCATCACCTTGCCGGTAAAGCGGTTTTTGATGCGGTACTGGCCTTCGGCGGCTTCCTCAAAAATCCATTGCTGCCAGGGCTGACCCTCATAGCTCCACAGGCGGATGGATGCGCCGTTCTCGGTGTTGAAATCGGCAACTTCCAGCACGCGGCCATTGGCGGCAGCGATAGTATAGCAGGCGCCTTCCCGAATGACGGTCTGTGCGGATTTTTTCATAGCGTTTTTCCTCCTTTGCCTGTGCGGCGCTTTTGGTGCCTTACAGGTTATGTATTTATTGTACATATTATAGCACATTCGCACAAAGCGGTTTTGCCAAAATCGTATAAAGTTTTTTGGTAACACTGCACGCTTTTTCGGGGTTAGCGGGTGGTTTAACCAAAGGTGGCTTGCATTTTTCAGCAATCTATTCTATGATATTATATAAATAACTAATTATAGGAGGCACCCACCTTGAGGATCGCATTGATTGCCCATGATTCCCGCAAAGAGCTTTTGGCCCAGTTCTGCACAGCCTATGTGCGTATTCTGTCTCAGAACGAACTG
>OGMT01000757.1_pt1 | contig 20508 bp, 22 predicted proteins | sample 1573271 | NCBI WGS metagenome assembly OGMT01 (sample SAMEA2582000, study PRJEB24529) | metagenome | biome: Human gut stool | place: China | collected 2011 | reverse complement strand
AAAAAATCTCTACGAATTAAATTTGGATATGAAGAAGACAAATTAACTATTGAAGACAGAATAACCACTTTAGAAAAACATGATAATTGGCAATACAAAGAGATTACTAAAATGTCTAAAGGTATTGAAAATATTGAATCTGAATTATTAGATAATAATTTAGAGAGAAAACGAAAATACATTTTAGATTTTTGTTCTTCTCTTTCCAATGGTCAAAAGCAGAATAAAGAAGCTTTTAATAATGTATTCAAAACATACAAAAAATATGAAAAGCTTTTAAGTGATCATAATATGGAAAACGGTCAAGCAGAAGAAAGCATAAAGTTCATTTCTGAGAAATATCAAGAATGTTTAAGAAACGGCAATTTTTAGCAACATTCTTTTAATTATATCACAAAAATTACCAATTCTGGTTAATATTTTCTTATGTATTATATGAATATACAAAATAATTCTAAGCATACTACATTACATGAAGAATAAAGTTGGTGAATATAGGTATAAACAGAATATATCAATATCAGAATTGTCCAAGAGATGCGGACTATCTTCTACTGCTATTTCTAATTTAGAAAATGGATATACTTCTGATATTTTATTATCTCATGCAGTCGCTTTATCTCTTGCGTTACATGTAGACTTATATGAATTATTTTGTATAAAGAGATAAAGGAGATGTATGCCTATGGGAATGTATTACAATGTAATTTGAAGAAATCGAAATAACAGGTGGAAAAGTAATTCATATTGACAAGAATTTAGGGAATATGAATGATGTCCATAAACTTGTCTGTGAAAATATCAGCAAATATCCAAACGCCAAATGGGAACTTTATTCTATGATACTTAATAACTAAAACCAATACATACCACAATTAAATATAAGAAATATGAAAGAGCGGTTTCTTCGGAAGCTGCTCTTTTGTTATGTAAAGGAGTGAAAGGAAGATAAATGGCAGCTAGAACAAAATTTAATGTTAATAAAGATGTTAGCAAACGAACTTATAATGGAATAACTTTTGATTCTGTATTAGAAATGAAATATTACAGAGATGTTCTTTGCCCATTAGTGGAGAGTGGCGATGTGGTAAATTATGAATTACAAAAACCATATGAGTTACAACCAAAGTTCATACATGACGGAAAATCTGTTCAGCCAATTAAATATGTGGCTGACTTTTTTATTATCTATAAAGACGGTCATGAAGAAGTTATTGACACAAAGGGATGTCCTGATAGTGTTGCAATTTTAAAAAGAAAATTGTTTTGGTATCACTATCCTACTGTTGACTATAAGTGGATTTGCTATTCAAAAATTGATGGAGGGTGGCAAACTTATGAGTACGTTAAAAAACAACGAGCAGAACGAAAAAGAAATAAATCTAAATAAATGGACAGTATATATTCATATTAATAAAAGTAATCAGAAAAAATATGTTGGCATTACATCAAGAAAACCAACTGTAAGATGGAAAAGAAATGGTGAAGGTTATAAAAGCTCACCGTATTTTTACAATGCAATTAAAAAGCATGGATGGGATAATTTCGAACATAACATTTTATTTACTAATTTAAGTGAAAAAGAGGCAAAAGAAAAAGAAAAAGAGTTAATAAAATTTTATAAATCTAATATTCATGATTTTGGATACAATTGTACCGAAGGCGGTGATGGTGTATGTGGCTTGAAACGAACACCAGAACAAATCGAGAAGATAAAACAAGCTTTAGCTGGTAGAGAGTTATCAGAAGAACATAAAAAACTATTAAGTGAAATTATGAAAGGTAGAGTTTTTTCAGAAGATTGGAAAAATAAAATAAGTCAAAGCCACATGGGAGAACTAAATCCGTCTGCAAGAAAAATAGTATTAATTAATACTAAACATGAATTATTAAAAATCTATGAATGCATGAAATATGCAGCAGAAGAATTAAATGTGCATATCACTCATATACAGGATGTTTGTGATAAAAATTATTCAAATACAGGTGGTTACATTTTTATGTATTATGATGAATATATGGAACATAAAGAGGAGTTATTAAAAGCGGATGAAATAATAATTAAGCCATATAAAAGAGTTGTTTTACAATATGATTTAAATAATAACTTTATACAAGAATATGAAAGTATTAGAGACGCTGCGAGGAAAACCAATATAAGCAGGTATTCAATTGGCGATAACTTAAAAGGAAGATTAAAAACTGGCGGTGGATATATATGGAAATATGCATGTTAAATTACGTTTTATTCAAAAAGAAATACATAATGGAGAATGCGAAAAATTCTCACCAATAAATGATTAAAGGAGAAAAAGGATATGAAACTTTTAGAGTTTGTAGAAAAGTATAACGACATGGCAAATAACACATTAAAGAAACAGCTATTAAGTAAAATTAAAATCACTCCATATGTTTCAATCATTAAGAAAGATGCTTACGCACAGTTGATTGTAGATAAGACAACATTTGAACAGGAAGCTTATGATGATAATGGAGAAACAAAATATCGTAAAACAGATAAAATCAGAGTAAATTCTGTCGCTCAGTATATACAGTTTTGTCGTGCGGTGATTGAATTATATACCGATCTTGAGATTGACGAGGATGATAAAGGATTCATCAAGGGATATGATGCACTCAAATCTTCTGGTTTGCTTGATATTTTAATGGTTGGCTCTGATACGGCTTATCCGCTTATCCCTATGAGTGAATTAAATGAGTTCAAGACCATTTTAACAATGAAACAGTCTGACACTCAGTTTAATGAGACAACTACTCAGGCATTTATTAACAAACAGATTGATAGAATCTCTGATTTGGCAAATGCTACTCTCACACCGCTTATGGATGTTGTAAGTAAGAAGCTCGATGAGATTCCAAAAGAAGATTTAGATAAGGTTATTGAGTTTGCTAAGAATGGTGGATTTAAAGAAGTCTAAGTAAATTCAAATTTCTTGTGAAATAAACAGGCTCTATACGTGTCACAGCGCATAGTGCTTTTTCTTATGGAGAGTGGTTATACTGCTCTCCTATTTTAGTGTAAAAATAGTGAAATTATAGTGAAAATTTTGGAGGTGATGAAATTACATGTCGAATAATCAAAGTTCATTTTATCAATCATATATGAAAAAATTACAAGAAAAAGCAAAGGAAGCAGTTAAGGAAGCCCAAGAGAAGTCTTTTTCGGAATATTTTAATGTAGCAGAAAAAAAGATAAGAACTATATATAAAGATACTATTACGGATTTTTATAATAGCTACCCTAACCCTTTTTATGATAGGCGTGGAAGTTTATATGATTTAATTCAAACTAAAAAGGCTACTGATTATTTAAGTATATGGTTTGAACCCTCTTTAATTTCCTATAGAAATGGATACGCAGGAGAAGATGGTCTTTATGATCAAGTGTTTAGACAAGGCTGGCATGGTGGAGCAAATATTAATGGAGAAATGTTAGTTCCTTGGACTGCACCACCAGTCGAATACGATGGTAACAGAACGCCTTGGTCTTTTCCTGAACCTTGGAACAAAAGAGTTGGTATTAAGCATGGCTGGGAACAAGCAGAAAAAGCTTCAATATCACCACTTCAAGATTTTAAAAGAAGAATAGACCAATATCAAAAAACAGAGTATCAAAAAGATTATGAAAATATATGGAATAAATATAAATCAAATATAAAAATAGACATATAGGAGGTATAGAATGGCTGACGAAATAAAATTAAAAGCACCCACCGTTGAACAACAAGTTGTTGTTAATATCAATGGTGAAGATAAATTAAAATCATTTGCAGACACTCTTGATAAAATTTCCAATAATAAAAACCTTCAAAAATATTGGAAAACCCAACAAGATTTAATAAATGCTACTGCTGATGCTTATAGTAATTTTCAAAAGAAGGCTTCTAAAGACAATGCTTCTGAGTTAATTAAAGTGACAAATGCTTTAAAAGCAATGTCTGGAACAGATTTATCACATATCCTACCTGATTTTGATAAAATCTCGAAGAGTATGTCTGAAGCTCAAAAGGTTGCTGGTAATATTGATAGTGCTTTTTCTGTAAAAGGATTTAAAGAGGCGTTTGATTCTTTTGAAACATTAAAAGCGTATGGAACAGATGTTCAAAAATTATTTAGTCATTTCGGTGTAAGCTCTGATATTGGTGAATTACAGCAAAATGTTCGTTTACTAGAAGGTGAAGTAGAAAGACTCACTAGAAGATTGAGTGATGCAAAAAATGCCAATGAAGAATTGCGAAATGAATTTGAAAACTTTAAAGTTGGTTCTGGTTTTGCTGACAAATTAGACGAACTAGATAGATTAAAAGCAGAAATGCAAAATATTCGTGATGAGGCTACTCAGACATTCAATCAATTTTTAGATGCAAATAAAATTGATAGATACGATTGGTTTAGTGATGATAGATTTGCTGAATATTTTGAAAAATTAGAAAACGGTACTCTTACAGCTACAGACGCAATAAGACGATTTAAATCAGAATATTCTTACCTTCTTGAAGATAGCTATAAGTCAAACGGAGACTCATTTGGATTAGATCAATTACAAGTCTTTTCTACAAAATTTGATTCTATCTTTCACCAAGTAGAGGAAACATCAAATAAAATTAATGATATTCTCTCCAATGGTGTTATAGCGAAATCAGTACAAAATCTTAGTGAAGACACTACTCTATCCGATTCTCAGCGTTCTATATTTGGGAATATTCTTCAAGATGAAGAATCTCTAAAATCAATTACAGCCTTATTTCAGAAATTAATAGACGAAACTAATCAGACTAAGAACACAGAAGTCTTCAATACTGAACAGTTTACAAAACTTGAATCATTATTTAGAAGTATTGAGTCAAGTTTATCTTCTATTAAGGGATTTCTGGTTGATGTCGGTGATGGTGAAGAATTATCTCCGTTATTAAAACAGCTTGATAATATCAGAGAAGCAACTTCTAATATTAAACTAAGTTTAAATCTCGATCTTGGTAACGAGGTGTCAGAACGATTAAACCAGAAAGTATCACAGTCAACCCAAAGACAGCTTGAAGCATATAGAAAACTCTTTTCTGCCATGAAAGGTACTGGAAAGACCAATAAGGAAATGCTTAAATTCTTTGAACCAGATGAAGCTAGTGCAACTGAGCTTATTGGTGCATATCAAGGAATTATAAAGAGAGCCGAAGAAAAATTTAAGGTCGGAAATAGTAATGTTTATAAGAAATTACTTGGTTCTACATATGATGATTTAAAAAAAGAGATAAAAAATGCTAATGCTCAGTTAGGTCGTGCAGAGAATAAACGTTCAGAGAATGGAATTCTTGGAGATTTATTTGGTAATAGTAAAGATTTATCTGGTGTTATTGAACAGTTAAATACCATTGTTTCTAAGCTTGATGAGATTTCTGTATCTGCAAAAGGATTTACTGAGACATTAAAAAATGGTTTAAATGTAAATGCTTCTGTAGATGAAATCGAAAAACTTACCAATAGAGTTAAAGAGTTAGAATCTGAATTAGCAAAGATTAAAACTCCTACTACTATTCCGTCTAAGGACATGAAAGACGCATTTCCTGACAAAGATGTTTCTGCTTCTGTAGAGTCTGCTACTAATTCCATCAAAGAAGAGAATAATGTATTAAAACAGAACACTCAGAAAGTTAAGGAAAACACACAAGCCAAAGAACAGAATGCCAACGCAAACCTCAATAAGTATAATAAACGGTTAGATTCTTACAATGGTAAGATTGATAAATACAAGACAACTATTGATAGATTTAATGATGGTGGTTGGACAAGTAGTACATATTTGGAAAATGTGCAAGCAGTTAAGAATGCTGTTAAAGAGTATGAAACTCTGCTCAATGAATTAAAAGGCAAAGATGCTAGTTTGGTGACAAGCGAAGATATTTCTAAATTGGATAATTATGAAAAGAAAATTAAAGATACTATCGCTACTGTTACTAATATGTCGGCTTCTGAAAAGGGATATAACTTTGTTTCAGGTCAGAAGGAATTAGACAAGATTCATAAGCTTCTTAATGAAAATAGCAAGATGTCTTCTGAGGCTAAGGCTAAGATTAAAGCTTACTATGCAGAAATTGAAAGCGGTAATCCTAGTATGAGTCTAGATAAGATTCATGGTGAAATCTTAAAGATTTATAATGCCGAAGTTGAAGCTGGTCGTGCAGGTAGAACATTGTGGGATACTTTAAAGAATAGCGGATTCCATCAGATTGCTGCTCAGATGGCAGGAATGTTCGGTGTATATGATGTTATTAATCTTGGTAAAGAAGGTTTTAATGTTGTAAGAGAACTTAATACTGCTCTTACAGAAATGCGAAAAGTATCTGATGAGACTGTTCAAAGCTTGAAAGATTATCAAGCTACTACTTTCGATACGGCAGATGCGGTTGGTACAACTGCAAAACAGATACAAAATTCCACAGCAGATTGGATGCGTCTCGGAGAATCAATGAATCAAGCTGCGGAAAGTGCAAAGGATGCCAATGTTCTTTTAAATGTATCAGAGTTTGAAGGAATAGACGAAGCAACGGAGTCTCTTGTATCAATGAGTCAGGCATATAAAGATCTTGATAAAATGGATATAATTGATGTTCTCAATAATATTGGCAACAATTATAGTATCTCGACAGATGGATTAGCAACTGCTCTTAAAGATTCCGCAAGTGCATTAGTAACTGCAAACAACGATCTTAATGAAGCTGTTTCGTTGACTACGGCTGGCAATGCTATAACTCAAGATCCATCTAAGGTAGGGGCAGGTTTAAGGACGATTTCTCTTAGATTGGTTGGCACAGAGGAAGCTAAACAGGAGCTTTCAGATTTAGGTGAAGAAACAGATGGAATGATTACTACCGTTTCTAAACTTAGAGATACAATCATGGATGCAACCAAAGCTGCATCGTCAGATGGAAAAGGTTTTGATATTCTTGATTCTAATGGAAATTATAAAAGTACATATGAAATTATGCAAGGACTCGCAGATTTGTACGACAATATTGTAAAAAAAGATAAAGAATTAGGAACAAATAATCTTAATCTTTTATTGGAGACTATCGCAGGGAAAAATAGAGCCAACATTGCCGCAAGTATTCTTCAGAATGGAGATATGCTTCGTTCGGTGTATGAAGATGCTCAAAATTCAGAAGGATCAGCGGAAAAAGAATTAAACTCTTATCTTGATAGTATTGATGGTAAAATGGCACAGCTAGAGAATCGTGCCCAGGAGTTCTGGTTTAAGGTGATTGACTCCGAAACTATTAAGAATGGTATTGATTTATTATCCACTCTGCTTAAATGTACTACTGATTTTGTAGATACAGTTGGATTATTACCAACTATTCTCACAGGAATTGGAGCAGCACTATCATTTAAAAATGTCGGTAGGGATAAAATGTATTCCCTCAGTTTTTGAATATGCCGACAACATACATAATTTACTCTGAATACAGAGGTTTAAAGTATGTTATCCGTGAGATACACGGTGATAAATAAATAATTGGAACAATAATCGGGAACTGCGTACAACGGTCTGGTAATGCAGACGTATCACCACTCTCCTATTATGGCGACATAATTAGGTTCGTAAAAGCGTGACGCTCAAGGAATCCGATGGGATAGATCTTTCTGAGATAAGCCCTCACTGCAGCGACAACTTCCACATCAAGTTATATGCAACGATGCTTGGTGAATATGCGCTCGATACTACCTGACACAACAGGGCAATCTGTGATGGATTGTAAAATGCAGAAACTTATCTTCTGTTGTTTGAACACATCGTTCCTATGTGTATTGATAAGATGGAACAAAACCAAGAAATCTCGATTTCATATTGAGAAAATTAAAAAGTGACATTATCTATACTACAAACAATGTCACAGAGGCGTGTGTAAAATAGATGCATGATTTTTGAAACGAGGAAGATCATATGAGCAATAAAATAACACGATATAAGGTTTCTTATCACGGGTTAGATGCAGATAAATGGATTGAGAATTGTGATTTCCCGATAAGAATGCAGTATGCTACAAACAGTGGATTTGTAAATGTAGCAGATTTATCAAGGAGCAATCAGAATATATTATCAAAACTAAAGAAACAAAAACATAATAAATTTGTTAATATTGGAGAGGTTGACTATTAAGGAGACTATAATAAAAAAGCTGTTATGGTCTTTTTTGAAGGAGTGAACAGGATATTATTATTATGTAGAGAGATTATGTTATACAATGAATTTGTTCCTGCAATGGAACATGAACTTCATCAGTGGGAATATAGTGTATATGGGCACTATGATGAAATTGAAATTTGGAAAAATAATTAAATTTGATGATAGCGGTTCTTTGTAATATTTCTTAAAGTTGAGAAATTATATTGCCCAGAAAGGGCTGAATTTATTTCCGATGTGAATCGTGCCAAACTACAAATATGGCACTCCCACATGGTAAATACCAAGCACTTGCCGTGACAATGGACTGCAATGTGGTAATACAGTCGCAGTTTGCTTGGTATTATATTACCATATACTTCCAATTTCATAAATCCAGAACATTAGTTTTGTCGATTTATGGAATACGAAAAATATTCAATTTTCGTACAAACTATTTACAAAGTTTATCATTTGTGTTACTTTCAAAATATCAAAAATTTTGATTTTTTGAAGGAGGTAAAAACATGAAAGTTTCAAGAGAAAATTGTCCAGTCAAGCCATTGATAGGCAAAATGAAACGAGAGAAAATTGTATTAAAGCACAAATTACAGAGAAGAGAATCTGTTTGGTCTAATCCTAACAAATCATTACTTATTGACTCTCTTTTAAGAGGATATATTGTACCACCCGTTTACACTATTTCTGAAGATGGGATTCAATATGTAATTGATGGTGTACAGCGATTAAGCACGTTAAAAGGATTCTATAATGATGAGTTTTCAATATCTAAAAAGGCAGAACCAGTTATAATTGAAGGAACTGAATATAATATTGCAGGATTGAAATTTAGCAAACTTGACCAAGTTGTAAAGGACGAGTTAGATAGTTCTGCTATCACAGTATATGAAATCACTGAATATACAGATAAAGATGTCAGAGAAATGTTCCGAAGGCTCAATTCAGGGAAGCCACTGAATACATCGCAGAAGCTTACACCTGATATGTCAGATGAACTCAGTAATGTAATTTTTGATATTGTCTCTCTTCCATTCTTTGAAAAGAGATTAACACCTGCTCAATTAAAGAGTTCTGTTGATCAGAGCATTGCTCTTGAATTATTAATGTTATGCTCTACTAATAAGGATAATGACTTTGCTTCATTTAGAGGTAAGGATAAAGAGAATTTTATTGAGTTTTACAATGATAAAGTTGAACCAGAAAAGATTGAAATTATTAAAACAGCAATCAATAAGCTTGATGAATCTCTTGAAGAAGATGTGAAAATCCCTAAGACAAGTATTTCTGTATTGTGTTTCGCAGCATATAGAATTTGCAAAGACAAAAAGAGCTTTGAGAAATTTGCTTTGAAAGTAAGCGAGTTCTTGGCAACATACGATGATAATACCGAATACAAGGATAAACTTATGAATGGTACTAATTCGGCTGAATCAGTTAGATTTAGATTGGATTATTGGAGAAACATCATAAAAGAATTACAGTAGAATATTTGAAGAGTAGTCGGTTGGCTACTCTGTTTTAATATTATCAATATTAATTCTGAGTGATTCCACGAGAACATCCCATTCTCTTTTGTTTATTACTACTGCTGTTCCATCTTTTGTCTCTACTTCGAAAAATTCATCATTATTTATTGCATTTGAAATTAATTCTTCTGCATTGAATTTTAATTGTTGAATGTTAACTGTTTTCATTTATATTTCCTCCTATAATATTTTATTATAGTGTATCATAAATTCTATGATATGAATATATGTTCTGATAGTATTTTGTCAATTATTGGTGTATAATGGAAGATAATATTAATGATTGGTAGGGAAAATTACAATGATGACAAGATCTCAAAATATGTCGTGGAAAGATGTTAACTCAATAACAAATTTTACAGAAAATACACCATCAAACAAAAGTAAAAAAGCTAAAAAGTCTCCAAGTATTTTACTAGCTTCTATTCAATTAATGGAAAATTTTATAAAAGGCATTAAAAATATGAATGCATATGATGCGGCATCTACTATTATAAGTGATGCTAATTGGATCAAAAAAAATTCAGTAGATACATTTTATGATGGAAACGGTAATAAAGTAACAATTGATATTGGGAAAGTATATTATATCGACTATGGAAAAACTTTCTGTGGAGAATTATCTTATTACCATTATGGGTTGTGTGTTGGCAAAAAAGATGGGAAAATATTAATAATTCCAATGAGAAGTGGACATGGTGTATTTGAACATTCTTATCATCCAGAAAATAATCCAAGAGGTAATAAAAAATATAGGCAAGGGTTGGAACAAGAAGGTTTTCAAAAAAATTGTATTTTAATGATAAATGATTGTAGATATATATCAGCCGGAAGAATTGAAAAAGAATCTGTTCAAATAGATAGCAATATAATAGAATCCATACAAAATCAGGTATTCCAAGTAGAATTTCCTAGTTTATATACAAAATATTTTGGATTCCAGAAGATTATTGAAAGAAATGAAAAGAAAATTACAGATCAAAAACAATTGATACAGAAATTAAAGTCTGAAAATAACACATATAAACAATTACTTGATAATATTAAAAAAAGTAATTGACATATATATTATATTGACATATAATAGTTTAGAGAAGATATTCCGTTGCAATTTGATTTTTTTGAATCGAAACGCATAGTAGCGTATCTTCAGTTATCAATAGGTTTTACCGAATCGTGTAGACTTATCTCGACCAGTCTACATCAGTATTCATGAGCAGGTGGTGTACACACCTGCTTTTTATTTTTTAAATTTTGATATACTGCTACCACTTATACTTACAATTATTACATTTCCAAGTCTTACCAAAGATCGATTACATATTTGTTGCATATCTTATATTTTCAGAAAGGCTTAAACATGAATAAAAAATATAATACTAACAAAGAAAAACTAGCACAACGATTGAAACACCTAAACGACTCAACTGGCATTCCAATTATTGAACCAGATGTTCCAAAATTACTTGATTCAGGTTGGGAAGAAAAGGTTTTAAGAGAGAATATATAAATATGAGGACAACATAATGTCATCCTCATACCATTGTGCACCGTGTTACACTAAACACTCAAATTTTCTAGCAGAAGTTAAAATAATTATGTAAAATTATTTGCGTTTAATTTTGAACCAGAGATGTTTGCCAGCATGTAGTTCAAAATACTTTACGTTACTCACATAGTTACAAATCAATAAGATTACAACTGCTACAAGTAATGTAAACGCAAAGGCAATTGCAATCGTGGAAACACACGAAAGCAAAATTGTAAAAACCTGCTCCATATCTCACCTCCCTTCTGATTATTAAGTGATCGTCTGGGAAGTTATATGGGACAGAACGTCCAGAATTGTATAAACTTCTGATGTGAATACACCTTCGCTTTCTATGGTTCTAAACCATTTGGTGTATGGTTAATGGGTTACATCTGTATATATACAGGTCTTATTTAGTGTAGCACGAAATTGAAAATCATTGTAGACTGAACATATGTTTACAACTTTACTCTACAACTTTAGTGCATTAATATTATTATTTTAAATGGAATATTTTTCATATGTACAAATTATATTGCATATGTTAAAATAGATATGCGAAACATGAACATATGTTTCGGATTGCATTATTATAATCCTAGGAGTATAATATGTGCATAAATAAATTTTGGTAGTCCTATATGGACGAACATATATAGTCTGTCAAATGGCAGGAAGGGAGTTGTTACAACTCCCTTATTTATTATTCAAAGGAGAAATATTTATGCACAGAGTTATGGTTTTTATTGATTATCAAAATTTTAATATTAATCTCAAAGAACATTATCGTGGTAAGACATTTAAACCAATTAATTACTGGGCATTAGGTAAAGCTATAAATGAAAAAATTCCTTTCCAATCAGAAGTTTTAAAAACATATCTTTTTGCATATAAACCGTGTGAAGAGTTAATGAAAATAGAAAGCTATTCTATATACTATGATTGGCTTACGAAATTAAAGAAAACACCATATCTTGAAATCATTGAAGGTAGACAAGAACTTCGAACTTATGATGATATAACATTGGATATAAATAATCCAAAAACATATTTCACAGAAGAAAAAGAAACCGACATAAATCTTGCAACACATATGGTTGCAAAAGGTTTTCAAAATGCTTATGATATAGCTGTTTTAGTTTCTGGTGATACCGATTATATAAAAGTTGTGGAGACATTACATAATATAGGTAAAACCGTTGTGATTGCACATTTTAAACATCAAAATGTAAGTCGATATGATGATATCTGTGATGCAAACATTGTTTTATATGATAGTATATTAGACAAAGCGGTTAATAAGAAATTTAAAGAAAAATAATACATAAATAGTTTTCATACATAGAAAAAGACCTGTTGGATTGCAGGTCTTTTTTGTTATCTAAATATCGCAGAAAGGAGATTGTACTGTTAATGAATTTTATATTTTCAACAATAAATAAAAAGAAAAAGATAAAACAGTTTTGTTTTGGAACACTTGATAATTATGCAGATCTGATTTGCGGAATCATATACAAGTGTGCTATTGAGACTAATAAAAAATATGATGTACCAATGAATAAGACAGTTGACTATATGCTATCAAAAATCAACAGCATTGATATTGAAGATTAAAAACAACCTTACTCTTCTATCCTATTTAATAGTCGGAACGTAAATTCTTATTTATCTTTACCCAATTCTTCTTCCATCTTATTAAAATCTAATCCGTATCTCTTTTCAAGTTCATTGAGAATATTATATATTCCTTTACCGATGAATAAATGATTAGATCCGAATACATACTTCATAGTATGAACTTCCGATGGAGAAATAGATGTAATTGAACCACGATATGTTCTCATATCTTCGTTTTGGTATACTTTTACAGGATATCTATATCCAAGACCTTCGATTCCAGTGTAGCCGTCATATGAATTTGGATTATAGCACTCTCTTCCGACTTCGTATTCAAGTTGAGCTATAAGTGATGCAATGTTCTGTGTATTTTTCATTGGTGTTACCTCCGATTCTTCTGACTTACTGTATTTTTCAACTTATTATGAGGTGATAATTATGAACAATATTATAAAAGAAAAAATAAACGAGATTATTTCAAATATCGTTGACCAGAAATTAAAAGAAAATAACTCTTTATCTGATGCTATTCAAAATAATCTCGAAAAATGTTTAATGAAGAGAATTAATCATTGAGTATTTTATTCAATACTTCTGTGATTGTATCGCAACAATTTTGTTGAGTCTTCTGATAAATAAGTACAAACATTTCAATGATTGTATCATTGTCACTTTTGCCATTTTTTGCAATATCTAAGGCTTCATCAATAAATGATTGCACGTTAGTTTCTAAAATGGTGTTGGAACAGTCTGACACTATTTTAGAAATCTCTTCTTTTGAATAATTTTTCATATAGTTATTCTCCCTTGTACATTATTTTGATAGGAATATTTTACCACTAATTATTATACAGGTATAGTCGGAACATTTGTTTAGGTGATTTGTTCCATTTTTAGAAATCGCTTTTACAGTTATTGCAATGCCACTGTTTTCCTATTTTCTTACTTGCTAATCCGAACATGGCAGTCGAAGTCATACGACTTACTGTACCAATTTTAGAAGTGTTCATTGAATGGCAATATGGACATTCAACTGATTTGCTAGTATTTGATGTATCAATATAATATTCTTTTGACTTGCTACCATTAATTAAAGTTTTAATACAAAATATTCCAGAAATTACAGTAAGCAATCCACCAAGGGTAATTAATATATAAGCAATATTTTTTGTAACATCCAAAAACATTACACCTTTTTCTTTCATTATTTCCTCTTCAACTTGATATTCGTAAATATGAAGTTGCGAAGTATATTTTTGTTCATTTTGCATATTATGAAGAGTTTTATTATATTGAACTGTATACGCACCTTTTAAAATTAAACCACATATTGTAGCTACTAATAAAATCATAAAAATATAGAATCTTGTTTGTTTTTTCAGAATATCAAAATTCTTTTTCATAAGGAATCCTCCTAAATATTATTTTTATTACTTCAAACATGATAAAAATACATATAAATTATAACATAGTATGATATTCAAGACAATGACAAATACCTCTGGAAAAACCGGGATTCAACCAAACAATTTTATCAGTGGTTTATTTAATGGTGATTTATTTAAAAAACAAACCTTTAGCTTGTCAGAAGTGTTGTCAACATCAGATGTGGACGCAATTAAGGCGTATAATAAGCAAATTAATAATTGTGTGACATCGCAAACAGCATTTAACCGTACAATGCTAAATACTTCAAAGGAAGCTCAAAATGTTGTTGCTGCCGCAAACGGAAACAAAGTAGCTCTTGATGGATTAACAAAATCTTCTAAGGCTGCCGAATTAGGTATGAAAGCACTTGCAATGGCAGGTAATATACTATTGATATATGCTTTAACAAGTGTGGTTGACATTATATACAAATGTGCTACTGCTTCTGATCGATTGGCAGAGTCTGCCGCACAGATGGGTTCTGAATTTGTTTCGACCAAATCTGATATTTCAGATTACAAAACAAAAATTAAAGAATTGTATCAGACTATCAATGATGATACTTCTTCTTATGAAGATACTTATAATGCTCGTCAAGAGTTGTTAAAAATTCAGGATGAGATGATTGATAAATTCGGAGATGAAGCCGATGCTGTAAAACTCGTTACAGATGCAATCAATGGTCAAACAGATTCATTAGATACGCTTACTCAAGATAAATGGCAGGAAACTGTAAATGCATTTAATTCGGATAGGGGTAAGGGTTGGACTGAAAAAGTTGCTGATGCCTTTGCGAATATTGGACACGGTAATAATTTCCAACGAATGATTGATGAGATGGAAGATACCGAAGTAACATTCCATATCATTCCTATGTATGGAGATGATACTTACGAAGAATTTTCTAAGAAGCTTAAAGAAGATTTCGGTGCTGATATTACTCGTACTGAAAGAGATGATGCAATCACATTATCTGGTGATTTAGATACCATTTATAAGCAATTATTAAATATTCAAACTCTTGCAAAAGGTATGGGTATAGATGATACTTTCTTGAATGATTTGGGTAATCAAGCAGATGAAGCCAAGTCAAAATTAGATGAATATCAAGAAATGTACTCTCAGCACGTTTTGTATGACAAGATTTTTAATTCAGAAGATTACGAAAAATCTTTTGACGAAATAAACAAAGCATATGAGAAATATCAAGACGCATTTGCTTCAGGTGATGAAGAATCTATTGAAAAAGCAAAACAAAATTATGCGGAAATCGTACAAAGTGCTACCAAAGGATTAGATGACCAAAGTGTTATTGATTATTTTAATAGCATGTATCCCGATTTGCAGGAAGTTGTTGGAGGTTGGGAATTTGAGGTTAAATTCAAAGCTGCTGTTGATGACGATAGTGATGACTTTGAAAAAGGTGTTCAAGATGCGGTAAATAAGTTTGATACTATAGAGGACATTAAAAATTATAATCCTAAAGTTGCCACAGATGAACAGAAAGATGCATATTTACAGCTCAAACAATATGCTGATGAGGATGGCTTAACTCTTGACCAATTGATTGACAAATTGGTTCAATTAGGATTACTCCAATCTCAGTCAAAATCTGATTTATTAAATAAACTGATTCCAAGTAAATCTTCTCCAACAGCAGGTGTCGCTTCTGTACTGACAGATACTATGGACGGTGTAGATGCTGATGAAGCTACAAAGTGGGTAGAATCTCTCACTGAAGAAGAAGCTAAATTGGCTAATTCAAAAGATTTTGAAAACGCACTAGAAGAACAGAAAAAGAAGTTGAATGGTGCTAGTTTATCAGCAGATGATTATGCGGCAGCATTACAGGCTGTTAAAGATAAACAAAATGAGAATTCCGAAGAAACATCAGAAGATTCCTTCGAAATTCCAGACGCAGAAACTCTCAAACAGCAGATCTCCGACCTCAACTCGGCAATAGACTCTATTCAGTCAGCATATGACACCTTAAATTCTGCTGTAGAGGAATATAACTCTAATGGCGGTCAGTTATCTATCGACACGATTCAATCACTGCTCTCTCTTAGTGATGAATATCTTGCTTGTTTACAAGTAGAGAATGGACAGCTTTCTCTTAATGCGGACGCAATGGCACAGTTAGCACAAGCGAAACTTGATGAAGCACAGGCTACTGCCGTTACTCAAGCTATGACAGAGTTACAAGCTATTGCTAATGGCGAAGCAGCACAGTCAACTACAAATTACATCACTGGTAACGCCGCTCTTATGAGTAGTTTAGCTCAATTAAGTGGTTCATATGAAGGTGTTGCACAGGCAGCTATGACAGCAGCACAGGCACAGGAATTATCAGCTCAGATTTCAGCAGCTGCATCAAAGGATAAAACCGCAACAGAAAATGTCATGAAGGGGTTGGATAATAAGCTTAAACTCATTCAGGCAACAAAAACAACAATTTCTGCCGGAAATTTTGCAAAAGTTGCTAAAAAGTCTTCTTCCTCAAAATCTGGTTCTTCATCAAAAAACTATGAGACAGAACTTAAGAAACAGTTAGAATCAATCAAAACTGAATACGAAAAAGGTTCTATCACTCTTGATGAATATTATGAAAAATCACTTTCATTAATAAAACAGTATTATGACGAAGGCAAAATCGAAGCTTCAGACTTCTATGATAATAATAAATCTCTTCTTGACGATTATTTAAAATATCTAGAAATTGCATATAAACGTGGCAGTATGCCGTATGGAGAATACTTTGCAAAGTATTTAAAGGCTGTACAGGATTGCTATGATAAAGGCGCAATATCAACAGAAGAATACTGGAACTATAACAAAGAACTCTTAGATGACTATGTTGATAGTGCCAAAAAGATTTTAGATAACTTATATGACCATAAGAGTATGCAAGCTGCCGGAGTTAGCGACTTAAAGCAATATCTTACTACCTGTTATGAAATGATTAAATCATTTTACAATCAAGGTAAAATAAGTGCATATGATTATTATAATTATCTAAGCGACTTTTATGACTATCAGATTAGCATTTATGACAAGGTTATAGATGCTGTAACAAATAAGCTTGATGACCAGATTGATGCATTAGAGAAACAAAAAGACCAAATTGAGAAGAATTACAAAGCTCAAATTGATGTTCTCGAAAAAGAAAAAGATGCATTAGAAGCAGAAAATGATGCAAGGCAAGACGCTATTGACCTGCAAAAAGCTTTATACGAAATGAACCGTGCGCAAAATCAGCGTACCGATTTGGTATACAAAGATGGTCAAATGGTATACGTAGCCGATCAACAAGGTATTAGAGATAAAAAAGACGAGCTTGACGACCTTGAATATCAGCACAAGATAAAAGAGATTGAGAAACGGATTAGTTCATTAGAAAAAACAATGGATAGTCTTACAGACGGCATCGATCAACAGATTGAAGACTTAAATAATTACAAAGACCAATGGGAAGATGTTAAAAACAAATTTATTGAGCAGCAAAATGAACTTCTTGCAGAACAGATTGTTGGTAAGGATTGGGAAATCGACATACAGAATATGCGTATGGAGGCTCTTGTTGAGTTTACAAACAAATATATAGCAATGCAACAGGCACAAGCAGATGCTGCTGTAGCCGCTGCAAACAAGATTGTTGAGGCTCAACGTAGTATAGCAGCAATGCAGAACACAACACCTACTACAATCTCTACTCCATCTACATCTAATAGCTCAAGTGGTGGTTCTGGAGGAAGCAATAAAAATACTACATTTAAAAGTAATAATATTAAGGCTGAAGTAAGGTCTGTTGTTTCGCCTGGATATAAAACATCTGGCGAAGCATCTTCAAAAATTTCTTCATATAATGGTAATGGAGTAATGAAGAAGAATGGTAAATGGTATGTATATAAAAAATATGCATCTGGTACAGACAATGCCGAAAAAGGTTGGCATATTGTTTCTGAAGATAATATTGGTGATGAGATTGTTATTGACAATAATGGCAATGCAGTTATCCCACATGGAGAACAATTATACAACTTCCAAGGTGGAGAACAAGTAATTCCTGCTAACGAGTCTAAAGAAATTATTGAAAACCAAGGTAATGTAGAAAAGATTCCAACTAAGGTTGTCCTTGGCGATGGAACTGTTTTAACACCTGTTTCTCATGTCATGGAAATATCTGATAGTATTAGACAAAGCATGATGAAAAATGTTGCACTTCCTAACAATATTGGTCAGAGAAACTATGAAAATCTTATGAAAAATGCAAACAGTATCAGTAATGTGAATAATAATCAGCCAACAGATAATAGCATTTCTATTGGTGAGATCCATTTGAATGATGTTCAAAATGTTGATGCGCTTACCAAAGGGATTATTCATAAGTTTCCGGGAAAAATGAGACAAGCGTTGTATAGCAGATAGTTAGATATACTGTACTCTGAAATATGGGTGCGGTTATTTATGGAATGGGTAGTATTCCGTCAATTATTGGTATATAATGGAAATGCAATCAATAGATTGAATATTTCCGAAGGAGGTAAAATGAAAATGTCAAGACCTTTTGTATTCCCTGATCCAGATGATCGTTCTAAGAACAATCCTGGCGTTATTGTGAATAGTGAACAGGTTATAGGTTTGTACAATCAATACAATAAAGATGGTGATGATGTACAGAAAGTTACTAATACGGTAAAAGAGTGGTTCACAAATGAAGCAATTCAAAATCAAGGATGGGACGAAGCAAAGTTTATTGGTAATCAATGTATTTTAGAAAATAAACTTTTGGAAAAACAATAAAAGAATTTTTGAAAGATAATAAGAGCAAGTAGACTAATAATCTACCTGCTCTTTTGTTTTGTAAAAATACAAAGGGGAGGATGAAATGGCAAATGAAGTTGACAATGCACTTGATGTGCTTGTAAAAAATATTATTGATACAGTAAATAAACAGAACAACTCTTATGATATATCTTTTATGTCAGTTATAAAAGCTGTTAACACAAATGGAACTTATACTGTGTTAGACAGAACTGGATCAGAAAGAAATGTAAAATGTATTATTCCAAATCTTAAATTATCTGTTGGTAAAAATGTATGGGTTAAAATCCCATGTGGTAATTTAAATAAAATGCATATTTATGGCGTTGCATAAATAAGGAAGGAGAACGGTAAATGGCAAAGCCAATAGTAAATAAAATAACTCCATTTGATGCCACGCAAGATTACATTGTGTCTTTGTCGTGGACTGGTAATAGACCGAGTTCTAATAGAATTATTATTTATGACAATATAACAAATAGTGTTGTATATAACAATTCTACTACTACTTATTCTTTGGAACATACAATTCCTGCAAACACGCTTGCAAATGGTAAATATTATGTAATACAAGCTGAAATAACAGATCAAGATGGTGCTATTTCAACATTATCAGACAAAAAATTATTTTACACTCTCACCACCCCATCTTTTTATTTCAGTAATCTTCCAGAAGATAAATTAAAAAATGCAAGCTATGAAGCTGTAATATTATATAGTTCGAAAGAATTAGAAGAATTGCAGACCTATAAATTTTATTTGTATGATTCTCGAAAAATAAAATTATTAGAAAGTGATACATTTACAAATAGCGATTACTTATCTTATACATATAGGTCTTTACAGAATAACACAAAATATTATGTACAATGTGTTGGTTATACGAAAAATGGAATGTCGCTAGACACTGGACTTCAACCATTAGAAGTATACTATGAAAATCCTGATATCTATTCTCGTATTTATGTAGATAACATGCCTGATTCTGGTTGTACAAAAGTTACATCAAATTTTATTATTATAGATGCTGATGGCAGTAAAACATATGAATATCCAAATAATTACATTGATTTAAGAAATAATACTGTAATTTATAAAGATGGATTTGTAATAAATGGTGATTTTAAATTGAAATTTACAGGGAAAGATTTGTGGCAAAATGCAGATATTTTAAAATTCAAAAATGATTATAATGATGCAATACTAAGTTCATTTATTTATCCAGATAATACTTTGAGATTTAAATTCACCGTAAATAATGGTTTGTGCAATTATCTTTTATATTCTGATGCGCTATCTTTTTCATCTTTCGATATTATTACTCTTTATATTGTAAGAATTAATGATATATATTTATTAAAAGTTTTTACAAAAATTGGAAC
>OGMT01000754.1_pt1 | contig 20552 bp, 17 predicted proteins | sample 1573271 | NCBI WGS metagenome assembly OGMT01 (sample SAMEA2582000, study PRJEB24529) | metagenome | biome: Human gut stool | place: China | collected 2011 | reverse complement strand
AAAAGGACAGCTACAGCAATCAGGACATCGTGCCGGAACGCACTTCTCTGAACGTTCATTTCAAAGCACCCACGGACGATTATGTAAAAATGTTTGAGCAGATGGAACAGGACGGCGTAATCTCCACCAGAGGTTTGAAACCGGATGCCATCAAATATGGTGAGTTGGTATTCGATGTAAACTCCGCTTATTTCTACAACCACGGCGGCTATGAATTTGCAAAACAGTTTTATGCTGATGCTTACAAAGCCGCCGTGGAGATTGTGGGCGGTGAGCAGTATATCCTCTCCGCTGTGATGCACGCCGACGAGCGCAACCGGGCAATGTCTGAAGCTCTGGGCGAGGATTCAACGTGCTTGATAAGAGCCTCGATACCCTTTTCTGCTCTCTCCATTTTCTTAGCGCCCTCAAATTTGAAAGGCTTTGTAACTACTGCGATAGTGAGCTTGTCAAGTGACTGTGCGATCTCAGCAACTACAGGTGCAGCACCGGTACCTGTTCCGCCGCCCATACCTGCTGTGATGAATACCATATCAGCGTCCTTTATAGCGTTCTCGATCTCGTCCTTGCTTTCCTGAGCGGAAGCCTCGCCAATCTCAGGCTTTGCACCTGCGCCCAGACCGTGAGTAAGCTTCTCACCTATCTGGATCTGTGTGTGTGCAGCTGACTTATGCAGTGCCTGGATATCAGTATTAACAGCGATATATTCAACATTTCCCTCGATACCGGCCTGTGCGATACAGTTAAGTGCGTTTCCACCGCCGCCACCGACACCGATTACCTTGATCTTTGCGCCTACGACTGGCTCTTCAACATACTCGTAACCCATAATAGAACTCCTCCTAAAAGCGAATTTTCATACTTCTCCGTATTTTTACATATCAATTTATCAAATCAAAAATAAAATGCAAAAAAGCCTATGTGCCGAATATGCACATAAATAGATACAATAATATATTATCATACTTTTGTCAAAAAGTAAAGAACTTAAATGAAACCATTATAAATTTTTTATTAATTATCAATAAAACGACTGATTTTTCAGTTTCATTTGTGTATACTATACAATTAGTTTACTTGACCACTACCAGCCTGTGTTCGTCTGACCGTCCACATAGCCGTTGTCAGCATATCCATTGTCGGTATAGCCCTGATCGCCGCCGTTATCATATCCCCAGTCGGTGTTTCCGTTCTCGTTTGTCCACTGATCTGTGCCTGCATTGTCAGCATCATCATTGCCGTCCCATGCGTTGGTATCATCGCTGTAGCCTTGGCTATCGTCCCCTGACCATGAGTTATCACTGTCCCATGTGCTGCCGTCATCAATATTAGTATCAGCCGATACCGCACTGCTGCTGTCATCTGGCTTTGCAGAGCTTGTGTCGTCAGGCTTTGACGACTCGTCCTGCGATTTCGGAATAGCCGAAATGCCGCTGTCAGCACCGTTGTAAATAAGCGTACCCTCGTAATCGTCAGTAATGCTCTTGTCAATTACCGCCTTAAGATATGTAAGCTTGTATTCCATATCCACCGAGCTTCCAAGCTTTATTTCAAGCCTGCCGTCATACATAAGCTTAATATCCGAACGGGTGGTCAGGTCAATAGAGTCTATATTTTTAAATTTCAGGTCATGAAGATCATTCAGAAGCTCTTTAAGGATATCCGCCTTAAATGAATCCTCCGAGGCAAGCTTGTCGCCCTGACTAAGGCTTTTAAGCTCAAAACCCTTTACAACAGGTATATCCCCTGTCGGAGCAGGATTTTTCGTTTCAAGTATCTTTCCCGAAGCAGACAGCACATAATATGAATTTTTATACTCGATATCAGCCGCCTTTTCGGCCTCTGTGCAGGTTATAACAAGTGTTGACGGAAATTTCTTTGTGACCTTGACATCATCAAGATACACAAGAGTATCTTTCAAACGCTTTTCAACTATATCCGTATTCGTCCTCACAAGGTTTTGTCCCGTTGAAACGCCGCCCACACCAAGGATCTGATCCTGCTCGTAAAGGGTAACGCCCTCTATTTTTATCTCCGACACATTAAAAAACAAAAACATACTCAGCACCAGCAGCAGCGCCGCAGCCGCAAAAAAGCTGGCAACATACACATTGCGCATATTCACTGTCTGCCGACGTGCCGCAGGCTGCTGTGAGTTCATTCTGTTTTCCTTGTAAGTTCCGTTCATTTTTCTCTTTCCTAACTGCTAGTAATTTACACGTTTTATGTTTCCGCCCAGAAGCGTAAAAGCATTTTCAATGCAGTCATAGCCCCTGTCCATAAGCTTTATATTAGTGAGAGATGTTTCTCCCTCTGCCGAAAGCGCCGCCACAGCCAGCGCCGCACCGCCTCTAAGGTCAGGCGCACGGACTTTTGCTCCGTAAAGCTCCTTCACGCCCTCGATAACAGCCACTTTTCCCTCTGTCTTTATATCCGCACCCATTCTCACAAGCTCGTCAACATGGCGGTAGCGGTTTTCAAAAATATTTTCCACCACCACACTGGTGCCTTTTGCCTTAGCAAGTGCCGCCGTGACTATCGCCTGAGCGTCCGTAGGGAATCCCGGATACGGCATAGTCCTCACCGTCCGCACAGCTTTTAGCTGTTTAGGTGCTTTTATAAATATCCTGTCCTCATATAGAAATACCTGACAGCCCATTTGCTCAAATATAGGTATGACCGCACGGATATCCCCTGCCCTTGCCCCAAGCAGACCTATCTCACCGCCTGTTGCCGCCGCCGCGCTCATAAAAGTCGCCGCAACTATCCTGTCGGGCATGACAGAGTATTCACAGCCGTGTAGCTTTTCCACACCGCTTATTGTTATCGTTCCGCCCCCTGCGCCGCTTATCCTTGCACCGCAGCAGTTCAAAAACTCCGCAAGATCGCATATCTCAGGCTCTCTTGCCGCATTGTATATCACCGTGTCGCCCTTTGCCAGAACAGCCGCAAGCATGATGTTCTCAGTCGCTCCCACAGAGGGGAACGAAAGGTCTATCCTAGCCCCTCTAAGCCCTCTCGGGCAGGTGCAGCTAAGCACGCCATACTCCTCGTTTATCCTGACGCCCATTTTTCTAAGTGCGCACAGGTGCATATCTATAGGTCTCGGACCAAGCTCACACCCTCCCGGGAATGACAGCCTGCATTCACCTGTTCTTCCAAGAACAGCTCCCAGAAAAACGATAGACGAACGCATCTCTCTCATAAGCTCATCTGGCACAAAGGTATTTACAGCGCCCCTTGCGTCCACAGTAACACAGCCGTCCTCACGGCTGCACCTTGCCCCAAGCACCGACAGAATGCGACAAGCCGCAAATACGTCCGAAAGTGCAGGACAGTTATGTAGCCTGATCTCTCCGTTTATAAGAACACACCCTGCCAGCAGCGGCAGAGCTGCGTTTTTTGCTCCCTGAACGGTTATCTCTCCGTTCAGCCTGCTTCCTCCCTGAATGATAAGCCGTTGCATAAGCGTCGCTCCTTTTAAGGTTTTGACTTATCTTATGCAGGATCGCCCATATAGGTTAAAGCTATTTGTTGATATATATCTCTGTAGCGTTTGAAACAGGCATAAAAGCAGGCAAACAAGGCAGATAGGAGTCCTTGCCTATCTTCTTTTTCATATCCTTAGTTGAAAGTATCATGCCGGTAACACAATCGTCAAATGTACTATCGTCCATATCAGTGATATTCACAAGTATCCTTACAGTGACCTCCTTGCTGGAAAACGGAGGAACAGTGTCGCCTATGACCTCGCCGTCGCTGTTTGTTGTAACGCTGGTCGCATAGCATACCGCATTGTCATATTCAGAAGAAACATGGCTGATCTCATACTGCGGTATCTTTATCTCAAAAGGAGACGGATTTTTGATATTGAACACTATATCTGCAAAACGATAGCTTGAACTCAACTCAGAACCAAAAGCTTCTTCGTTGTATACAGAATAATTTGACAGCGCATATGTTTTAAAATCCGTCATACCCATTGTTTTGAACACGTTGTCGTCATATCTCACCACGCTCTTGTCTGCATCGTTGAAAAACAGCGGTGGGAAGAAGAACACCATAAGCACAAGCACGATAATAACAGCCACAACTGTCTTTATTATCTTGCCACGCTTTACATATGAATCTCCCACCTTTACTCCTTTGCTAAGACCTGTCGCCGCCTGCGCAGGCATAGCCGCAGCGTCCTCAAGGAAATCGTCCTCTTTGTCGTCCTCTTCCTTGTGCTTGGTAGGGTCATCGTAAGTCTTTGTGGCACGGTCGAACTCCCCTGCCTTGTTGAACTTTTCTCCGTCAAAAATCTCGTCGGCGGTGCGGTTCACTCCGCTGCCCTTGAACTTTTTATCTGACAGCTTTTTTATCTTGTCAACATCAGGCACTTCAATGCTGTCCATTGAAGCCCTCTTGTTATACTGTCTGTAATTCTTATCCATTATTTTATCCCCTTAAATTTTACGTTCCTTATCCCTTAATAAGTGGCTCTAAAGCCTTGAATATCCTGTCCTCAGTATCGGCAACATGAAGCTTTGCAGCGTTTTCCGAGCACTGTCTGAGCTTCTCAGGGTCTTCTATAAGCCCCTTTACAGTATCGATGAAAAGCTTTTCCGTCAAGTATTTTTCTTCGATAACAAAGCCTGCTCCTGCGTTTTGCAATACCATGCCGTTGTAATACTGATGATTTTCAGCCACCATAGGCGACGGGATAAGCACAGAAGCTCTGCCCATTGCCTCAAGCTCCGCCAGCGAAGCTGCTCCGCACCTTGATATAACAAGGTCAGCCGCAGCCATTGCCACAGGCATATTGATATAATCCTTTATGATACGTCTGCTGTTGTTGATATCTATACCCATAGCCCTGAGCTTTTCAGGATAGTCCTTATATCCCTGATAAGTGCCGTAGGAATGTATATGACAGACCTTAACATCATTGTCCTGATACCATTTCAAAAGCTTTGCGATATTCTCATTAAGCACTCTCGCACCCAGACTTCCGCCTGTTGAAAGCACACATATTTCGTTTTCATCAAAGCCAAGCTGCTTTTTAGCCTCCGACTTTGACATGGTGTTGAAAGCTCCCCTTACAGGCAGACCTGTCACCACCGTCTTAGCATTTTCGGGCATATACTTTTCTGCCTCTTTCACAGTGAGCATAACAACGTCCGCAGACTTTGCAAGTATCTTGTTTGTTACGCCCGGAAAAGCGTTCTGCTCGTGAATAGCCGTCTTTATGCCCATTTTAGCAGCTTTTCTGACTATTGGCCCTGAAACATATCCTCCGGTTCCTATAACAAGATCAGGCTTTGCTTCCTTTATTATCTTCTTTGCAGTGCTTCCTGATTTTACAAGACACCCTGCCGCATGGATATTTCTTTTGAGATTTACCCAGTTAGGCTTTCTCTGAAAGCCCTCTATCTTTATAGGATAGAACTTATATCCTGCCGCAGGCACGAGCCTAGCCTCAAGCTTTTCAGGATTTCCCGTAAAGCTTATCTCAGCGTCAGGATAATGTTTTTTTATGATCTCCGCAATGGCAAGAGCAGGATTTACATGACCTGCCGTGCCTCCGCCTGCAAGTAAAACTCTGAGCATAGAACTAATACCTCTTTACTTTTTTTTGATGCACTGACGTGAAACGTTGAGCATGATGCCCATTTCTGCAAGCTGTATCATCAGTGCAGTACCGCCGTAGCTGAAAAACGGCAGTGAAATACCCGTGTTAGGGAAAGCGTTGCAGGCTACCATAATGTTGAAAAGTGCCTGCGAGCCTATCTGTATTGTTATACCAGCCGCAAGAAGCATACCAAAACGATCCTTGCTTCTTGAAGCGATCATGAAGCCCTCGATTATAAAAAGCACAAACAGCAGCACAACTACCATTGCACCCACGAAGCCAAGCTCCTCGCAGATAATAGCGAAAACGAAGTCGTTTTGCGACTCAGGCAGATAGTATTTTTGCCTTGACTCTCCAAATCCAAGACCGAACCAGCCGCCCGAGCCTATAGACAATAGAGATTCATAGGTCTGGAAGGTCTTTCCGCTAGGGTCGGATTCAGGATTTTTCCAGCTCTGTATACGATCTGAAATATAAGAAAAGCCTGAGCCTGACGCCATTTTATATATCAGCAGCAGCACCCCGAAAACAGCACACACGCCGATAAATTTCCAGAAGGTCTTTTTTGGCATACCGCTTATGAACATCATAGACACTCCCATGATACCCACCAGCATAACAGCCGACATATGCCTCTGAAAAATAAGCACCAGCGCCACCGCGCCCATTATCACAGTAAACGGTATAATACAGAATTTCCAATCCTTGAACTTAGGATAATTCACCGACATTATGTATGCGAAAATAATAATGAACGTTACCTTCAGAAGCTCCGACGGCTGAAAGCTGATCGGACCTATTTGTATCCAACGCTTTGCACCGGCAACGTCTATTCCGAAAAGAGCTGTATAAAACGTAAGGAGATATGTGGCGATAAACGCAATATATGCTATCTTAGTGTTCTGAAAGAAGTGATAATCAAGATAGCTGGTGGCAAACATCAGAAGAAGACCAAGTCCGGCAGACTTGAGCTGGCTCACCAGATAATAATATCCATCGTTATATTCACTCAGCCCCCACGCATAGCTTGCAGAAAACATCATCAGAAGTCCGAATACAAGCAATACCATTACAAGAATGAAAAACGGCTTGTCTATCTCCGTAAGTATAAATCTGAATCTATGTTTTCTTTTTGCCTGTGCCACAGGTTGTTTAAGAGGAACGTGACTATTATACACTATGCTTCCGTCACGTTCACGTCTAGGACCTCTTATAGCCAAACAAACAACCTCCCAACAAAATCTCTATATGAAAAACTTTCCCGAATATATCAAAAACGCTATCGCCGCCGCAGCCCCTGCCACAGATATCACAGCGAATATCCCGATCACGGCATGATCCCCGTGACCCTTTTTCTGCAAATGCTCATGAAGCGTATAGCCCCTCATAAGCAGCTTTTTTCTTATCTTAAAAACGATATACTGCAAAAGCCCGCAAGCTCCGTCAACGACCACCGCCGCACCTGCCGGCAGAAAAACGAAATATTCTCCCGAAAGCAGCACCGCCATAGTCATAAGACCACCAATCGCCAGCGCACCCGACTCGCCCAAATAAAGCTTCGCAGGACTGCACCCCCAAAAGAGAAAACCTCCTGCCGCACCCATTGTGCAAACAGCAAAAAGCTGAGCGGCGTCAGAGCCTGCCCCTGCCGCAAGACCGCTTGACAATCCTGCCGAAAATATCAAAGCCGTAACGGCGCACAGCCCGTCAGCACCCGTGTCGGTCTTACCGCCTGCGCAATCGTGTATCTTCACCATGTTTATCCCCACTGTCATAAGCAGCGGAAAAAGCGGATAAAAAAGCCCGCCGAACTGCACATAGCCCAAGTGAAAAGGCATAAGCACAGCCGTCTGCACTCCTCCGCAGTATCTAAGCCCCACGCATACACCAAGACATATAAGATACTCCATACATATCTTGTAAAAAGGCTTCATGCCTATGCCAAGCTTTTTCTCCTTAACATAGTCCTCCGAAAGCCCGATAGCCGTGAGCATCAAAACTCCGCCCAGAGCGATAAACACACGCCTTGAAAACTCTCCGTTCTCAAAACTCAGCACCGCCTGCGAGTCATAAAATATAACTCCCGTAACAATGCCGAATATAACGCAGAGCATTATAACAGCTCCGCCGAATTTTGGCTCAGAGCCGTCCTTTGCGAATCTGTCGCCTATATAAAAATCGAATTTGCCTGTTTTTATCCTGCGGAAATATGGTATGAACACTCTGCCGAGAACATATCCCAGCACCATTTCACACCCCAGTATCACCGCCTGCACGCTCCAACTCATTTTGTCAGTGCATTGAACACTTCTTCAAGCTTCATTCCTCTGCTTCCCTTGAAAAGCACAGCGTCGCCCTTTGCAACTACCTCTTTCAAAGCCGCCGCAAGGTCATCTCTGCTTTCAAAGTGCCTGCAATTTTCCTTTGCAAAGCCCTTTTTCTCAGCACCCTCTATATAGCACTTTGAGTCCTCGCCAAAGCAGTAAAGCAGGTCAGCCTTTGAAGCCGCAACATACTCTCCCACATTTCTGTGATAGGTCTTTGAGTTCTTGCCAAGCTCCAGCATATCTCCAAGCACGCAAATGCGCTTGCCCTCCGCCTGTGCCTGTGAAAGCACCGAAAGGCTCGCTTTCATTGAGTCAGGCGCAGCATTGTAGCAGTCAACTATATATGTAACTCCGTCAATGACGGTAACATTCTGTCTTAAACCCTCCGGTTTGAACTGAGCAATGCCATTTACAATATCCTCAGGAGAAATATCAAGCGCAAGACCCACACAGAACGCCGCAAGAGCGTTCTTTACATTATGCTCGCCCAAGCAGTTTATCTGGGCGGCTATCTTTCCGCCCTCATAGTTTATAGTAAATGTTATGCTGTTGTCAACAGTCTTAACACCGCTTGCATAAACATCGCAGTCCTTCTTTGATACAGAATAGTAATAAACCTTTCTGTCAGAATGTAACTGCACCCCTGCAAGCAATTTATCATCACGGCAAAGTATCAGCGGAGCGTCATAAGCCGCACCGTCAAGTATCTCAAGCTTCGCCTTGAGAATGTTTTCCTGCGTGCCGAGATTTTCAATATGTGAAATGCCGATGTTTGTTATAACAGCCACGTCAGGCTGACATGACATTGACATTCTCGATATCTCCCCCTGATGTGACATACCCATTTCGATAACAGCCGCCTCATAGCTGCTGTCAAGACCGAAAAGCGTCTGCGGCATACCTATCTCATTGTTGTGGTTGCCCTGAGTTTTCAGCGTCTTGTATTTCTGCGCCACAACAAGGGCTATCATATCCTTAGTGGTGGTCTTTCCCACGCTTCCTGTTACGCCAACTACCTTAACATCGAATTTAGACCTGTAATACCCCGCAATGTCGAGCAATGCCCTTGCAGTGGAGTCAACTATCATACATCTTGCACCCTCCACAGGTCTTTCCGTAACAACAGCCTCCGCACCAAGCTCCATAGCCTTTGCGGCAAAGTTGTGTCCGTCAAAATTCTCACCCTTTAGTGCAATAAAAAGCGAGCCTGGCTTTATTGTTCTCGTATCGGTGGAGATATCGGAAATTTCAACGTCAGCAGGATAGCCGTAGCTTCCGTGAACCGCCGATATTATCTCCTGTAAGCTTAATTTTTCCATTTTAATTCTTATCCGCCAATTTCTCGGCAGTATCTCCTTTCCCTTTTCTTATAAATATATATCTATTTTCATTCATCGCCGAAACGATGCAAACGGGACATCGTATTTCTGCAAAGCAGAAATTGCGCTGCTCCCCTACATAACAAATATGTTATTTTCTATCTCTTATCTGCCCTCAGCTTCAAGCTCTTTAAGAGCGTCCGCAACGACTTCTCTCTCGTCAAAATGTATCTTCACACCACCTGCAAGTATCTGATAATCCTCATGACCCTTGCCGGCAAGCACGATTATATCGTCCTTTTCCGCATGATGTATAGCCCAGTGGATAGCCTCACGCCTGTCAACGATAGTTATGTAAGGAGTCGTCTTGCCCTCCAGACCTACCAGAACGTCGTTTATGATATCCTGCGGATCTTCATTTCTCGGGTTGTCGGAAGTGACGATAAGAAAATCAGCATTGTCCGCCGCAGCCGCAGCCATAAGGCTTCTCTTTGAAGCGTCTCTGTTTCCGCCACAGCCAAAAAGGCATTTCACCTTTCCGCTTGCACTGTTCTTTATAGCCGAAAGCACGTTCACAAGTGCGTCAGGAGTGTGAGCATAGTCACATATAACAGTGAAATCTCTGCCTGTTGGAACTATCTCCGCTCTTCCTCTTACGCCCTGCATAGTACCCAAAGCTCTGATAGTCTTGTCAACGTCAAATCCAAGGGTCTCACAGCAGGCTATAACAGCCAGCGAGTTTGAAACGTTGAAAAGTCCGGGCATATTGAATGAAACATTGTGCTTTATCTTTCCGTCAGTGAAAACATACTTCACACCGCTTGCCGAAAGCAGGATATCCTCTGCTCTGAAATCAGCCTTTGTACAGCATGAATAAGTTTTCGCAGGACAGCTTATCTCTTTGAGATACCTTCTGCCGTATTCATCGTCTATATTGATGATAGCGTTGTCAGATATAGTGAAAAGTATCTTCTTAGCCTGATAGTAATTTTCCATCGTGCCGTGAACGTCAAGATGATCCTGCGTCAGGTTAGTGAAAACGCCTACCTTATAATGACAGCCTGAAAGTCTTTTCTGCTCCAAGCCCTGTGAAGATGCTTCCATAACAACATAGTCGCACTTCTCGTCAGCCATTTTTCTGAAAAGCTCATAAAGATCATAAGGTTCAGGAGTAGTTCTTGCAGTAGGATAAACGTCGTCGCCTATCTCGTTCTGACAAGTGCCGATAAGACCAACCTTACAGCCGAATGAAGAAAGCACCTTCTTTATAACAGTTGTGATAGTCGTCTTTCCGTTAGTGCCTGTTACACCAATAAGAGTAAGCTCCTTTTCAGGGTGACCGAAAAACGCCGCACACAGCAGAGGGAAAGCCTCTCTTGTGTTCTCCACGATTATCTGACAGTCAAGCCCCAGATCTCTTTCGCAGACTACAACTGTACAGCCATTTTCTATCATGTCCTTAGCAGCGTCATGTCCGTCAAAGGTCTTTCCTTTTATGCACACGAACATCGAGCCTGCCTTGACAGCCTTTCTTGTGTCGCTCGTGACGTCGCTTATCTCCATATCAGGCAGAGAAGTTTTCGCAACGTCCTTTATGATATCATATAGTTTCATAATTATCATTCCTTATCATGGTTTCTTACTGTGAGCCTACCGAGGTCACTGCAAATGTTACCGACACAGCCGTTCCCATTGGAACGCTCTGTCCTGCTCCCACGCTCTGATCGGACTGTGCAACTGCACCCTCCTCCTCATAGCCTGAGCCTTCTGCCGTCAAGTTAAGACCATACATATCAAGCGTAGCCTTTGCCTGCTCCTTTGTAAGTCCTTTAAGTTCAGGCACCGTAACAGTTTCTTCCTTGGCGTTTGCTTCTGTATAAAGCACAACCGATCCGCCATGCTCTATCTTTGCGGCAACAGGCGTCTGCTTAACAACAGTGTCGCCCTCGCCCTTGACCTTGACCTCAAGTCCAAGATCTTCAAGTGTCTTTTGGGCTTCCTCAACAGTATAATACTGAACGCTAGGTACTGATACCTGCAAGTCTGCAAGCTCGCTTTCGTCATACTCAGGGAAAATTCCCACATAAGGCAGAACGTCTGAAAGCACGTTCACGCATATAGGCGCTGCCACCTGGCTTCCGTAGAATTTCTCGCCTGTGGGGTGGTCTACCATTACGAGCATTACTATCTCAGGATCGTCAGCAGGAGCGAATGCACAGTATGAAGAAACATACGTCTGACCGGTCGGGTCCTCGTCCATTTTCTGTGAAGTACCCGACTTACCGCCTATCCTGTATCCCTTTATATAGCAGTTAGAGCCGGGCTGACCTTCAACAACGCCCTCGAGTATCTCTCTCATAGAAGCGGAGGTGTCCTCAGAAATGACCTGACGTCTTACAACAGTGTCCATTTTCTTTACAATGTTGCCGTTCTCGTCAGTTATACTGTTCACTACCTGCGGTGTAACAAGATAACCGCCGTTTATAGCCGCCGAGTAAGCTGTTATCATCTGTATCGGCGTTACCTTATTTGTCTGACCGAATGAAGATGAAGCAAGCTGAACAGGGCCCATGTTGCTAAGCGGCATACTGATAGAATTTGATTCCGCAGGCAGGTCGATACCTGTCAGCTCGTTGAAACCGAACGCATTGTAATACTGACAGAACTTTTCAGAGCCAAGCTTCATGCCTATCTGAATGAATACAGGGTTACATGAGTTTAGCATTGCCTGAGCAAGATCCTGTGAACCGTGGTCGGTAGTTGACCAGCAGTGGAAAGTCGTGTCCTCCACCTGTATCTGAGTGCCGCAGCCAAAAGTATCATTAAGAGTGATAGCCTTTTCTTCCAAAGCCGAAGCACCTGTTATGACCTTGAATACAGAACCCGGATTGTATGTTTCCGAAACCGCCTTGTTCTTCCACTGAAGCGACCATGCGTCAAGCTGTTTCTGCTTGTAATCGTTTGAATCTTCATCAAGCCCCGCAAGTTCCGCCGCCGTCTTTTCATCAGAGATAGCCGCAGGCTCGTTAGGGTCATAAGGATCAGAAGTCGCCATTGCGTATATCTGACCTGTCTTAGGATTCATTATGATACCGCAGGCTCTGTCAGTAGGCTGATTTTCCTTAACTGCCTTTGCAAGCTCTTTTTCAAGGATATACTGAATGTTGGCGTCGATATTCAGATTAAGATCGTCGCCGTCCTGAGCGTCATAGCTCTGCTTGTATCTGTATGGTATCTCAGTTCCGTCGCTTGCCTTTGCAGTGATTATCCTGCCGTCAATGCCGCTGAGATAATCGTCATAGTAAGCTTCAAGACCATATATGCCGTTGCCCTCATAGTCCGTGTGACCAAGAACAACAGAAGCAAGAGTGTTCTGTGGATAAAGTCGCCTTGTGGTAGGGTCGCACCTTACGCCGTCAATGCCAAGCTCCGTGAGCTTATCCTCGATAGCCGTGGAAACGGTCTTTTCCACCTCTTTTTTCAGCACGATGTACTGAGTATCCGTCTTAGTGAGTTTTTCTCTCACAGTGTTAGTGTCTATTTCAAGATTGAGTGCCAAAAACTCCACAAGTTCGTCAAGGCATTCGTCTCCTGATTTCGTTGCGTCAAGTCTTTGCTGATATGTAGCCTTCTTGGACGCGTCGTCCTCTTTGGCTATATATCCTTTAAGCTCCTCTATCTTCTTGTCGTTGTCATCAAGCTTTTCTTTGAGCATAAGAGGGTCTGCATAAACAGTATAGACCGTTGCGCTCTGAGAAAGCACCGTTCCGTTTGAATCATAAATAGTGCCTCTTGACGCTGAAACAGCCGTGCTTTTAAGCTGCTGAGCGTTTGCAAGGGACTGCCACTTCTTGCCGTCCTTTATAGACACTGAAAAGATGGTCGCAACCGTATATATAAGTATCGCCGCCACAGGCAGGCTCAGCCAAATATTCAGACGTTGTTTCATTCTGGCACTTGGTCTGTCGGTCATAAATATCTCCTCTCAGGACATCACCGCACATACAAAATCTTCAATAATTTAGCATGATACGGCAAATATCATATTTTCACACATACAAATTAATAGAACAAGAAAGCTAAGCACAAATATCTTGTCCCTAACTTTCCCCATAATTATTTTATTCACTAAGCCCCGATATATTCCAGAACAGAGCTGAACCAGTGTTTTATCTTAACGAACACATTGTCGTCCTCGGCCTTTACCACCTTTGCCACCGAGTCTGACTCCACAGTTACATACTCTATCTGAGATTTATCCAGCTTTTTAAGTCCCAGCTCATTCTCAGCATACTCCTCGACCTTTGACATATTGGTCTTCTGAGCAAGCTCTGACTGTAAGCTTACATTCTCTCCCTGAAGCTGAGCAAGCTGTTCCTCCTGTCTGGTCTGCTCCGAACATAGGCTTGATATTTCGACTCTGCCGTATATCATCGTTCCAAGAACAACAGCCACCAGCAGACAAATGCCTATCACAGCTACTACCGATACGGTTTTCTGCTTTAGTGCAGGGTTTTTCTTATATTTTATGGCTCTCTGAGCCTCCGCCTCCTGAGCGTTGTCATAGGCACTGTAATCAAATGCCAAGTTATGTACCTTTGCCATTGCGGTAAAACACCTCTCACGATCCACGGGCAAGCCCGTTATTTACACATTCCCAATTTCACACAAATTTCACTCAGTCCTTGATCTTCTCGATCACCCTGAGCTTAGCGCTGCGGCTTCTGTTATTCTCCGCAAGCTCCTTTTCATCAGCCTCTATAGGCTTTCTGTTCACAAGCTTTCCCCTGGGCGTTCTTCCGCATATGCACTGAGGAAAATCAGGCGGACATATACAGCCCTTGCAGAAGCTCTGAAATCTCTGCTTTACCAATCTGTCCTCCAGCGAGTGGAAAGTGATTATGCAAAGCCTGCCGCCCACGTTAAGACAATCGAACGCCTTGTCAAGAGCGATATTCAAATGCTCAAGCTCCTTATTTACCTCTATCCTGATAGCCTGAAAAGTCTTTTTGCAAGGGTTTTTCTCACGCCTTGCCTTCTGCGGAACTGCGCTTTTTATTATCTCGGCAAGCTCCATAGTTGTCTCTATCGGTTTTTGTTCTCTGTATTTTACTATCTTAGAAGCAATGCTTCTTGAAAACTTTTCTTCACCGTACTCGAAAATTATCCTCGCAAGGCTCTGATAATCATATCCGTTCACAACGTCCTTGGCGGAAAGCCCCTCCCCTGACATTCTCATGTCAAGAGGTGCGTCATTGTGATAGGAAAAACCTCTCTCTGCATTGTCAAGCTGATAAGAGGAAACGCCCAGATCCATAAGAATACCGTCAGCACCGCTTATGCCGAGCCTTTCAAATATCTCGTCTATCTCAGAGTAGTTCCCTCTCACAACAGTCGCAGGATAGCCTGCCAACCGCTCAGTCGCAGTTTTCACCGCTTCGGGATCTCTGTCTATAGCCACAAGCCTGCCGCCCTTTTCGCCGTCAAGCCTTTTAGCGATCTCTCTCGAATGTCCTGCTCCTCCGGCAGTGCCGTCGCAGTAAATGCCGTCAGGTCGAATGTTCAGACCCTCCAAGCACTCATCAAGCAGTACGGGAATGTGGTTAAATTCCATTAAAAATCAAGCCCCTCCAGAGCTTCCATAAGCTCGTTATCATCAATGCTGCTGTTGAAATCGTCCCAACGCTTTTTATCCCATATCTCACATCTATCAGATACTCCGGCCACAACGATCTCCTTTTCAAGCCCTGCCACCTCTCTCAGTGACTGCGGAACAAGTATCCTGCCCTGCTTGTCAGGCTCGACCTCACACGCCCACGCCATAAAGCTACGCTGTAACGCTCTCGCCTTAGCCATAGGCAGACTTCTGATCTTTTCGGCTCTTTTCTCGAAATCCTCAAGGGAATAAACGAACAGACAGCCGTCTATACCTTTAGTTACAATGAACCGCTCGCCGATAAGCTCTCTGAGCTTAGTAGGAAAAGTCATTCTTCCCTTAGCGTCCATAGTCTGATTGTAAGTTCCTTTAAGCAAGCACGCCTGCAAGCCGTTCACCTCCCTTGACCGAGTTAAGCAATGAAATGCCACTTTCAAAGCACTCATCACCACTTTTTTGCACTTTTAACCACCGTACAATAATTATACACTATATTATAGAAAATTGCAACAGTAATATTTCCCAAAGTGAATTTTTGCAAGGGATTTTTCTTGGACACTTGGTCAATTTAAGAGAGAATTTAGGGGGATTCTGTAACTTTCGCCTTTTAATTTGTCACCGTCTTGTAATTTGTAAACTTTTAATTAATTTTACGTCATACAATATCTTGTGGTACTTTAAACATTTGCACCTGTATAAAGATAGCAGATATTTCCGCAAAACTCCCATACATTCACATCGTATTGACCTTATAAAGTTATTGTAACACAACATATAGTATACGTCAATAGGTTTTGCGAAAAAAAGCACAATTATTTCTGACGCTGTGACAGAAAAAGCAAGAAGGGTGATGAACGGTAGAATATAGTGTCGCAAAAAGGTTAAAATTCGGTAACAAGGAAATTTGTTTTCTAATTTAATTATTACACTTTCCGATTTTGTAAATTTTCATTGCTTAGATAAAGAAAATAAAGATTGAAGAGGAATGGAGCATGAGAGAGGGTTTTTAACGTTAAAACAGCCAAAAATAATAGTAAAATTGCACAAAACCGCAAAATAAAGTGGCAAAAAAGGCAACAACAAGCCACGAGATACAATATGCAGTAAAAAAGCGGCGTTCAAATGAGGAATGAGGAGTTAGGAATGAGGAATGACATAGCTAAACAGATAAAGAAGCCACCGCAAAGAGCGCAGCGATTTTGCAACACAATAAACTATCCCCTACACAATTTGCGAAAATCCGCACAAAAAAAGCGGACGCACCCCCGGTGCGTCCGCCAAGCCTCAGTTATTTACTTGCAAAAATTCTCAATGTATCTGTCGATACACTGTGCCACAATCTCAGTAGCGTGTTCACGATCCTTAACATCATCGACCACAGTGTCCTTGTGTTCAAGTGCCTTGTATACCGAGAAGAAATGACACATCTCATCAAAAATGTGCTTAGGCAGCTCTGAAATGTCCTTATATATGATCATTGAGCGGAATGCAGATTATCTTCTCGTCAGCCGCACCATTGTCAAGCATGGAGATAACGCCTATAGGATAACAGTCAACCAAAGACAAAGGTGCAAGCGTTTCCGAGCAAAGCACAAGTACGTCCAACGGGTCGCCGTCCTCTGCATACGTCCTAGGGATAAAACCATAGTTTGCAGGATAGTGGGTCGATGTGTAAAGTATCCTGTCCATTCTCAGAAGACCCGTGGTCTTGTCAAGCTCGTATTTTACCTTTGAGCCTTTTGGTATCTCTATTACCGCCGTGAATTTTTCCTTTGTTATCACCTTTGGTGAAATATCGTGCCAGATGTTCATGTACATTCCTCCTGTATTTTTATTCAGCTTCGTACATACCCTCAGACTTTAGATTTTCAGGTATGTCAAAAACCGTTTCGCCGTCCGCCTCAACGCATGAGATACAACCGGCGTTGTCCTCGTTTATCAAGTCCCACAGTGTTACAACTTCATCTTCGCCCACAACGTCTATCCCAAGTCTGTCAAAAAGCTTCTCAAGCTTCTTTGGATTGCGTGAGTATATCTGAAATTCCTGATAGTCTGTGAAATATATCTCCTCGTCATTCTTGTGCGAGCCAAATCCAAATCTCGATACTCCGTCATTTACAAGCACAGTGCCGTAACGCTTCATTATGGCAAGAGCGACCTCTTTCGTGCAGTTATCAAGATAATAGGTCTTGTATCCATCTCTCTCGCTGTCAGGAAGCTCCAGAAAGAAGAATATAGGCTCAGCGAGCTTCTCTATCACACCGCAGGCGACCTTCGCCATGATGTCACAACTCAGCACACCCCTTATATTATCCCCCTGAATGTGGCAACAAGACCGCAGTTTTTCCGCTCCGCCCACAGATACGCCCTGACAGAGGGTAAAATTATCTTCCATAATATCCTCCGTAAAATAGTTTTATTAACAATAGTATAAACCATTTTCGCAGATATTTCAAGTATAACCTATGAATTTACATTAAAAGTTTACGGCAGTACAGCCTTTCAGCCATACCGCCGCTAGAAACCACAAAATTCAGAAAAAGAACAGCGTTCTCACGCATTATTCGCAAACAGCCTGTTACTTGCCTCTCTGCTCAATAATGCCAATCATCTCGCCCACATCTTTCATACCCGAAACTTCGCCCATTTTGAACCTCATCTTGAACTCGTCCTCCACCGCACCGATAAGAGTGATATGCTCGATAGAGTCCCAATCCTCGATATCATCAGCCGTGGTGTTCTCGTCCACCTCCAAAGTATCGTCATCAAAAACATCTCTGAAAACATCATCAAGTCTTTCAATTATCTCGTCCTTGCTAAGCATAATGCTCCTCCTTTACCTTTATAACAGTATTTTTATCCTCATACCCCTCAACCATTAGCCGCCAAGCCGTGTTGCCCTCTTCGTCCTGAGAGATCTTCTCAAAGCCGAAGCTTTCATAAAGCCCTGCCACCATTTTATTTTTCGCCGTAGGGTAATAATGCCCGTATATCTCTCTTATGCCACGCTTTTTCGCCCGTTTCACAAGACTATCCAGCATAGCAAGCTCCATATCCCTTTTCAGCACACGGCATGACATCAGCCAAAGCTCGATATCAAGCCTGCCCTTGTCCTCGCTGTCTGTCTTTCCGATAGTCACAGCCACAACGCCGTTGTCGCCGAACTTATCATAAAGCTTTCCATACAGTCTTATGTATTCATCAGAGTTATAGACCGCCTCCATTTGCTCCGCAGTGTATCTCTTTGTGGTGAGATTGAACTGATTGCTCTTGTTGGTGAGCTGAGTTATCCTTTGCAGATACAAAGGCGAAAAATCCCCTATCTCTGCCATCATTTCAAGACTCAAAAGATAATCATGATAATCCGCAAACCTGCTCTGCGCCTTTGCACGCTGAGCGTTCGCCCTGTACATATCATTGCGTTTGAGATCGTCCTCAGAAAGCGTAACAGTTTCAAAATATCCCGAACGGTCAAGCACTCTTATATAGTCCGTGACTTCCCCTATCTCAGGCACAGCCGTTCCCCCAAGCTGTCCCCTGACTATCTCCCTCTCCGCAGGGTTATCGTCCACAAAAACAAATGCCTCAGAAAGAATGTTAAGCTCCTCCGCCGTGTCAACGATATTTTTGTCCTTTGGCAGCCAGTTGGCTTTTATCGCCACAAAATCATCAGGTCTAAGCACGCCCTCAGGGTGGGAAAGCCCAGCCAGAGCGTTCTCTTCCTCGTTTTTGGAGCATACCGTCAAAAGCACGCCCAGGTCCTTGTGCGCCTTAACATACTGCTGAAACTCAAAATAAGCCATTGCCTCAGCCGTTTCCTTGCCTATCTCCAGATTTTCCACACCGTCGTCACCAACGATGCCGCCCCAAAGAGTGTTGTCAAGATCAAGAGCCAAAGCCTTTTTGTTCTTGCCAAAGATAGCCTTTATAATATTCGCCACCTGAAAAGCCAGCTCAGGTATAGCCTCGATATTTAGCGCATATTTGTAGAGATACCAATATTTCGGCTCGCTCCACTTTTCAAGCCCATATGCCGCTGACAGCCAGTTTATATCATTGAGATAAACCTCCGGCCTCCGGGCTATCCTGTCATACAAAGCCGAATTGAGCCTTGTGACGAAATTCACCTTTCCACGCCTGTCGGAAGCGTCCATGTTTCCCATAAGGCGGAAAAACGGAAGCTCAAAATTGTTCTGTATCACAGGACAGCCGAAATGCTCTTTCACTCCGTCCCAAGCCTGAGAAAGCCTGTCAAGCTCAGCGTTCAACCCCTGCTCTATCTCCTCTTCACCCGACCTGGGGGTAGGAGAAAAGCTGAGGTTTCTAAGGCTCGTGTGTATATAAACGATATCAGGTTTAAAGCGGTCAAGCTCCTCGTTTGAGAACACAGCGTCCTGCCAGAACTGTCCGTATTCCGATTGATAGAACTCACATTCAAAGCCCATGTCAAGCAAAAACAGTTCCAATACCGACACAATATCGTCCGTAGTCGAGCCGCCCAGCACAGCCACCCTCTTTTTCAGCCGCACCGCTCCGTCGCCCAAAAGCTGCCTTTTCAGTGACCTTTTCTTTTTCATTATAAACCCATTGTCAAATGGATACTCCAACTCTTTCATTCTTTTTTACCTTCTCTTAAATAACTCTCAGCCCCTATGAGCCTATCACTTCTTCCTGCTGTACCTAAAATCGCAGTATGATGCACCCTCAGCAATAGTCCCCGTCCTAACGAGTTTCATGTTCATCATGTCCGCCAGCACAAAATCCATTCTGCATATGTAAGCCGCCAGTTCAGGACACCCCTCGTCCTTACAAAGCTTGCACGCCCCACATTCGTGATAATCATACCCAAGGTCATATTCACCATTGCCCGGCAGAATATCCACCACCCAATCGTTCTCATATAACCTCTTGTGGCTGTCTTCCGACCATTTCAAACGCCCCGGCATCTTCTTAGGGTCAAGATAACTGTCCACATCACCCATGACCTTGTGAAAAAGCTTTGAAGCGCAAAGCCCGTCACGGAATATCTCAAAATTCTCCTCCGCAGACTTTCCTGTGCTCCTGTTCATGGCAATGTAATAGCTCGCCATAATGTACGAACTCAAAAGCTTTGACTTACCAATATCCTTAGCCCTCGCAACTATCTTCCCATGTTCTTCATCTATCTTCTTAGCCACCTCTTTAGGAAAGCCTCTCCTTTTAAGCTCCGCATTTACCACGCTGTGATAAAAGTGAAATATCATCTTCACACTAAACGTATTTTCCATATTTTCACCTTTCTATACGTTAAACAACGCCAACTCTATTCCCGATTATCTATATTGTAAATAACGCAAGCAAACCCGGCTATCACCGCAAACAGTATCGCACCGCCCATTTCCTCCTGCAATGCTGCCCCAACAAAATAGCCAGCCATAGCCGCAAAAAACATGATAACAACAGCCGCCACCGTCCTAAATTTTTTCATAACGCTCAACCTCCAACCTATCACATATTATCCATATTGTAAATAACGCAAGCAAACCCGGTTATCACCGCAAACAGTATCGCACCGCCAATTTCCTCCTGCAATGCTGCCCCGACAAAATAGCCAGCCATAGCCGCAAAAAACATGATAACAACAGCCGCCACCGTCC
>OGMT01000748.1_pt1 | contig 20708 bp, 20 predicted proteins | sample 1573271 | NCBI WGS metagenome assembly OGMT01 (sample SAMEA2582000, study PRJEB24529) | metagenome | biome: Human gut stool | place: China | collected 2011 | reverse complement strand
AAGATGAAATTGATAAAGAACAAGAAAAAATAATAATAAAGAAAAAAGATGGAACTATTATAAAAGAAATAAGCTATAGTGATGTAGAAATAGTCATAAGCAAAACACCAGAAAATGAGAAAGCAAGAGCTGTTAAACTAAAGGTAGAATCAGTAAAAGGAATGACTCAAAATATAATAACAGAAGAGGAATTAATTAACCATGTAAAATCACTAAGTGATGAAAGAAAAAAAGAGATGATAAAAATAAATATAATACCATACATTAATAAAGGATTTTATAATGCAAATTGTAAAACATTTGAAGATGCTCTTAAATGGATGAAAGGTAAAAAAATTATTGATAATGAAACAGAAGATGCTTTTTGGAATTGGGTACAGAGTGAAATGCCTGATGATGATGGATTTACTAAAGTGGAAATATTCCTTATAGAGATACTAAGAAACTTATATTATGATGAAACTACAGGAACAATGCCAGGGTATGCTATAATTAATCCGGATGAACAGGCTTCAAGTACATATTATGCAACAGAAAATGGAACATATACATTTAAAGTACAAGAGCTAATAACAGGCAAAACATATTCTAAAAAAATAGAAGTAACAAATATAGACAAAACAATACAACAAAGATATGAAGTTACTAGTACTGTAAATCAAGAAAGTAACAGAACGAATATTATGTTAAATGATTTAATAGAAAATAAAAATGTAAACTTTGACAAAGCATACATAATATATGATGATAGAAAAATAGAAATAAGTGAAGGAGATATTAAAAAGATAAACGAAAATAAAATGTATGTGAATGATATTTACGGAACTTTCAGTAGCAGCTTTGGATTTAATAATGATGAAATAGAAAAAGTTTATAATACAACTCAAACATTTATATTAGTAAAAGATGGAATTGAATATGAAGGACAAATATATATAACTAAACCAAAACTTATGTAAAGAAGAAATTAATTATATGTACTTTAAAAAATTGAATTTATATTAATTTAAAAGCTTTAAACAAATACAACTTTAATAAAAAACTTGCAATATAATTATTAAATAGTATATAATCTTAAAAGGTTATATACTATATTTTTTAGGAGAATTTAATGGGAAATATTATATATATTTTAAAAAGATTAAAAACTATGGATAAAAAAGCTATGTTTGAAAAAATTAATTCAATACATAGCAAAACTAAAATGTCAAAATTAAAAATATTTTTAGACATGCAAAAATGTGCAAGGCGTTATGGCGCTGGATATATGGACTATGATTTATTTGAAATGTATAATTTAACAGATGAACAAAGAGATACATATTTAACAAGAGGAAGAAATAATAACTTTGTAACAAAATACTGTGATATGGATGCACTTCATTATTTTCAAAATAAAGATGAGTTTAATAGTACATTTAATAAGTATTTAAAAAGAGATTGGATAAAAGTAAATGGAGTGCCAAAAGAAGATGTAATAAAATTTTTAGAAAAACATTCTACATTTATGGCAAAACCAATTGATGGTGGATGTGGTAAAGGAATAGAAAAAATTAATACTTCAGACTATAAATCTTTAGATGAATTATATGATTACTTAAGTAAAGAAGGACACAACTTTGAACTAGAAGAGGTAATAAAACAACATCCTGAAGTAGCGAAAATATATCCAAATGCAATAAATACTGTAAGAATAGTAACAGTAGTTACAACTGAAGATGGAAAATCTCTTCTAACTATACCAAAAGAGCAAAGAAAAAATGTAAAATTGGAGCCACATATTATATGTGCATACTTTAGAATTGGAAATAACGGAAAGTGTGTAGATAACTTTAATAGTGGAGGAATGGTTGCACCAGTGGATGAAAAAACTGGAACTGTAACACAACTTGCAATAGATAAACAAAAAAATGTATATGAAAAACATCCTCAAACAGGTGAAACTATAAAGGGATTTAAGTTTCCATATTGGAATGAGGCAATTGAACTTTGTAAAAAAGCATGCCAAGAAATACCTGAAATGGGTTATGTTGGTTGGGATGTTGCATTTACACCAGAAGGACCTTTATTTGTTGAAGCAAATGAATTTCCACGGACATGACATATATCAATTGCCAGTTCATACACCAGAAAAAATAGGAATGATGCCCAAATTTAACTTTGAAAAATAAACTATTGAAAAGTTATAGTGGCATAATAAAAAACAACAGAAAGGAATCAAATGGAACAAAAAGAAACGAAAAAAAGATCATCCTTTATGCAAAATGTGCTAATATTAATGTTTGCACAAATAATGGTAAAGGTATTAGGACTAGTATACAAATTTGTAATAACTAACTTTGAGGGATTTGGAGATACTGGACTTGGGTATTACTCGGCAGGATATCAAATATATTCATTATTGCTTGCGCTATCATCAATAGGAATACCAAGTGTTGTATCTAAATTAGTATCAGAAAGAATAGCAAAAGGAGATAATAAAGGAGCACAAAGAATATTTAAAATATGTATGGCATTCTTTGTAGGAATAGGAATAGTATTATCTTTTGGATTGTTTTTTGGAGCAGAATATATAGCAATTGCAATGTATGATGTTGCAGACACTAAATATGTTATGCAAGTACTTGCACCTGCAATAGCATTTGTTTCAGCATCTGCAGTATTTAGAGGATACTTTGCAGGACTTAATGATATGAAACCAACAAGCTATTCTCAAATAATAGAGCAATTTTTTAATTGTGTATTATCTATAACATTTGTTTATGCGCTACTTGGAAGAGAGCCATATATTATGGCAGCAGGAGGAAATCTTTCAACTACATTAGCTATAATACTTACATTTGTTTACTTAATTATATATTACAAAAGAAAGAAAATAAAAATAGAACCAAATCAAAAGTCTGAAGAAGATGAACTAACAGCAATGAAATTATTGAAAAAAATATTAATAATTTCAGTACCTGTTACAATTAGTTCAATAATATCAGTAGTTAGCCCACTTATAGATACTGCAACAGTAAGCAGGTGCATTCAAACAGCATTTGCAAATATGTACCCAGTAAAAGAACAATTAGAAGCTTTAGCAATGAGTAAAAATGGAATACTATCTAAGGTAGACACATTAGTAAATTTACCAATTGCTGTGAATGTTGCTTTTTCAACAGCATTAGTACCAGCAATTTCTGGAGCAATTGCTCAAAAAGACATGAAAACAGCATCAAAAAGAATGACGTTTTCAATATTTGCTTCACTATTAATAGTACTTCCATGTGCAGTAGGTTTTATATCTTTGGCACAACCAATATTAAGCTTAATTTACCCAACAGCAAGTGATGGAGCAGAAGTATTAATGGTATATGCAATTGCAATGATATTTATTGCATTAAATCAAACTGTTAATGGTGGACTATATGGATTAAACAAAACATATATACCTGCAATATCATTAATAATTGGAATAATAATAAAATTTGTATTAAATATAGTTTTAATTAGTAATCCAAAAATTGAAATAATGGGTGCTGGAATAAGTACAGTAATTTGTCAATTGGTAGCATTTCTAATATGTATTGTTGCATTACAAAAAAATATAAAATTACATTTTAAATGTGGAAGAATGATAATTGCACCTATAATTGCCTCTGTGATTATGGGAGTGAGTACCTATTTAATAAACCAAGCATTAAATAATATAGTTAGAATGAGCATAAGCACAATTCTTTCAATAATATTTGGAGCATTAATTTACATAGTTTTAATATTTGCTTTAAAAATATTAAGAAAAGAAGACATTATGATGATCCCATTTGGTTCTAAAATATATAGTGTTCTAATTAAACTAAAAATATATAAAGAAGAAAATTAATAATAAAGTAAAAAGTAAAGAATTTTTTAGAAATTTCTTTACTTTTTTCATATTTGCATATATAATGGAAATGTTATAAGCCTAATTTTACTTATAACTAATATATTGTTAAAACAATAAAATTTTAAGGAGGTTCTTTATGAGTCAAAAGTACGTATACTTATTTAAGGAAGGAAACGCAAGCATGCGTGAACTACTTGGAGGAAAGGGAGCTAACTTAGCTGAAATGACTAACCTAGGTTTACCAATTCCACAAGGCTTTACAGTTACAACAGAAGCTTGTACAAAATATTATGAAGATGGAAAAACTATTTCAAAAGAAATTCAAGATCAAATCTTCACAGCTTTAAAAACACTAGAAGAAATACAAGGTAAAAAATTTGGAGACAATAGTGATCCACTATTAGTATCAGTAAGAAGTGGTGCTAGAGCATCAATGCCAGGAATGATGGATACAATATTAAACCTAGGTTTAAATGACGTAGCAGTTGAAGGATTTGCAGCTAAAACAGGAAATCCAAGATTTGCTTATGATTCATATAGAAGATTTATTCAAATGTATTCAGATGTTGTTATGGAAGTTTCAAAATCATACTTTGAAAAAATAATAGACGAATTAAAAGAAGAAAAAGGTGTTCATTATGATACAGAATTAACAACAGATGATTTAAAAGAATTAGTAAAAAGATTCAAAGCAGTATATAAAGAGAACATGAATGGAGAAGAATTCCCACAAGACCCAACAGAACAATTAATGGGAGCAGTTAAAGCAGTATTTAGAAGCTGGGACAACCCAAGAGCTATAGTATATAGAAGAATGAATGATATACCAGGAAATTGGGGAACAGCTGTAAACGTACAAGCTATGGTATTTGGTAACATGGGAGAAACATCTGGAACAGGTGTTGCATTTACTCGTGATCCAGCTACAGGTGAAAAAGGAATATATGGTGAATACTTAATCAATGCACAAGGTGAAGACGTTGTTGCAGGTGTTAGAACACCACAACCTATTACAAAACTAGAAGAAGATTTACCAGAATGCTACAAAGAATTCATGGAATTAGCTCATAAACTTGAAAATCACTATCGTGATATGCAAGATATGGAATTCACAATTCAAGAAGGAAAACTATACTTCTTACAAACAAGAAATGGAAAGAGAACAGCTCCAGCAGCTATTAAAATCGCTTGCGATTTAGTAGACGAAGGAATGATTACTCCAGAAGAAGCAGTTTTAAGAATTGAAGCTAAATCATTAGATCAATTATTACACCCAGTATTTGAACCAACAGCTTTAAAACAAGCTAAAGTAATTGGAACAGGTTTAAATGCAGCTCCAGGTGCTGGTGCAGGTAAAGTTGTATTTACAGCTGAAGAAGCAAAAGAACTTGGAAAAGGTGGAAAAGGTGAAAGAGTTGTTCTAGTTCGTCTAGAAACAACACCAGAAGATATTGAAGGTATGGCAGCTGCACAAGGTATATTAACAGTTCGTGGTGGACGTACATCACATGCAGCAGTTGTTGCTCGTGGTATGGGTGCTTGCTGTGTTGCAGGATGCGGAGATATCAAAATAAATGAAGAAAAAGAAGAATTTGAATTAGGTGGAAGAACATTCCATAAAGGTGATTACATTTCTATTGATGGAACAACAGGTAACATCTATGGAGAAGATATTCCAACTCATGAAGCAGAAATAAGTGGAAACTTCGGAAGAATAATGGCTTGGGCTGATGAATTCAGAAACTTAGGAGTTAGAACAAATGCTGATAACCCAAGAGATACTAAAAAAGCAGTTGAATTAGGTGCTGAAGGTATTGGATTATGTAGAACAGAGCACATGTTCTTTGAAGAAGACAGAATTCCAAAAATTAGAAAAATGATATTATCAGAAACAGTTGAAGCTCGTGAAAAAGCATTAAATGAATTAATACCATTCCAAAAAGGTGACTTCAAAGCAATGTACAAAGAGTTAAAAGGTCTACCAATGACAGTTCGTTATTTAGACCCACCTCTACATGAGTTCCTACCAACTGACGAAAATGATATAAAAGCATTAGCTGAAGAAATGGGTGTAACAGTTGAACATTTAAAACAAAAATGTGCTGACTTACACGAATTCAACCCAATGATGGGACACAGAGGATGCCGTTTAGCAGTAACATATCCTGAAATTGCAAAAATGCAAACAAGAGCTTTAATGGAAGCAGCTATTGAAGTAAAAGAAGAAGAAGGATATGATATAGTTCCTGAAATAATGATTCCATTAGTTGGAGAAAAGAAAGAATTAAAATTTGTTAAGGATATAGTAATTGAAGTTGCAGAACAAGTTAAAAAGGAAAAAGAATCAGACATGCAATACCATATTGGTACAATGATTGAAATTCCAAGAGCTGCAATAACAGCTGACGAAGTTGCTGAAGAAGCAGAATTCTTCTCATTCGGAACAAACGACTTAACTCAAATGACATTTGGATTTAGCCGTGATGATGCTGGTAAATTCTTAGGAGATTACTATGCAAACAAAATTTATGAATCAGATCCATTTGCAAAATTAGATCAAAAAGGTGTTGGACAACTTGTAAAAATGGCTGTTGAAAAAGGAAAAGCTACAAGACCAAATATCAAATTAGGAATATGTGGAGAACATGGTGGAGAACCATCAAGTGTTGAATTCTGCCATAACATAGGATTATCTTATGTATCATGCTCACCATTCAGAGTTCCAATTGCAAGATTAGCAGCAGCACAAGCAGCAATCAAAAATCCTAGAAAATAATTTTATAAAAAACGCTCTTAGGAGCGTTTTTTTTATGTAATAAATTAAATTCTTGGTCAAAACACTTGACAAATCAACAAAAATAGTGTAAAGTATATTAGCATTACAAAATAATGCTGATATTTTTTATGAGGGCTCATAACCCGAAGATAAATACTTTATCTGATTTAGAAAAGTAACAATTATTACTCAAGACAAAGGAGTGATGTCATTTGGAAAAAAACGTTAAAATAAGTATGTTGTGTCAAATATATGGCAAAATGTTAACTGATAAACAATATGAAATAATTAACGATTACTATAATAATGACTTATCACTTTCAGAGATTGCCGAAAATAATAATATAACAAGGCAGGCAGTAAGAGATATAATAAAAAAGGGGGAAAATAAACTTTTCGAGCTAGAAGAAAAGCTATCGTTTATGGAAAAAACAGTAAAGCAAGAACGCAAGCTTCAACAAATATTAGAAGAGTTAAGCAAAATAGAAGATACATCTTCTGATAGGAAAATTGAGAAAATTTTAAATCATGTTAGAGAAGAATTAAGTTGTTTAGCATAAAAATTTTAAAAATAATCATCATTTGAGGTCGTCAAAGTTCATTAAAAACGCAGTTATAACCAACAGGTTGCGCCTTTGCCTTTGTAATAAACTTTTCCTACTCAAATAATAATTCTTTTCAAAATTTATAAATACTATTTAGAAGAAGGGAGCTAACAAATGGCTTTTGAGGGATTAAGTTCAAAACTTCAGAATATTACTAATAAACTTAGAGGAAAAGCAAGAATTACAGAATCAGATTTAAAAGAAATGCTTAGAGAAGTAAAACTTGCATTACTTGAGGCAGATGTTAACTATACAATAGTTAAAGAATTTATTGCAACTGTTCAAGAAAAAGCATTGGGGCAAGATGTATTAAAATCATTAACTCCAGGGCAACAAGTTATTAAAATAGTAAAGGATGAATTAATAGAACTTTTAGGAGGAACAGAAAGTAAAATAAACTTTACTCCTAATCCACCAACAGTTATTATGCTAGTAGGACTTCAAGGATCAGGAAAAACAACAACAGCAGGAAAACTTGCAAATTTACTTCGAAAACAAGGTAAAAAACCATTATTAGTTGCATGTGATATATATAGACCAGCAGCTATAAAACAATTACAAGTAGTTGGAGCACAACTCAACATACCAGTTTTTGCAAATGAACAATCAAAAGATGTTGTACATATTGCTAAACAAGCTATGTCAACAGCAATGAGTAAATTAAATGATGTAGTAATACTAGATACAGCAGGTAGATTACACATTGATGAAGAGTTAATGCAAGAATTAAAAAATGTAAAAGCAAATGTAAAACCACATGAGATTTTATTAGTAGTAGACAGTATGACAGGTCAAGATGCTGTAAATGTTGCAAAATCATTTAATGAAAACTTAGGTATCGATGGTGTAGTTCTTACAAAATTAGATGGTGATACTCGTGGCGGTGCAGCTTTATCAGTAAAAAAAGTTACAGGAAGACCAATTAAGTTTGCAGCAACAGGAGAGAAATTAAGTGATATAGAAGTATTTCATCCAGACAGAATGGCACAAAGAATTTTAGGCATGGGAGATGTACTTTCAATTATAGAAAAAGCAGAAGAAAGTTTTGACTTAGAAGAAGCTGAAAAAATAGAAAAACAGCTTAAGAAAAAAGAATTTGACTTAGATGTTTATTTAACACAACTAAGACAAATCAAAAAAATGGGTTCATTTTCATCTTTACTAAAAATGATTCCTGGAATGAATCAACTAAAAGATGTAAAAATAGATGATAAAGAATTTGTACGAATTGAAGCAATGATTTGCTCAATGACAAAAGCAGAAAGAAAAAATCCAAAACTATTAAATGGAAGTAGAAGAGTAAGAATTGCTAAAGGAAGTGGAACTTCAGTACAAGAAATAAATAAGTTCATGAAATCTTTCGAAATGACACAAAAAATGATGAAACAAATGCAAAGCAACAAAGGTGGAATTAAAAAGATGATGAAGAACATTGATACTAAAAATTTTAAATTTTAAATATTCAATAAAAAATTTAGAATAATAATGTTAAAAGAAAGCGCAGTCCGCGTAAGGTGGAGCGAAGCGTAACGGTTGGAGAGTTCCAACCGATAGTGTCCAAAAACAAATTTATTTGTTTTTGTGACATTCAAGGGAAGGAAGCTCGACACCAAGGACCAGCGATTTTAACATTATTATTTAATAAAGTTTTTAATTTTAAAAAATATAAATAACAAATTTTCAGGAGGTGAAAAACAAATGGTAAAAATCAGATTACAAAGACAAGGTGCTAAAAAAGCTCCATTCTATCACATAGTTGTAGCAGATTCTAAAAGCCCAAGAGATGGAAAAATCATCGAAAAAATTGGTTCTTATGATCCAATGACAGAACCTTCTACAATTATATTAGATGACGAAAAATTAGCTACATGGATTAAAAATGGTGCAAAACCAACAGAATCAGTAAAAGAACTAATAGAAAGAGCATCTAAAAAATAATTTTCTTAAGGAAGGTAAAACTTAAAAATGAAAGAAATTTTAGAAACTATTATTCTAAACTTGGTTGAAAATAAAGATAAAGTTACAATAAGTCCAAAGGAAGAAGAAAATACTTTAACTTTTGAAGTAAAAGTAGCAGAATCTGATATGGGTAAAGTAATAGGAAAACAAGGAAAAGTTGCAAAAGCAATTCGTACTGTTATGAAATCTTTAGCAGCCAAAGAACACAAAAAAGTAGTTATTGAATTTGTGGATTAGAGGAATTATATGAAACAAGAATATTTTGAAATAGGACAAATTGTAAATCACTTTGGAATTAAAGGTATGGTAAAAGTAAATCCTTTTACAGATGATATTTCACAATTTGAAAAGCTAAAATCTATTCTATTAGTAAAAGATGGAAAGCTTTCAGAAGTCGAAATTGAAGAAACAAAATATAGTAAGAATCAAGTCTTATTAAAACTAAAAGGAATTGATACTGTTGAAGAAGCTGAAAAATATAGAGGTTGTTATTTAAAAATTGCAAGATCTAATAGTAAAAAGCTTCCAAAAGATACTTATTTCATTGCAGATTTACTTGGACTTACAGTTTATACTGATGAAAATATATTACTTGGAAAAGTAGAAGATATATATAATTCTGGTGCTAATGATATTTATGTTATAAAATCAGAAGATGGAAAACAAATATTATTACCTGGAACTAAAGAAGTTATCAAACAAATTGATTTAGAACAAGAAAGGATAACAGTTCATATAATAAAAGGATTAATTTAAGAAAGGAAAAATCATGAAATTTGACATATTAACTCTTTTTCCAGAAATGTTTGAAGCTGTAAAGCAAAGCGTTATTGGAAAAGCAATTGAAAAGCAGTTAATACAAATAAACTTGATTAACATCAGAAATTTTTCAAAAGATAAGCATAAAAAAGTAGATGATACACCTTATGGTGGTGGTGCAGGAATGGTAATGATGCCAAGCGTAGTATATGACGCTTACAATTCAATACAAAATAAAGAAAATGCAAAAGTTATATACTTATCACCTAAAGGAAATGTGCTAAATCAAGAAAAAGTTTTAGAACTTTCTAAACAAGAACATCTTATTTTATTATGTGGCCATTATGAAGGAATAGATCAACGCGTTTTAGATGAAATTGTAGATGAAGAAATATCAATTGGAGATTATGTACTAACAGGTGGTGAATTACCAGCGATGGTATTAATTGATAGTGTTAGTAGATATATTCAGGGAGTATTAAAAGAAGAGTCTACACAAGAAGAATCTTTTACAAACAATCTTCTAGAATATCCACAGTACACAAGACCAGAAGAATTTCATGGAAAAAAGGTACCAGATGTATTATTATCTGGACATCATGAAAATATAAGAAAATGGAGAGAGCAAAAATCTCTAGAGATAACAAAACAAAAAAGACCAGATTTATTAAAATAAAAAAGAAAGGAGGATATTCAAAGTTATGGATATCGTAAAATCAGTTGAACACGAGCAATTAAAAAATAAGATACCAGATTTAAAAGTTGGTGATACAGTTAGAGTACATCAAAAAATTAAAGAAGGTAATAGACAAAGAATTCAAGTATTTGAAGGAATTATCATTAAAAAACAAAACGGAGGAGTAAACGCATCTTTCACAGTAAGAAAAATTTCTTATGGTGTAGGTGTAGAAAAAACATTCTTAGTGCATTCACCATTAGTAGAAAAAGTTGAGGTAGTTAGAGTTGGTAAAGCTAGAAGAGCAAAACTATATTACCTAAGAGACAAAGTTGGTAAAGCTGCTAAGACAAAAGAAAATACAGGTGCTAGAATTGAAAACAAAGAAATTACTGTAAAAGAAGAATTAGCTGAAGAAGTTCCAGTTGAAGCTGCTCCAGAAGAAGCTCCAGCTGTTGAAACAGAAACTCCAGTTGTAGAAGAAGTTACAGATACAGTTAGTGAAGAAAAAGTTGAAGAAGTTAAAGAATAATCTAAAAAACACTTATCGAAAGATAAGTGCTTTTTTATTTTTATAATTTATTGAAATAAAATAAGCTTTATGATACTATACAAATGTAATAATAACTAGGAGAAAGAAAAATGAGAAAATCAAGAGGAATAACTTTAATTGTTTTAGTAGTAACAATAGTGGTATTATTAATACTAGCAGGAATAACAATAAATACAGTAGTAGGAGATAAAGGATTAATAAGTAGAGCAAGCGACGCAAAAGTACAAATGGAAATAGCAAACGAAAAAGAGATAGTTGCAAGAGCAGAAATGTTAACAGTAATAAGAAAAAAAGATACAGAAATAAGTTATGAAGTATTTGAACCAGCATTACAAGAAGAAGCAGGAGGCAATAATGTAGAAGCAAGTGATGCTGGAGATATAATAGATGTTTGCTTTCCAGATACTAATAGATATTATGAAGTTGATAAAAATGGAAAATTATAAAAAGTTTAATGCAAATCCACATAGAGGAGCATATAGTTTAAGCTTAGAAGCAACAGAGCAATATGAAAATACAAGAGAGAAAATTGCTAAGTTTATAAATGCAAGAAATAAAGAAGAAATTATAAAATATGCACATAAGAAAGGTGCAATAGTAATAGTTGATGCACTAAATAAAACATATAAAATGTTTGAAAAGTATATAAATAAGGAGTAAAATAGTGGAAGGACTAGATGATATTTATAATGACCTTATAATGGAACATAGCATGAATTCATATAACAAGAAAAATTTAGACAGCTATGCTTATTGTGAGTTGGGTCATAATCCAAATTGTGGTGATGAAATGCATTTAAAAATGTATCAAATATGCCAGCCAGAGTTAAGTGTGTACTTTTAGCTTGGCATACAATGGAGGAGTTATTAGAGAAAAATGGAAAATAAGAAAGTATTGTTAGGAATGAGCGGTGGAGTTGACAGCAGTGTGTCAGCATTATTACTAAAGCAACAAGGGTATGAAGTAATAGGAACAACATTAGAATTATTTGCAGGAAGCAGTTGTTGTAATATAAATACATATATAGATGCTAAAAATGTTTGTAGTTCAATTGGAATACCACATTTTACTTATGACTATAAAGAAGAGTTTAAAAAACATGTAATAGATGACTTTATTAACTGTTATGCAAACTGCAAAACACCAAATCCTTGTATTGAATGTAATAAGTATTTAAAATTTGGTGCGATGTATGAAAAAGCAAAAGAACTAGGATGCAATTATATTGCAACAGGTCATTATGCTAAAACAGAGTATAGTGAAAAATATAAAAGATGGGTTTTGAAAAAGTCAAATGCAGGTAAAAAGGATCAAAGTTATGTATTATGGCAAATTCCTAAAGATTTAATTGAACATGTATTGTTTCCACTAGCAGATTTTGAAAATAAAGAACAAATAAGAGAAATAGCAAGACAAAACAATCTGAAGGTAGCAAACAAACCAGATAGTGAAGATATATGCTTTATTCCAGATGGAAATTATAAAAAGTTCTTAGAAAATAATTCTAATATAAAGCCAGAAGCGGGAGATATAGTAACTTCAGATGGAGAAGTATTAGGAAAACACAACGGACTATATAATTATACAATAGGACAGAGAAAAGGACTTGGAATTTCGTATAAAGAGCCTTTGTATGTAATTGGATTTAATAAAGAAAAAAATCAAGTTATTGTTGGCAAAGAAAGTGAAATATATAGCACAGAAATGTTAATAAATAAAATTAACTTATTATTAGTTGATGAGATTAAAGGCAAAATGCCAGTTCTAGTAAAAACAAGATATTCAGCAAAAGAAGACAAAGCAACAATAGAGATGGTAGGAGACGACCTAATAAAAGTATGCTTTGAAAAACCAACAGCACGTGTAACACCAGGTCAATCAGCAGTGTTCTACATAGATGACATAATTCTAGGTGGAGGAAAAATAATAAGCGCAAAATAAAAAAGTATTATATGCTACTTATATATAAAAAAATAACTAGTTTTGAACTAGTTATTTTTTTGTGAAACTTGAGCATATTTCTTTAATTTTTCATAAGCTAAATAATTGATTGAACCAGCAGGAAAATGTCCATTTGCATCTTTCTTACCAGCAGGAACTCCTGTTAATAATTCAATTCCTTCTTCAATATTAGAAATAGCATAAATATGAAAATATCCATTTTTAACAGCTTCAATAACTTCATCAGAAAGATTTAAATTATGAACATTTTGCTTTGGAATTATAACTCCGTGCGTTCCATTAAGTCCACGCATTTTACAAATTTGGAAAAATCCTTCAATTTTATCATTAACACCACCAATTGGTTGAATTTCACCCTTTTGATTAACTGAACCAGTTACACTAATAGCTTGATTTATAGGAATACCAGATAAACTAGAAAGTATAGCATATAGCTCTGTACTTGAAGCACTATCACCATCAACACCATTATATAATTGCTCAAAACATACACTAGCAGTAAGAGATAGAGGAATGTCTTGTGCAAACATCTGACCTAAGTATCCTGTTAAAATCAAAACACCTTTTGAATGAGAAGAACCAGAAAGCTCAACCTCACGTTCAATATTTATAATTCCACTTTTTCCTGTATAAGTATTAGCTGTTATTTTTATAGGTTTACCAAAACTATATTCACCTATGTTCATAACAGTTAAACCATTTATTTGACCTGTTACAAATCCGTCAGTATCAATAAGTAATGTATTTTCTTTTATCATTTCCATGTAACGTGAATCATATTTTTTAACTCTGTTAACTCTTTCTTTTAAAGCTTTATCAACATATTCGGCAGTAACTAACTTAGAACGGCCTATTCTAGCCCAAGTGGCTGCTTCACCAATTATTTGTGCTAAATCATTAAAACGTGTAGAAAGTTTTTTTTGGTTATCAGCTACTTTAGAAGCGTATTCTACTACTTTTGCAACAGCTTCTTTAGTGAGAGGAGGTAGTTCCTCTTGCATACAATATCCAGCAATAAATCTTGCTAATTTATTTATATTTTCAGAAGTAATAGGAGCATCATCTTCAAATTCAACTTTGATTTTAAATAATTTCCTAAAGTCATTATCCATTGCAAGTAAAGACTGATAAATATTTTCTTCTCCAATAATAATTACTTTTAAATCAAGAGGAATAGGTTCAGGTTTTAAAGAAATCATTACCATTGAAGAACGAGGGTCAGCTGCATTTTCAATTCCTAATTCTTTAGTTCTTAAAGCTTTTTTCAAAGCTTCATAACATAAACTATTACTTAATAAGTCAGTTGCTTGGAATATAATATAACCACCATTTGCCTTATGAAGTAATCCAGGTTTTAACATAGTAAAATCTGTTTTTAAACTTCCATAGTAATTTTCATATTCCAATTTACCAAAAATATTGTGGTAAGAATAGTTTGAATCCATAACAACAGGGGCACCTTCAGTTTGACTGTTGTCAACAAATAAATTAACTCTATAATTTAACCAAGGTTTTATTAATTCTGGTTTTGGTTGTGGAGCATTAGGTTGCTTATTAATTTTACCATCATCAATAAAACATGAAATATTTTTTAAAATATCCTTTTTAATACTATCTAAAAAATGATTAACTTTTTTGTTTCTTTTATATTTTGATTTAATATAATTTATATGAGTATTAACAGTAAGTAGGGCAACATTAGATTGCCATTCTTCTACTTTTTTTGCAGATTCTCTTTCGATGGCTTTGATTTCTCCAATTGCCTCCATAATATGTTGTTGAACAATCGCAGATTTTTCTTCATATTGTTTTCTTATACTTTCATCTAGTTTATTGAATTCTTCTTCAGGCATAGCTTTACCATTCATAACAGGCATCATATAAATACCAGTTTGAGAAGATTTAACTTGAAATCCATATTCAGAGGATTTTTGATTTAATTTAGCCATTAAAACACTACGTTTTTCTTCAAATTCTTGTTTAATTAAAGCTCTTTCTTTTTCAAATTCTTCATTATTAAATGTAGACTTTATATCAACTTTAACATCATTTATAAAGTGATCCATTAAATCTTGAAATTCTTTGCCACCACCAGCAGGGAGTGAAACTGCAATTGGTTCATTTGGGTTGTCAAAGTTATATATATAGCACCAATCTTGAGGAACTTTTTTCTTTTTTGAAATAGTGTTAAGATAATTTTTTGCATACATTGTTTTACCAACACCACTAGGTCCCTCCATATACAAATTATAACCCCTCACATCAACATTCAAACCAAACTCTAAAGCTCTAATACCTCTATCTTGTCCAATACCTGTATCAATAGGGTCTAATTCTTCAGTTGTTTCAAAGTCGAACTGTTCAGGGTTACATACCATTTTCAAATCTTTATAATCAACTTCATTTGTTCTTTTCATTTTATTTCCTCCTTTGTCAGTTTGAGGGACCAACCTCTCCAAATAGTATTTAAAATACCAAATCCATTAAAATAGCATTATCTTCATTATTATAATATTTTTTTCTAAGACCAACCTGTTTAAAACCATATTTTTCGTATAACTTAATAGCAGGTATGTTTTTTTCATTTACTTCTAGTGTTATAGAAGTTGCATTATGTATTTTAGAAAAGTCAATAATTTTTTCTAAAAGTAAAGAACCAATACCAAGCTTTCTCTTGTCTTTTCTTACAACAATATTCATAATATTGACTTCATCAATAATCAACAATATTCCAGCAAACCCTAAAATTTCATTTTCATGCTTTAAAACGAAATATTTCGATTTACCGTTTTCTAACTCTTGTTTTAAAATATTGTATGACCAAAAATCATCAAAATCGGTCAACAAGCAATCTTTAATTTCTTCTAAATCTTGTAAATTCATTTCACTAATCATTTTTAATTCCATTCTTTTCTTCTAAAGCAAGCTCTGCTTGAGATTTTCTTAAATAAATAGGAGATAAAAAGCTGGAATCACCATAATTTCCGTTTTTGTAGTTAGTGTAACCAATTTTTCCAATGCTTATTCCAGTTGAAATGTTCTCTTCACAAACTTCAATAGTGTATGGTTTTTTGAAAATTAATTGTTTGAATAATTCTTTATATAATATTGCTCCATCTCCAATAAAAGAAATATTTGAGTATTTATTAAATAGTTCGTCATCACTTTCAATAAAGGTTTTTAAAGGATTTAATGAAATATTTTCATTAGAATCTTTTAAAGAAAGAAAAGATAATTTACTTTTTATAGTTTGGTTTTGTACAATTTCAAAAATTCCTGCATATACATTTCCATTATTAGCATTAATTAAGCCACAGATAAGACCGTCTTGGTTTAAGTTGTGTGCTAAAGCTTCTAAAGATGAAACTCCAAATGTTGGTATGTTTTTACTGTCAGAAAATGCTTTAGCTGTTGCTATTCCGATTCTAACTCCAGTAAAAGAACCAGGACCAAGGCAACAACTAATTAAGTTTATATCATCTAATGACATGTTTGATTTTTTAAAAGCTTCATCAATCATAGGCATTAATTTTTGAGAATGTGTTTTTTCATCATCATTGTTTAATTCAATTATTGTATTTTGATTTTCTAAAATTGCAACTGCAGCATTTTTAGAAGAAGTGTCAATTGCTAATATTTTCATCTTGAAATCCTTTCTATGTTTAATTCTCTATAATCATCATTATCATCATTTTTACTAAATGTAATTTTTATATAATTAGAAGGTAAGGCATCTTTAATAATTTCGCCCCATTCGATAAGACAAATTCCGTTTTCAAAATATTCTTCTCCGCCCATTGCATAAAATTCATCAATGTCAGCTAAACGATATACATCAAAATGGTAAATAGGGCATGTACTAGTATTGTACTCATTTACAATAGTAAATGTAGGACTAGAAATTTCATTTTCTAATCCAAAATGTTTTAATATGCCTTGCACAAATTTTGTTTTGCCAGAACCTAAATCGCCTGACAAAACAATAATATCTTTTTTATTTAATTCCTTTGCAAAATTTTCAGCAAAATTTATAGTGTCTTGTTCACATTTTGAAATAAATTTATACATGTTTTTTCCTTCTAAATTAATATTTTAAATCTATGCTTATTGTATATTAACTTAAGCTTTTTGTAAAGCGAAAAACAAAGAAAATTGACAAAAAAAGATGAATAAAGTATAATAAGAATGTAAGCATAATATAAGGAGGAATTTTCATGGGAATAGCTTCATTAATACTTGGAATTATTTCACTATTAATTGGATGGATACCATTTATATGTTTTATAATGTTCGCATTAGCAGTTGTTGGTATAATATTAGGGGCAATTGATGCTTGCAGAAAAAGTAAAATTGAAGGTGGAAAAAAAGGATTTGGAATTGCAGGATTAGTTGTTAGTGCACTATCAATTCCGGTTATAATTATAAGTTCAGCAATTTCTATTATAGCTTTTATACATGTAGTTAATGAGGATTTATCAAATGATTACAATAATTTACAAAATGATTATTATGATGAATATCGTGACTACTGGCAAGAATATAATTTAGATTATGACAATTTTATGAAAAATTATTTATAGTAAATTTATTACATTTTATATGTAATGCGTTGTATACAGAAATCCTTACAATATTTGTAAGGATTTTTGTGATTGTTTTAATTGATTTTAATATATAAATATGTTAAAATGGCATATATGTAAAAACAAGGAGAAAAGAGTATGCAAGATAGAAAAAAGCTTATTCGTAATTTTAGCATTATTGCACATATAGATCATGGAAAATCTACTCTAGCAGATAGATTGATTGAAATGACAGGAGTTTTATCTAAAAGAGAAATGGAAAATCAAGTTTTAGATAATATGGATATAGAAAGAGAACGTGGAATTACAATTAAATCACAAGCTGTCAGAATGAAATATCATGCTAAAGATGGCAATGACTATGAACTTAATTTAATAGATACGCCTGGGCATGTTGACTTTAATTATGAAGTTTCTAGAAGTTTAGCAGCATGTGATGGGGCGGTTTTAGTAGTGGATAGCAGCCAAGGAGTTGAAGCGCAAACTTTGGCAAATGTGTATTTGGCAATTGATAATAACTTAGAGATTTTACCTGTTATAAATAAAATTGATTTACCAAATGCAAGACCTGAAGAAGTAAAAAAAGAAATTGAAGATATTATAGGAATACCAGCTCAAGATGCACCATGTATTTCGGCAAAATCAGGACTAAATGTTGAACAGGTATTAGAAAGAATAGTAACTGATTTGCCAGCACCAACGGGAGACGAAACAGCTCCTCTTAAAGCATTAATATTTGATTCTATCTATGACAATTATAAAGGTGCTATCGCTTATGTACGTATTAAAGATGGTACTGTTAAAGTTGGAGATGAGATGGTTTTAATGTCATCTGGAAAAAACTTTACTATTACAGAAGTAGGATATTTTGAACCAGGAAAATATACACCTAGTAGTGAATTAAAAGCTGGAGAAGTTGGGTATATTGCAGCAAGTATTAAGAGTTTACAGGATGTACGTGTAGGAGATACTATTACATTAAAAGAAAGTCCAGCACAAGAACCATTGCCAGGATATAAAAAAGTTAATCCGATGGTGTATTGTGGAATCTACCCAATAGATGGCGGAGATTATGAAAATTTAAAAGTTGCACTAGAAAAATTAAAATTAAACGATGCTGCACTTGAATATGAACCAGAAACATCAGGAGCATTAGGTTCAGGATTCAGATGCGGATTTTTAGGATTATTACACTTAGAAATAATAGAGGAAAGACTGGATAGAGAATTTGACTTAAGTTTAATAACAACTTCTCCATCAGTTATATATAAAATACATAAAACAGATGGAACAGTATTAGATTTGTATAATCCATCTGATATGCCAACACCAAATGAAATAGATTATATGGAAGAACCAATGGTACAAGCAGAAATAATTACACCAAAAGAATATGTTGGTGGAATTATGGAAATATGCCAAAATAGACGTGGAACATATATTGATATGAAGTATTTGGATGAAACAAGAGTAAACTTGATTTATGAAATGCCTCTAAATGAAATTATATATGATTTCTTTGATACCTTAAAATCTAAAACAAAAGGTTATGCTTCATTTGATTATGAATTTAAAGAATACGTAAGATCTGACTTAGTGAAATTGGATATATGGGTAAATGGAGAAGGCGTAGATGCTTTATCTTTTATAGTACATAGAGATAGTAGCTATGAAAAAGGAAAGAAAATGGTAGAAAAACTTAAAGATGTTATACCAAGGCAATTATTTACAATTCCTTTACAAGCTGTTATTGGTGGAAAAATTATAGCAAGAGAAACTATATCAGCAATGAGAAAAGATGTACTTGCTAAATGTTATGGAGGAGACATAACAAGAAAGAAAAAATTACTAGAAAAACAAAAACGTGGTAAAAAGAAAATGAGACAAATAGGAAATGTTGAAATTCCACAAGAAGCATTCTTATCTGTTCTTAAATTAGATGAAGAATAAATAAAAAAATAGAAAACAGGAGAGTATTCGATGGAAAAGGAAGAATATAATGATCAAGTAGAAGGAAGAAATGCAGTACTAGAACTTTTAGAGTCAGGCAGAGATATAAATAAAATATTAGTAGCTAATGGAGAAAAACATGGTTCAATTCATAAAATATTGGCAATAGCTAAAGAAAGAAAAATAATTGTAACAGAAATTGAAAAAAACAAATTAAATCAAATTGCTCAGACACCAAACAATCAAGGAGTTATTGCTATAGTGCCTCCTTATGATTATTGTGAAGTGGAAGATATTTTAGATGAAGCTAAAAGAAAAAACGAAAAGCCATTTATATTAATATTAGATGGAATAGAGGATCCACATAACTTAGGATCTATTATCAGAACGGCAGAAACAGCAGGAGTTCATGGAATTATTATACCTAAAAGAAGAGCTGCTTCTGTAAATAGTACAGTTAGTAAAGTATCTGCAGGTGCGGTAGAATACATGAAGATAGCTAGAGTTAATAATATAAATGAAACAATTAGATATTTAAAAGAGCAAGATGTCTGGATATGTGGAACAGATATGGACACAGATACAATATATACAAAACAAGACTATAAAATGCCAATAGCAATTGTTATTGGTAGTGAGGGATTTGGAATGAGCAGATTAGTAAAAGAAAATTGTGACTTCTTAGTAAAAATCCCGATGAAAGGAAGAATAACTTCATTAAATGCATCTGTTTCAGCAGGAATTATAATGTATGAAGTTGTTAAGAATAGAAATTAAGAAATTTACGATAAAAATTACATAGTGAGATGAAAAAATATAAAGTTGAAAAATGGCTATAAATAAAGGAAAAATTAAACTTGAAAAAATATTTTAAAAAAATTTAAAAAATGTGTTGACTTTATAAAATAGCTGTGCTAAAATAAATAATGTCTTCAGCAAGAACATCTTGTTGAAGACAAAAAAAAGCACATTGAAAAGTAAACAATAAACCTTTGAGAAACCAAAATAATAAAGGA
>OGMT01000739.1_pt1 | contig 20843 bp, 22 predicted proteins | sample 1573271 | NCBI WGS metagenome assembly OGMT01 (sample SAMEA2582000, study PRJEB24529) | metagenome | biome: Human gut stool | place: China | collected 2011 | reverse complement strand
TGAATTTTTCTATTGCGTTCCCCTGACTTCGGAATAGTGGCAGGGCTGGCTATCCATGTCTTGTGCTTCTCTACCGTACATGAGCATTCGCTCCGGGATTATCGTTTCCGTAGCCTTCCATAAGGTTAATCGCTCCCCAGATTCCAAGTCCGGCTCCAAGAGCGATAACAAGTGTCTGTAAGGTTCCTACTGCGCTTGTAAAAAATGCCATAATTCAAATTCCTCCATTAAATGATTTATGTGTGATATACTTTTTCCTTCTGCCCTGACCAAAGGGCGGTTTATAGTTACTGCCGGTCTCCCTGCAGTGATCCCGGCTATGCGCGCATATTTGCTCCCCATCTGGAAATTCTTTTATTTCCTATTCGGGAATATAGTAAAAGCTCCTGCCTCCCGGCCTTTATCGCCGGATGGAAAGAGCTCTTTACTCGGTTACATCGATGACCTGGTATTCGTCATCTGCTTTCAGTATTAAGTTGTGGCTGAGGAATTTTACTACATCAAAGTAATTCCTCTTATCATAATCTGCTGTCAGCTTGTAATTCGGATGCTGCGTCAGATCATATTTATCGGATAAGAAAGGTCTTACACCACGGACCTGCACAATACATTTTGAGCCGTCCATGACCGCCAGTTCATCCATTGTCATAAGATCCTTACCAAGTTTCTGGTAATTCATGTTGTAGCTTTCCTGGGATCCTTTAGACTGGCCTGTATTATACATATCGATTGTCTCTTTTCCCAGAATCGCATTCAGATCCTTCAAAGTGGTCTGTTCCGTACCACCAAGAAAAATCTGTGAATCCATGTTGCCGATGATCGTATCAGCGTTATCCTTATAAATCGCTTTCAGCTGCGACTTGGCCTGTAATACCAGGCATGCTGATATTTCTCGGCTTCGGATTGTTGCAACCAGCTTCTCCAGGTTCGGTATCTGGCCGATATTCGCCGCCTCGTCGATCAGACATCTTACATGTACCGGTAATCTTCCACCATACACATCATCCGCTTTCTCACACAGAAGATTGAACATCTGTGTATAGATCATGGAAATCAGGAAGTTAAAGGTTCCATCTGTATCTGACATGATCAGGAACAGTGCTGTCTTCTCATCTCCCAGAGTATCAAGCTCCAGTTCATCATAAGCTGTCAGGTCTCTGAGTTCCTTGATATCAAACGGTGCCAGTCTTGCACCACAGCTTACCAGAATGGACTTGGCCGTCTTTCCTGCTGCCAGCTTGTACTTGGCATACTGTCTTACAGCAAAGTGATCCGGATTCTGTTCTGCCAGTTCATCAAACATCATATCCACCGGATTCTTGAATTCCTCATCATCCTCACGGACTTCCATTGCATTGATCATTTCAAGCAGTGTTGAAAAATTCTGTTCCTCTTCCGGTGCCTCATAATGAATATATCCAATCAATGCGGTATAAAGCAGCGTCTCCGCTTTGAGCCAGAAATCATCCCCGCCTTTGCTCTCCCCTTTTGTATTGGCGATCAGCGTTGTCACCAGTTTCAGAATATCCTTCTCAGAATGGAGATAGGCGAAAGGGTTATAGTGCATTGATTTTGAAAAGTTGATGGTATTAAATATCTTCATCCGGTACCCGTTCTTATAAAGGGCATTTCCCACTTCATTGACCAGACCTCCCTTAGGAAGCGTTTTGTCAATACAGAGAATGATAATTCACTAAAAAAATCATTGTTTTGATGATTAACTGGCTTAGAAATTGCCGGCAACCACTTCCTGACGTATTAAATTCTTCATTCTGTCCTCTACTGTTACCTTTTTCGCATTGTTGAAGAACACCCCAACAAGGTAGGTAGTATTGCCTATCCTCGTCTTAAAATTACCGCCATCTATATAATTTGCTTTGTTTTCCACCGTTTTCTCTTCTTGCATTCGCTCCGCTCCTTTCCCAAATTCCCCCACAAGGAAAAGGGTAACAAAAAAGGTAACATGACCGAAAAGACTTCTCAAATCACCGCTACCTATACTTGCTACCCGTATTTTATTTATTTTTCTATTTTCTTGTTACTTTTGTTACCTTTCATTGAAAACTCAATAAAATCAATGCTTCCACTGGGTAACAACATAAGTAACAACAAGGTAACTTCATCAATTTTGTTACTTAAATGGTATCTCCAATTCCAACTGTTTCGGTATTTCCATAAAACCATCGCTGTCCGCTTTGTCGGGGATCTCCTGAGACGAACCGACACGCACCCAACCTCGTTGCTTGCCATAATCTCCAAAGTGCATTGCCCCATCGCTCATAACCCAGTCGGTCACAGAATTGTTCATAATATCGCAAATCTGCTTTAGCTCAATCCTCTTAGGTTCGTAGTCTCTGTGAAGTGCTTCTTTCCACAACAGTTTGGAACAAACCCTGTCCCCCTTGAAATCATCAAGAAAGGCAAGAATCATTCCGGCATCAGCATCTTCCGGCATGAACTGCTTCTGATAATCTTTCAGGTATTCAGAAGAATCCTTACTAAGCATCAGCCTGAACTCTCCTGATCTGAATATCTCCATAGCTTCCGCCCACACCTGCTCGATATATTCCCTTGAACTTGCTTCATTATCAAGAATATGACACTCTGCTCTCTCAGGATAAACCATGACCGGCATGAATCGTCTGTTACCGGTACGATCAAGCGGAAGTGTATCCATAGCATTGGAAGTACCGCCAAACACGCACTGTCTCGGTCTGTCCTTTGGCTGTGTCTCATAAGGTACTTTATAAATATCACTCTGCCTACTGATAAAAGACTTAATATCCTCAATGCTCCTAGCACTGGCAGTCGCTATCATTTCCGACAGTTCTATGATGAGATGTCCCTGCATTTTTCGGAACACATTTTCATCATCAAGTTTTTTCAGATCATCAGTAAACCATGAATCATTCATGGCAAGGAACCTGAAAAATGTGGACTTTCCGGCTCCCTGACCACCCACCAGTATCAGCATATACTCAAACTTCGTCCCTGGGCGAAACACTCTTGAAATAGCCCCCAACAAAAGAACTTTCATTGCTTCGTAGGTATAGACATTCCTATCCGCTCCAAGAAAGTGATACAGCACATCTTTGATACGCTCTTTTTTGTCCCACACTAAGGAATTGAGTTTTTCCTGAATCGGGTGATACTTGTTTTCCATAGCGACCACATTGATTGCCGATTTTATCTTTTTCTCCGTGGTCAGACTGTAATTCTCTTCAAGATACAGCATGATATGGTCTATGTCAGAATCAGTCAGCACAGGGCTTTCCCGATACCACCCTAAGTCTTTTACAATGTCGTTCCGATCTGTCATCATGTTGTAACGAATAACACCCTTGAACTTCGGATCATTCTGCAATACTGTAACAACATTCCTAATGCACTGCTTCACAGCTCCTTTGTCTGTTGTGATTAACTGTTCTCTGATTTCTGCGATACTCACTAACTTTTCGTTCAATATCTGCCACCCCCTTTCCCAAATCTTTTACCAGCATTTCTTTTTCTTCCTCTAATCCCCATAGCAAAGTATCAAGCTGATATTGCACCTTAGGCAGATTCTGCACAGCTTCCTCATACCTTGCATCAATTTCATCCATGCTTTTCGGTTTGAAGTCTCTCTCCCATTCTTTTAACAAATGAAAATAATCAGATAACACACGATAGGTCTTTGTTTTAGCTTCTTCCAGTATCTGCATTGGAGATTTTTCTCTCCTGACCGGCTTTGGTGGAGACCGCACCGAACTGTCATAAGCTATTCCAAATTCATCAGCAATCTGCATAGCTGCATCTTTGGGAGAAAGTTTATAATACTTAGCAACAAAATCAATTGCATCTCCCTTTTCCCCGCAACCAAAGCAAAAATATTTTTTATCCATCGGCTTTACTTTCATGCTCGCTGTCTTATCCTGATGAAACGGACACTTGCACATATTACCCCGATTGAAAACAATACCGGCTCGCTCCATAACCGCCCTTGCGGTCACTCGTTCCTTTACTTCATCAAATACTCCCATAATATCCTTTCCGGACAATAAAAAAGCATCTGTCTCTCCAGTCATGGATAACAAATGCTCCTTAAAGTTCCATATTCTTTTTTCTGATAGGCACGTCTCGTTTCTGCTCATCTTCCCTAATTTGCTTCTGCATGGCTTTCAATTTTTCCTGAATAGATACCCTTGCGTGCTCCTTGATCTGCTCCTTTGCCTTAGTCTTATTCTTCGGCTCATTCAGGGCAGAAATAATATTGCCAAGAAGAACCTGAGACGCTTTCTCCAGTCGGAAAACAATCGCATTTACGACTTTGGAAGCTACCGACTTAGAACTGTCGCTGATTTTTTCCTTCGGCTGTTTCTGTAACAATTCTCCGTAATCTTTTACCACATCAACATCATGCTTCACAGTTTCCTCTTTCACACGCTCTGTGACCACCTCACAAGCCTTTTCATAGGCAAGGTCAACCGCTTCCTCAACAACTGCGTTTACGTCCTCTATCTTCATCATAAGACCGTCTAACAGGGCTTGCTTTTCCTCAATGCGTTTCTGTTGGTTCATGATAATAAAATCCTGCTTCTCTAGATAACTTGCACCACCATAGACCGGTTCAACATCAATATTTAATCCATGCTTTTGGCAAATACTAATGAACAGCTTTCTGCACTCATCATCAAAGACCATCTTCCGATTGTTGTACTTTCCCTTTTTCTCATTCGGCTTCGGAAGTTCAAACCCTAATTCTTCCAATGCCTTATCTTGTTGGGGACATAATTCTCCATACTGGTTCAATGCGTCAAAAACGTGTCTTTCATGGATATGTGGAGTAGCTTCATCAAGATGCAAAGCCCAGTCCAGTATATGAACATGAGAACCATATCGCTTATTAAATTCCTCAAAGTATTCTGCACTAATCTGAGCAAGCACATCAGCAGAAACTGTTCCGTCAATGTTTCCAAGCTGTAACAAAGTTTCTTCCGGACACGTTTTATTATTTTCAAGAATACCGTCAATAGATTTCACCCTGTCATAGTGTCTTGCCTTTCGATTTCTTTCATTCTGACCGTCCACATGATCTGAATAATTCTCAACATAGTAGGCTTTCTCCACTTCCGAAAAAGTGAACCTTGCCCTTTCGTTCTCATCATTCGGCAGACTGTAACCCTGATAGCAGTCCCAATAGACATTGAATTTCGTCCTCTCTGCGTCAATATGCTCACTATTCTCCACATCAAATCTGCGGTCATTATGCTTAGCGTCGTAAGTCCCATGCTTACCTGATCTTCCATTGTGTCTAGTAGCTTTCATAACCATCTTTCCTTTCATATTTTGACAAAAAAAAGACCAAGTAAATTTCTCTACTCAGTCTGTTAATAGCAACAATATTTAATTATTTTCCCGAAGGGAATTGCAACGAAGTTGCCAAAACTTGTGAAGCTCTGCTACAAGCAATACCCAGTACTTAGTGGCGAAACGCCACTAACTGGGCAATGGTTGCACCCTTGACCGGCTAAGGCGCTTCGCCCTTAACCCGAGCGGAGTCTTTCTCCTGCACCTTGCGTAAGGCTCTGCCTTTACAATCCGACAAAGGTTGCACCTCTGTACTCTGCTCCAAAGAAACTTATCTCTTCTTAATTCCATTTTGGGCTAATTTATAACATCTTTATAGATTCACCAAACTGTTAAGGAAACAATCGGAGTTGGTGTAAACGAAAAAGCAGCCTTGAGTTCTGATAAAAACTGCCCTTTCGTTTACATCAATTTCGATTTTACCTTGGTGAACAAAGTCGCGTCCCTTTAGCCGATAGCTATGGGGATTCAATCGTTGCTCTTTTCCTTAAGTTTATCATACCGGATGTTTTGGTAAAAGTTTTTTTATTCAAGAAATCAATTTCAGGCATGACAAACAAACCTCCTATGAGGAAGTCATTTATTCTATGCAATTGTAGATCTTAACATCTCATATGTGCACGAAAAGAAGAACTGTATTTATCTTTGCGGGGTGATACCATATTCCCTCCACAAGAAGAACATTTGCATACATCGATGTGATATAAAACCCTTATCATTTCTACTGCATTTAGATTTTTTAATGTAGAAATGTATTTCTTACATCCAAGCAGGTTTCTGCAGTGAGTTATCTTTTTTCTCTTGTTTCTACATGATAGCAGACCATAGTGCCGGATTCTGACAAATCGTTTGGGAGGAACATGCATCATGAATCGACGGATGAATTCTTCTCCTGAAATTGTTTTCTCTTTCCAGCAGCCTTCGTTTTTATAGTCTTTTACTACATATGTAACTGTCGTATCTGTCATGGATTTGATTCGATGATTACTGATTGCTATCCTGTGGGTATATTTTCCAAGATAATTGATAACCGACTGTGCACCATTGAAAGTTTCTTTACAGTAAGTGACCCAGTTCTTTTCATAACACTTATCAAGAAGTTCTTTAAAACGATAGCTGTTCTGATATTTCTCTGCTGTACCATGAAATTTAAGCTTAGAATCATTCCACAGGCTTTTTAACTCATCCAGATATTTTCCACGGAACACTTTCGAGATAACACCATATGGGAGAAAAAATTTTCCACCTGTTTCTTTCCATTTATTTTCATCATCAAGCCCACCTCCAAGAACAATGGTATGAATATGAGGATGATAATTCATTGCAGAACCCCAGGTATGAAGAATGCAGATATACCCTATATTAGCTCCCAGGTACTTTGCGTCTTTTGCCAATTCATTCAAGGTTGCTGAGGCAGCATGATACAGTGCATCATACAACAGCTTCTGGTTGCTGTAAATGATGGAATTCAATTCCTCAGGAACTGTGAATACTACATGATAATAGGGTGCATCAAGTACGTTCTCTTTTTGTGCATCAATCCATTTCTCTTTCGGAAACTCCTGGCACATGGGACAGCATCTGCTTCTGCAGGAGTTATTATGAATGCTGATACATCCGCAGTCCTCACAAACACTGATGTTTACACCAAAAGCGCCTGTTTTACAGTTCATGATATGATAAGCTGTTTTTCTATGATGAGCAGGAGGGCTATTCCTCTTTTCATAAGAAGGATAAAACCGTTCAAATACATCTTGTATCGTACATGATTTCTCCATAATCATTCACCGCCCATCTCATCAAATGGACTCCTGATTCCAAGCAGGGTTTTATTGCTTACATGCAGATAAACCTCTGTTGATTTTGGATCACGATGTCCCAGAAGCGCTTGAATATATTTTACATCACAGCCGGATTCAAACAGATGACTTGCAAAGCTGTGACGTAAACAATGCGTGGAGACGTGTTTCTGAATGCCTGCTCTTTTGGCACTTTCACGAAAAAACTGAATGACACTATCTTTTGTAAGATAATCCCCTGTCCATGAACTTGGGAACAAAATCCCTCTTGGTCTGCCACATTGAAACCAGTATTCTGTCAATATCTCGAGCGTCCGGTCTGCAAGCAAAGTATAACGATCAGAGCGACTTTTCCCATCACGGATGTGTATGGTTTTGTTCGTGCGTGAAATATCATCATAATGAAGATGTGTGACTTCTGAAACACGAAGTCCGCCTGAATACATAGTAGCAATCATAGCTTTGTGCTTCAGATTTGGCGTAGCATCAAGAATAGCTGATATTTCTGTTTTTGTAAGCACCGTTGGTAACTTTCTGTCCCTTTTCATACGAGGTATGTCATCATCATCCCAATTCTTCTTCAATATTTTTTTGTAAAAGAAGCGGATTCCTGAATGGTAGTGATTGTATGTTTCCGGTGAAATCCCGGAAAGTTTCTTTTCAGTTAGGAATATATCAACATCGTCAGTTGTTAATGCATCTATATCCTTGGCTGTGTGGTTCAAAAAATGAGCAACACTGGTACAGTATGCATGAATCGTGGAATCCTTGAGATTCCGTTTATTCGCAGCAGATTGAATCTGATTAAAAATTTCTTCGTACATAATAAAATCCTCCATGTAAAATCAGTAGTTAATGAAAAACCCTGCTTACATGGAGGTGCATTAGCATAATAAAACCGCTTGTCAGAAAAGCGGTCAAATGGTATTCTTTTCATAGGCAGTGGTGTCTTTCTTTATTGAATTGTTTTGTGTGGTAACTTTACAATATCAAATACTGGTAAGAATTGCCATTGCCTATTTTATTATTGAGAAAAAGAAAGCTGCGCCACAGCCTTGGCAGGCCATCGCGCAGCGATTTTGTTCAACTGGAAGTTTCACGTCCTCAACAAATTGGAATTTATCTATTTCTTTCTTGTGTAAATGGTTCTTCTATATTTGATGTCATTTCCCCCTATTTCACCAATAATCATATCAAATTCATTACCATCGAACTCTGGAAAAAAAACATCTCCATTATCAACAGTTATGTCCACCTCTGTAATATACATTTTATCTACCAATGGAAGTGCTTCTTTAAACAACCCATATCCACCTGATATATAAACATTTTCATCTCTTGAAATATCAAGAGCCTCTTGCAACGAACCAACTGTAACAAGATTTTCACCTGTAAAGGTTTTACTTTTTGATACAATAATATTTTTTCGATTAGGAAGTGGATGACCAATTTCTTCATAAGATTTTCTTCCCATAACTACAACATTGCCAGTTGTAAGTTCCCGAAATTGCTTCTGTTCACCTTTTATCTTCCAAGGAATTTCTCCATTTCTACCAATTACATTATTTTTCGAACGAGCAACTATCAATCCAATCATCCTTTTTATTTCCCTTTCAACAAATTCAAAGTTGTTTACTTCTTACATATTGTATTTGCCAATATAATTATACAAATACAATCAAGTATAATTATCGCTAGAGCAATATATGCAAAATAAGCAGGTAAGACACTCTCTAGGATTGCTATTAAAAAAAACAATACAGCGACAATACCCATGCCAATTCCAATAATACGGCATAATTTCTTTACATCATATTTCCCCTGTTCTTCTTTGCCTGCTGTATTATACCCTGCAATTAATCCACTTCCGTGCCCTGAAAGAAGCACAATGCTGATTATTGCAAATAACATAAATGTTATCCATAATATTAAATCTGAGCCATTGCTAATATCACCTAATGTCAATATATTCACCTATCTCCGTACTTTCTTTCTATACATCCGCTGCCATAAACACTAATGACTCATCGGCTTTAAACCCATTTGCTTCATAAAATTTAACACTTGGATAACCCTTCTCTGTGTTAAGAACAATATATGATATTTTTTCTGTTTCATCTTTTAATTGTGTTCTGACAAATTCTATCATCTTTGTTCCAATTCCCTGTCTTTGATAGTCTGGATGTACGCTGAACTCATCTACCCATAGTTCCTTGAACCCCATATATGTCATAATTCTTCCGCAAAGCATTGATACGACGGTATCGCCATCATATATTACATATCCTCTTGATACCCTTGCTGACATGATTTCATCAATTCTGGTATATGCCTGCTCATATGTCCAATTCTCATTCCACGGTTCTTCCTTAAATGCTTCTATAAGAGTTGATGCACATTTTTCGAAATCCTTTTGTTTCATGATACAAAAATCCAATATTCATTACCTCCGACAAATTCAAATTTTCACCTGTTCGACCTATTCAAATAGGTTGTTCTCAATTATACATCTACTAACACGGAATATCCACCATTTTTCAGGACAATTTCCTAAGCCTTTCTCTGAAATAATTATATAGGCTACTGTATTGCATAAGCTCCCGCTTTTTCTCTTCAATTCTGCAACTACTGTACCGTAATAAATTACCTTTCATTCTAGGCACTCTGTTCATTTTTCTTAGCATGATAAGCTTCACGTCTCTTAGCCAAGGTCTTTTCATATCTCTCTTTTGCAATAGGATCTCCGTTTAATGCATCGTCACGCATTTTCCGGTAACTCTTTACTGTGGCTCTAACCTGATACTGTTTATGCTCTGCAAGCTGGCTCTGTGCTTCCTGATCTCCGGCTTCCGCCCTAGCTTTCAAAGCATCTAACTGCTCCTTTCTCCTTGCGGTATGACGTCTGTTATATTCTGCATTTCTCTCTTCAAGATATTTTGCATATTCAGGATCATTTTCTGCTCTTAATTTGCGTTTTTCTGCTGATTTCCTAGAACGCTCCCTAGCAATAGCCCTACGCTCCTCAAGTTCTCTGATTGCTTCCTGACTGCCTTTTTCTGCTTGCTCCTTTAATTCTGCCAAAGTAGCTTTTTTCTTCCTTGTGGCACGCTCCTGACGCTTCTTTTCCCTTTCCAAAGCCAAGCGTTCTTTCTCTTCCATCTTTGCCCGATATTCAGGGTCAGCCATTCTCAATTTACGCATTTTTTCTGCTTGCTTACGATTGTTCTGCCTACCCTTTTCAAGAATTGCTTCATATTCTGCCATAGCTTCAGGATCTCCGGCTTCAGCTTTTGCCTTGATTTCCGCACGCTTCTGATTTCTTTTCTGTGTAGATTTCTTAGAAGACTGTCTTTTTCTTTCTGCAATCTCTTCCTCTCTGCGTGCTTCCTCTAACTGCAAGGCTTCCACTTCGTCCTCACTGAGTGGGAGAACAAAATTTCCAATGAAATTGAAATAAATATCCACTTGCTGAGTGCGGTCTTTTGTTCTGCCACCCTCTGCTTCATGAATTACAACCTTTTCAATGAAATCATTAAGCATAGGTGTTGTCAGTTCCTCAAAATCTCGGTATTTCTTGACCAGTCGCACAAATTTGTCAATCTGCACTTCCTTAGTGGATATACGTTCTGTAGCAGTTTCAAGTTCTGAAATTCTCTGCTCTAGGTTGCTTTGCTCGGTGTCATATTCTGTCATAAGGCGGTTAAACTGTCTCTCCGGCAATCGTCCTAAAGTGAAATTTTCATACAATCCCTTTATCAGATCATCTAAATCCATCATGCGACGCTTAGCTTCCAATAACTCTTTTTTATCATTGGTATTATCCTTTTCACACTGTATTTCATACTGTGCCTTCAACTGTTCCACAAATTCCTTTTCATCATTCAGGACATACTGTGAAACACGCTTAGTTGCCTGATAAATCAGCATTTCTACAGTACTTGCCTTGATATAATGACCAGTACAGGAATGGTACTTATTATGATACCTACTACACCGAAATGCCTGATTGCTGTCATAGTTTTTTCCATCTCTTGACTGAGAATTGATATATGCCAGTCTGCTTCCACAATCTGCACAGTAAAGCATTCCTGACAGTCTATGAGTAGGCTTTTCAATGTTCCGTCTCGGGGAAACTCGTTTTCTCATTTTCTGAGCCTTATCATAAGTTTCCTGATCTATGATAGGTTCATGCGTATTATGAAAAACAAGCAAATCTTCCTCATTCACAACTCTTTTTCGTTTCGTCTTGAAACTGTCTCTCGTTGTCTTACCAAAAATGGTATGCCCTAAATACTCACGTCTGCTCAGGATATAGCCGACTGTTGTTGCATTCCATGTATAAGGATCATGGTAACTCGTACACTGGCAATCCTCAGGGTGGTTCTGTCTCGCATAAGCTGACGGAATAAGCACTTTATCCTCTGACAAGGTATCTGCTATTGCGGTTGCTCCCATTCCCTCACAAGCAAGCTGAAAAATGCGTCTGACAACCGAAGCAGATACTTCATCAACATACAAGGTCTGCTTATCCTCAGGCTTTCTGTAATATCCATAAGGCACAGCACCGCTGACACGTTTTCCGTCTCGCATTCTAGCCTTAAATACTGCCTTGATTTTCTTACTCGTGTCCTTTGCATACCATTCATTCATAATATTCAGGAATGGTGTAAAGTCATTATCTGTAGGATTAGCACTGTCAACTCCATTGTTAACTGCGATAAAACGGACACCTTTCTTTGGAAACATCATTTCAGTATAAAAACCTACTTGCAGATAGTTTCTGCCAAATCGTGACATATCCTTGACTATCACTGTTCCAACTCTTCCGGCTTCAATCTCTGCCAAAAGTGCATTGAATGCTGGTCTGTTAAAATTTGTTCCTGAATATCCATCATCACTAAAATGTCGGATATTCTCGAACCCATTTTGTACCGCATAATCTTCAAGATACTGCTTCTGATTCGTTATAGAGTTCGATTCTCCTTGAATCTCATCATCACGAGACAGACGCTCGTAAAGTGCTGTTATTCTGTTATCTTTAGCCATTTTCTCAGCTCCTTTCATAATGCTAAAAAATAAGAACACACAGAAAACACTTCATTTTTTAATGACTTATTTTCTCTGTATTCTTAAAATGTAACCCTTCGGGTCCGTCACCACATAGGATGAATGCATCTGTAAAAGGTTCGGTTTTATGAAAAACCGTGTCTTACCTGAACCGGATCCACCAACTACCAGAACATTCTTATTTCTGGCATATTTCGGAATCTTCGGTCTGCTGCTCATGGTAATCCTCTCAGACTGTGACAGAATCACATTGTTTGCAAACACAGGTTCCTCAAATGGCTCAATATCCGCATGTCTGCCCCATCTGGCAGAACCATATTCCTCATTGTGCCGGAACTTCTTAGCGTTCTTTCCTTTCAGGTATACTGCAAGCCTGAGTGCTGCCCCGCAGGCAATTCCCACCAGCAGATCACCCGGATAAAGGCTCGGCAGAGGATTAGAAAAAGCCGTTGCAAATACACCATCAAGGACCAGACTCTGAACCTTTTCCGATGCATTTGCTCCGGCTGCAATTCTCCATGCCTCACCAAGATTTGTTGCAAGCAATCCCAGAATGATATAGGGGATATTCAGGATCAGCTGCTTTTTCAACTGTTTTGTATTCATCGCGACCTCTCCTTCTTTTTCTCTGCTACCTTCTTCGGGATTGCCGCCACAATCTCCTTGAATTTCTTAAGTTTCTCCAGAACACTGGTCTTCTCTACGGAAGGCTTCTTGACCTGTTTTGCAGAATAATCCTGTAAAATCCTTGTGATGGCATCCGTATCTTTCGCCTTGAAAAAGACCGTATATACTGGTGGACTTGCCTCTTTATCTTTTACAACCGCAAAATCAACTCCGTATTTCTTTGCGATTTTTTGAAAATCTTTCAGACCTTCATCTGCTAAAGGAATAGAAGAAACTCCCTGTCCCTGCCTGATCAATGTTTTCACTGACTGCTTGCCGGTTGTTGGATGGATCTTATTAACTGCTGCTTTCCCAGCAGCCTTCACAGGGGCTTGTACTGCCTCTCTTAATCCCTTCATAAGCTGATCAAGTTCCGGTTTTAACATTTTGATTGCTATATTCACAGATTTGTTGGCAATCTCCCTGTCAACTTCTTCATGAACCAGTTTTCTCACTCCTTTCCATCAAAAAAACAGCCCGAAGGCTGTATCCACAAAGTTACTGTTCTTTTTTATTCTTATCCACACCGAGGACTCCCCTCATAGTGGATGAAGCTACATGAAAGCGGTTGGCTATTGCTATATCTGTAAGCACCGTATCATCCACCGCTGAACCACAAACCACGAGAATTCTGGATCTTCTTAACATATCTTCTGACATATCCATATAATCCTTGTACTCATCTGCATTACTGGTATCAATTACCTCCGGCAATGATAAAAGCGGACAGATTGGTGTGTAGCCTGCTTCATATAATTTTCTGCAATATCGTTTTGCAGACCTTTTGGCTCTGCTCCTGTCTGCACTCCAGGCAGATGTTACATAAGCCCACGGTTTGTTATTCATCTGCCGCCTCCTATCCCAGCTGGTATGCCTGAATTCTGTATTTTCCAAGTGCAAGCATTGTCATCCTGCTTTTCAAAGCTGCAATCACATCCGCAATATCCTCATCATCAATCGCCTGTAATCCATTACAGGACTTCATGACCAGATACCCGGACGGAAGGTATGCCTCCCCGTCAATGACCAGCTTTCTGCTTGCGTCATAGATCAGAATATAATCTGATTTTCCAATCATTACTGACGCACTGTTATTTCCAAATCCATCAAGGATCCTTAATGCTTCTCTGGTACTGATATAATTCACCTTCTGTTCGCCATCTACATAAATTGCCCCATCAGAAGGCATACTGTCACATCCGATTGCACAAACCAGTCCTTCCAGGTTTTCTGCAATCTTCTCAACATATGCCATGATTTTCTCCATATCCATTTTTGTCTCTCCTCTGCTATATTTTTCCTTCTGCCATATCGTGATTAACCTCTGCACGATAATAGCTGTCTATTGTTGCCGGTGCGTTATACAGTGCTGCCAGCATATACTGCTTGATGCTCCTGATCTTGGTTGTGTTTTCCTGCATACATTTCATTACATAGCGGATATGCTCCATGTTCAGCTTCATGAACCGCCCCTTTACCACATTTACTGACTTCACATCCCCGGCAATACAAATGATCTTTCTTTTGGAACACACAACATCCAGAATAAGCTCCATGATGCCGTCTATCATTTCTCTGTCATATGGATAATCCTGTTTTAATGCCTCAATATTGAGCTGTTCCATGAAATATTTCTCATATCCCATCCTATCCTCATCCTCTGATAAGATAGGATTAGTATTATTAAAATCAGTATTATTGTTATAAGTATAATTAGGCTGTAAATTATACAGGTCCTGACCTGTAACTTTTACTGGTGGTGAACTGTAATTTTTACTTGTCTTGACCTGTAAATTCTGCTGGTCTATGAAATTCTTTACATAGATCAGTGCCGGTTTGCCAAATCCCTGCCGGATCCTTTCAATCAGACCAAACTCTTCCAGCTCCGTCAGATACTTGATTGCTGATTTTTCTGCACAGTTCATTGCCTGTCTTATAGTTGTCAGGGTAAAAATGATATACACTCTTCCCTCATCATCAATCCATCCGTTTTCCATTGACAGAGATACCCTGTCCAATAAAAGACCGTAAAGAACCTTTCCCTCTGTGGAAATCTTCTGGAACCGGTTATCTGTAAACAGCACCTTTGGAATCCTGTAAAATGCAAACTGCTGTGACTGTGCCCCATAAAAATAATCAAATGCCATTTCCTGTTTCCTTTTTCTTTCTCATGTCTTCCACCAGCTTTTTATAGCATGGAAAACAGAACGATTTATCATGACCATACGGACACTCATGGCTGCAATTTTGTGGATGACTTATAGGTGGTCTTCCACCAATTCCGCTGTAACTCTTTCCCTTCTGTCCGTTTGTACCCTTATGTGCTTCTGCCACTGTAATCACCATTCCTTCCCATCAAAAAAGTGCCAGTCCCATGGCAATCACCACAGGCTGACACAATCCTTTTTTTATAATACTTCTCTGCCTTTTGATTTTGCTGCTTTTTCCGCAGCATCCTTTACCGGAGGCTTTGCAGCTGCTTCCTTCTGCTTATCCTTCAGATCTTTTAATACGGATCCTTTCTCCTCTGATTTTTCATCAATCTCCGTTTTCTTTTCCTGCTGTCTTGCCTCAAACTTCTCTGCAAGTTCAAAGACATGATCCTTGGAATCGTAATGGTAGACATTATCAGAAAGTCTTTCCTCCGGGCTTACCTCCTTGGCATTCACATCCTTTACCATATCCCTGAGCGCATCAGCTGTCATGTCTCCATTATCGGGAACTAAAAGGATCTCATTGATGGAAGACGGAAGCACAAAGAAATCTCCGCCAACTCTTTCTGCTGCCTGATCCATGAAATCCTGATAGGCAATTACTCCTGCTCCGGAATTCTTATCAGGGACTGTTGCGACGTACATCGTTTCCTCCGCATCATCCGGAATTCCAAACATCTCATATACTTCCGGGTCAATCATTTCCTTCATGACCTCATTCATTCCCATGATCACTACCGGTCTGATCTCCGGTGAATTCTCCAAAGCATCTGCCCTGAGCTGTTCATGGGAAACTCCCATACGATCCATCAGATTGTTGGTGACCAGAATAGATGCACGTCCATCTTCGCTGCTCTCCATCACAAAACGATATACAACTGCCAGATCTTCCATTCTGTCATGCGGTACGTTGGCAAGCAGATCAGCGTTTGCATCCGCTGAAATAACTTCCACAGAAAGCTTCTCTTTCATGTTCTCATAATCCATAAGAGCACTTACATCAATAGCAGGGGCTCTGTCAAGACCATCAGCAATGACCATTGTTGCACTGGCAAGCACTCCGGCATAATCATCCGTGTGCTCATAGTTTGCAAAGGCATTCTCAATATTGAAATTAACCCCCACATTGCTGCCTTCCGGAACGACCGACATAGCTTCATAATTCTGATTTGTCTTCTCCACATTATTGAAGCTGATCCTTACATCATCATAGCCTCTCTCATAGAGCTTTTCTTTGATATCCTCTGCAAATTCCTGCTTAAATGTTTCGTAATTCATAGTTTTCCTCTCTTTCTCACCAGAAACCTTAAAATCCATAACCCTGTATTCATCCGGGATGTTCTCACGGTCTCCATCGTAATATTCTGTAAAATATTCCTGTGTATCTCTCACATATCCATAATCTGTAAACTGTCCCATTTCGTTAATGGCCACATCTCTGCCGTAGGCCTCATAATCAATGTAATCAGCAAGATAATCCGGAACTTCCATCATACCGAGTTCTTCGATATAGTAATGTCCCAGATCAGCATTGCTTTCTACTCCCGGATAGATTTCATACTTATCCAGGTTATCAATAAGATTGATCACATCTTTAATGCAGCCTGTATAATCACTGATCTGCATTGCCGCCTGAAAATGGTTATAATCATGATCATCCAGCTCATCGAGCTTGGAAGCCAGATAATTGAGTTCATCCAGGTTTTCATATTCTCCCAGCTTTTCATACAGCCCATCAACATAACAGTCATAATCACTAATGAACCATTCTTCATAAGGATTACCGAAATCATCTTTTGAGCCGATTCCAATTCGTTCAAATACTTTTTGCAGTTCTTCTGATGTGGTGGGAAACTTCACCCATTCGCCGACCAGCTCACCCTCGTTGTATTTTCCAAGATTGGTGATGAAGGCTTCAAACGGACAGTCATGGTCATATTCATATGCCATGCAATTTCCTCCTGATTTTATTATTCAGATGTCACCTGATTTTTGCATCAAAAAAGCGCCATACCCATCACCGATCCGGTAATGAGCTGACGCTTCATTCTTGATCCATATTCTTTTGCAAAAGAGAAACAAATGCCTGACCGCTCTCGCGTTTCATGTCTCATTTGTCTATGATAATATTATCACACCCCTATTCAGAAAAAAAGAGTCAAAATAGTAGTCAAACCGTAGTCATTTGTAACAAAATAGTAGTCAAACCGTAGTCGTTCGTCGCAGTTATTAAGATTCCTTAGCTTTTATTCCTTTCCACGATATCAGACCTAGTATCACAGTAACTGCAAAACATATTACCATAACTGTATTTCTCTGAATTTCTGTATCATATGCTTTCCAGCCTGCACCTATTATTGCAACTGCCATACTTACAAAGATTGTAAAAATAATTCTTCCTGCCAAGAACGCATGTTGTAAAATCATTGATGCGATGAATATTACAAAAGCCACTGTAATGTAGACAGCCACATGCCACTCTCTTGTATAAGTAAGCATATAGAATAATAATGATGCCAATCCTGAGCTTAATACATCAAATCTCCTTAGCAGAAATAAAAAGCATGATAACACTGCACCAATCAATCCACCTATGACGGTTGCAAATGTCCCCGCCAGTTCGGCATCTAATTTTGCATTTTCTTTTTTCCGTGCTTCATAATAATATTCATCTTCATACATAACCGGATACCTCCATGCCTTACATACAATTATCAAATGTTTCCTTTTTCTTTTTCATTTTTAACTTTATATGCTATAAGATTCAGTACATAATCAGGGACCTCGCTCACACCCCGCTCCCAGTCTTGCATCGTTCTATACGGAATTCCAAGCCATTCAGCAAATTCTTTTCTGTTCATATTTGTCTGTTCACGGACCTTTACACACATAGCAGACATTCTTTTCTTCCTTCCTTCTTTATCAGCCTTTTCATTTTCAATTACCACTCCATCAGGTAATATAAAATCATAATTTTCAAAATTGCTCATATCTGCCTCCATATACGGAATCCGTGTCTATTTGTTAATTTGATTATATACACGAAATCCGTATACGTCAAGTCATTATTTGCCACTTACAGCAAACTGGGGATAATCATGGTTAACCTCTGCCTGATAATAACCACTGATTGTACTTGGTGCATTGAACAATGTTGCCAGCAGATATTTCTTGATGTTATGCACTTTTGTGGTATTTGATTTCATACATCCCATTGCATATTCAATATGCGAACTGGTCAGTTTCAGAAATTTACTTCTGACCAGCTCTGCCGGATATTTATTGGATGCCACTACAATTTCATTGTTCCTGCATAACACTGTTTCCAAAATCAGATCAAAGATGCCGTTAAGTAACTCTTTGTCAAACGGATATCTCTCTAACAGAATATCCAGATCAATATTATCTCTGATAAGTTCTGCATATGCCTGTACGTCGGATCCTATCTCATCATTTCCAGATACGATAAGATAAGATTCAGTATTACTTAACTCAGTATTATTTATATTATTCTTATTAGTGTGAATATTTTTCACTTCTGGAAGTGTAATTTCTTCACTTCTAGACATGGCATTTTTACACTTCAAGATATGTAAATTCTTCACTTCTGAAACTGCCGCTTTTTGCTCAGAAGTGAAGTTTCTACACTTCTGAACATCCTGCACCATAAACTGTTTTAGATAAATCATGGTTGGTTTTCCCTGCCCCTGGCGCTTCTTTTCAATCAAACCTATACCAGCATCCGTGTCCAATTCTTTCATTATGGATATTGCTTTTTTGTTACTGCATCCCAGAGCCTCCATGATATCTTCAAGCGAATAATATATGTAAGCTCTCCCTTCATCGTCCATCCACTGATTTTTCATAGATAGTGACATCCTATCCAGCATCAGCCCGTACAACACCTTTGCCTCCACTGATATTTTTTTGAAATACTCTTCGGTAAATAATAACTTCGGTATTTTATAAAATGAAAACTGATCCGCTTCCTTTCCATAGAAATAGGATAGTCTTATTCTGTCTTCCATTTGAATCTCCTTCCTGTTCCAGAAGTGCCGTTTCTACACTTCTGGAACATCATAATTATATTTCTACTCTGACTGTACCTGATCTGCACTCCACTGTTCCAATAGCTGAATGATTATACTTTCACGTTCTTTTGTTGAATACTGCGGTGGAAAATATTTATCCAGTTTCTTTGCTGAAAAAGATAGCTTTGATTCCTTGCTCTTCTTCGGTAATGCATCATTCATTATAGAAATGACACTGAATTGTGTTACATTGGATAAGTTAGGATAATTCTTCAATGCTTCAACCTGTACCGGCTTCAAAAATCCATTTTCCTTAAAATATTCATATACCCATTTCTGCACCTGTTCATCAAGGTATGAAAGATCAACTGCCATTACCAGTCCAATTTTCTTATTATCTACATAATCCAATAATCCAGGAATCAATTCTGTAAGCCTGATATATCTTTGAATACTTCTTGCACTGTCGCCTACCTGTAATGCTAATTCTTGATCAGATCGTAAATGTGTGCCATTATGGCACGCATTTTCTTTTGTAGGTCTTCCAGCGGTTCTCTTCAATGCATCAAGCTTCATTTTATATGCAAATGCCTTTTCACTCGGAAGTATCTCTTCCCTCTGAATATTGGCATCCACCATTTTTATAATGGCTTCATCATCAGACATTTCCTTTACTATAGCCGGAACCTTTTTCAATCCCACAATCTTTGCTGCGTGTAACCTGCGATGTCCAGATATCATTTCATAATTTCCGCTCTGATCAGGTCTTACAATTACTGGATTCAGGATGCCATTTTCCCTGATACTATCAACCAAAGTATCCATCTTTTCATCATCCAGCACCTTAAACGGATGGTTCGGAAACGCATGAATTCTTTCAATCTCTATTTCCTGAGTACCGGCAATCTCCGGTACTCCCAATAATTCATCTACTGACTGTAATTTAATCTTTCCTGCTACTCTGCTTGCCATAATTACTCTGCCTCCTTCAATACTTCTTTAGTTAATGCCATATAAGCAAATGCCGCTTTTCCCTTTGGATCATAGGAATAGATGCTTCCACCCTCCACACTGACCTCTGATGCCCTTACTGACATCGGTATCTCTGTTCCAAACACCTTGATTGATGCAGAATATGTATCATACACCATCAGGGAAATATCCCTGGCATAATTAGTTCTGTTATCAACCATCGTCAAAAGTATTCCTTCAATCTTGAGCTTTGGGTTCAGCTGCTTCTTTACTCTTCCTATTGTCTTGATCAGCTGCTGTAAGCCTTTGACCGGAAGATATGCTGCCTGCACCGGTATCAGTACGGAATCTGCACATGCTAATGCGTTAATTGTCATCATTCCAAGTGAAGGCATACAATCGATTATGATGTAATCATAAAATTCTCTCAGCCTGTCTACCATAGATCTCAGAATCAGTTCCCTGCTCATGGCATTTACCAAAGACACCTCTATTGCTGATAATTCAATGTTAGCTGGGATAAGGTCCACGCCTTCCTTATGGTGTAAGATTGTCTTTTCTATATTCAGTTTTTCATCATTCACAATGTTCATCATCAGTGTTGCCAGTGAATACTCCATTTCATCCGGCTCATCATATCCCAGACTGATTGTAAGACTTCCCTGTGGATCAGCGTCTATCAGAAGCACTTTCTTTCCTTCCTGTGCCAATCCTATTCCAAGATTCACACATGACACTGTTTTACCTAC
>OGMT01000731.1_pt1 | contig 21129 bp, 19 predicted proteins | sample 1573271 | NCBI WGS metagenome assembly OGMT01 (sample SAMEA2582000, study PRJEB24529) | metagenome | biome: Human gut stool | place: China | collected 2011 | reverse complement strand
ATTACAAAACGGCATTTGATTTTGGTGCAGCAGCTACGTTAGAAGCATATCCGGAATATGCGGCAGTTCAGGAGAGACTGGTGAACTCCGAGCTTCTGAATTATGAAGAAAAAGTAAGAAAAGCAAAATTATCGGCAGAGGAAGAATTCCGGGAACAGTTTTTATCCAAGCTTCAGGAAAATATGAAGCAGGCACAGGGAGAGTTTAGAGAACTCAATAAGGCATTGAAAGATATCACCTTCAGCAATGAAAGATATGAATTTTTATATTTGCCGAGCAAAAGCTATGGAAAATATTACGATATGATCATGGACGATTTCAATGTAGTGCAGGGAGAGTCCATTTTCAGCGGTCTGTTTCATGAGAATCATAAGGAAGTCATTGATGAACTATTTTCAAAGCTCGCACTGGATCAGGACAATGGGATCAAGGCATTAGATGAATTTACGGATTACCGCACCTATATGGATTATGATATTAAGATCACACATGAGGATGGCAGCTATTCTCTTTACTCTAAGGTTTGTGAGGAAAAGAGCGGAGGCGAGACACAGACCCCGTTCTATGTGACGGTAGCCGCATCCTTTGTCCAGTTGTACAATAATAATATCGGCGGAGAGGCAATCGGGCTGGTGATGTTTGATGAGGCATTTAACAATATGGATGATGAGAGGATCGGGGCAGTTCTTGAGTTTATGAACAGACTGCCGCTTCAGATCGTGATCGCAGCGCCGCCGGATAAAATCCAGTATATCGGTCCGAAAATGCAGGAGACATTATTAGTACTGACAGACGATAAAGTAAGCTTCGTGGAGGAGTATCGTTATGCATCCGGTCGAAAATAAGATATTGAATGATCTATTGGACAAATACGAAAACAGTAAGCTCTCCAGAGGAGAAAACCAGAGAGCGATCCATATTGCATTTCCGTTCAATAAGAAGACGATGCCAAAGTATTTCGATGAGAGCTCGCTTGAGATAGAAACCATTCACGCAGCCGCAGAACAGATGGAGCGTGAGGGACTGGTCGCAATCGCATGGAAAAACCAGAAGCCCGGATATATTATCGAGAAGCTTGTACTCTGTGAGGATCATGTGGAAGAGGCATATGAGAGGCTTGGCAGGAAGCCGAAGAGGGAAGCCGAGGCACGTACAAAACAGATTTTGGAGCAGTTTTATCAGAAAACGCAGGGTGAGATAACAAGAAGCTTTTTGTCCCGCATGATAACGCGGCTGGAAAGCGAACAGTCAGTAAAAGAATATCTCGACATTATGGATCATAGGAAAACAGAACAACTGATTGACACTTTAGATAAAGTAGAGCAGAACAGGAAAGAATGTTATATCAGGGAATTTTCCATAGAACATTTTCATGACAGCAAAGTATTCGAGACACTGATCCCAAAAATCTGTAAAATATTCCGGGAGGAAAATGAAGAACTGACAGGATTTGAAAATGAAGAAATTCTTGCGGAGTATCAGATTTATAAAACGCCGGGCTATGTGTATATGAAGGGAAACGTACAGATTTACAGCGCTGGGAAGCAGGCTGTAGATATCAGTGCTTTCCCGGAAGGAATCGCTGTTGCGGTGGGGAGTGAGGAGGATGTACCGGATATCTGTCCGGATCAGACGATTGATAAAGTATTCACAATTGAAAATCTGACTTCTTTTTACCGTTTTAAACAGGAACACAGTCTGGTGATCTATCTTGGCGGTTATCATAATCGCAGCAGACGAAATCTGCTGATGCAGATTTATCAGAAATTGCCGGATGCACAGTATTATCATTTTGGAGATCTGGATGCAGGTGGATTTTATATTTTAGAACACTTGAAAAGAAAAACAGGGATCCCATTTCAAATGTTTCAAATGGACATTGAAACATTGAAAAAGTATGAGGATTATGCGAAGCCATTGACAGAAAATGACAAAAAGCGGTTGATGCAGTTAGAAAAAATGGAACTGCCGGACGAAGAGAGAAAACTCATCACTTATATGTTACAAAAAGGAATAAAGCTGGAACAGGAATGTATTTCCGAATCCCAGTAAGGAGCATAAATCATGTGGAAACTAAAACAGATTTTTGATGGAGAATACGGCTGCGAAGAGCGGCAGCCGGGAGAAAAAGAAAAATGTCTTGTGATTCTCGCAAATGAAGAGGGAGAAGAAAAGACATTTGAGGCGAATGAGGACTGGATTGCGGCAATCGAAAAGCTGTCAGCAAATCCGCTCATGAAAATAATTATCAGTAAGCCGATGGCGAAAGACTGCCAGTACAAAAAGATTGTGGTGGAGAAGAAAGGCGATGGTTATCAGGCGGCAAAGTATACAGAGAAACAGGTGTTTCACGATAATTTTGGCGCAGAAGATCTGCAGGGCTTTTTGATGGAAGCCATACATGATACATTCCTGCAGGTAAATGCATGGGATGAGAAAAAAGAATACAGTCTTCTGATCTCAAAGAAAGGTGCGGTGACACTCAGGGCGAAAGCTTCAAAAGAAGAACCAGACACAGTCACAGAACATAACCGGAAGAAAAATTATATTTTGGATGAGGGACAGGTGATCCCTCCGCTGGTGGATATGGGTATTTTTACCGGAGAGGGAAAAGTAGTAAAGTCCATGTATGATAAGTTCCGCCAGATCAACCGTTTTATCGAGATGATCGATGATGCGATCCGGGAATATAAAGGTGAGGAAATCCACATCATTGATTTCGGATGCGGAAAGTCTTACCTGACTTTTATCATGTATTATTATTTTACAGAGATCCGGCATATGAAAGTGCAGATGCTTGGACTCGACCTGAAAAAAGATGTCATCGAAAAATGCAACCGGGCGGCGGAGAAATATGGCTATGACAATCTGCGCTTTGAGCTAGGTGACATCAATGGATTTCAGACGCCGTTTGACGTGGATATGGTCGTGACGCTCCATGCCTGTGATACTGCGACTGATTTTGCACTCTACAATGCAATCACATGGAATGCAAAAATGATTTTTTCCGTACCATGCTGTCAGCATGAGGTGAATAAGCAGATCCAGAGTGAGGATTATTCCCTGCTCACAAGATACGGCATTATCAAAGAGCGTTTTTCAGCGCTGACAACAGATGCGATCCGGGCGAATCTTTTGGAGTGCTGCGGATACAAAACCCAGCTGCTGGAATTTATTGACTTTGAACACACACCGAAAAATATTTTGATCCGTGCGGTCCACCGCCCGGTCTTACCGTCCTCTGCGAAGAAAAAATATTTAGCGGAAGTGGAAAACATGTGCAGGGAATTTCACTTAGAGCCAACCCTGTATACATTATTGCGGAACGATTGCAAAGTATGATAGTATAAATGGAGCAGAAAACACAAAGGAGCGCAGGTATGGAAGATATTTTAGCAGCATTTCCGGATAGAGAAACATTTGACCGTTACTGGGAGGAAAATTATGTTCCGGTAACTTATGAGGATGTAAAAGAGGCATTTGAGGATTTCGTGACCTCCGCAGGCGGACACATCTTTTTGTCCGATTACGAGGAGGGTGGATGCATTTCCAAAGAGGATTTTAAGGACAATCTTTCCCAGGAGGCGCAGTTTGCCTTTCAGGATGGTCTGACGGAAGTATTTTATGACAAAAACCCGGATTTATATGAGACAGCCTTTGCTATTTTTGAGGAGGCACAGATGTCTGGAAATCAGGATGTAAATGTGGCAGTTACGTTTCATGAAACATTTAACCGCCTGTATGCAGAGTTTTTAGATCGTTTATTTGAAGAGAAAGGCAGTATATGGCAACGTTAGGAATTCCACAGAATACCATAGAGGTTTTACAGAAATATAATTTTAATTTTCAGAAGAAGTTTGGACAGAACTTTCTGATCGATACGCATGTGCTTGAGAAGATCATTGAGGAGTCCGGAATCACAAAGGATGATTTTGTTTTGGAGATCGGACCTGGAATCGGCACAATGACGCAGTATCTCTGCGAGAATGCAAGAGAAGTGGCGGCGGTGGAGATTGATAAAAATCTGATCCCGATTCTGGCAGACACACTCAGCGCATACGACAATGTGGAAGTCATCAATGATGATATTTTAAAAGTAGATATTAATAAGCTGGCAGAGGAAAAAAATGGAGGAAAGCCGATCAAAGTTGTGGCAAATCTTCCATATTATATCACGACACCGATCATTATGGGATTATTTGAAAGCCATGTGCCGATCGACAGCATTACGATCATGGTGCAGAAAGAAGTGGCAGACCGTATGCAGGTGGGACCGGGAACGAAAGAATATGGGGCACTCTCCCTTGCAGTGCAGTATTATGCGAAACCCGAGATTGTTGCGATCGTTCCGCCGAACTGTTTTATGCCTCGCCCGAATGTCGGAAGCGCAGTGATCCGTCTCACAAGACATAAAGAAGTGCCGGTGCAGGTGAATGACGAAAAATTAATGTTTAAGATCATCCGTGCATCCTTCAATCAGCGCAGAAAGACGCTTGCCAATGGCTTGAATAATGCGCCGGACATTCATCTTTCCAAAGAAGTGATCCAGGAAAGCATTGAGGAACTTGGCGTTCCGGTCACCATCCGTGGCGAAGCACTGACACTTCAGCAGTTCGCACAGCTCAGCAACATCATCGGCAGCAAAATAAAATTTGATTCATAAAAGCTGACTCCGTCTCATATACTTGTATATGGGATGGAGATTTTTTATGCACAGAAAAAACTTGGCAAAAAGAATAAACACGATGCTGACCATACTTCTGCTCTTGCTGCTCATACCACTTTTTCTCACCATTTTTTGCCAGAAAATGCAGCTGGAAAAATTGCTGGGCAATGTAAACCGGACAGCGGAAAAAGAGGAGGATGCGGACATGCTTTTTTGCATTGTCGCAAAGGAGATAAGCGCAGATGCACCGGAGGAATGTATCAAAGCCCAGTGTGTGATCGCCCGTACAAACCTTAAGGCAGCGGAGGAGATGGGGACAGAACTTCCGGGGAGTATGACAATGAGCGAATTACAGGAGCTGTGGGGCGACTATTTTTCCGAGGCGGAAGAGAAGATAAAGGAGGCGATACAGGAGACAGACGGAGAGACGCTGCAGTACCGGAACCATTACATATATGCGGCATACCATGCAGTGAGTGCGGGCAATACAAGAAATATGGAAGAATTATATCCGGATTCGGATATGCCCTATCTTTCAGGTGTGGCATGTTATGAGGATGCACAGGCGCCGGATTATCTTTCGGTGCTGTATCTGGATCAGGAGATCACGATCGAAGAGAAGGATAGTGCCGGGTATGTCACAAAGGCGCAGATGAATGGGAAATCCTACACAGGAGAGGAACTGCGTGGGGAACTTGGGTTAAAATCCGCAAATTTCAACGTGACAGAACTGGAACCTGGCAAGATCCGGATCGTAACGAAGGGACATGGACACGGATTTGGCCTGAGCCAGTATACAGCACAGAAAATGGCTGAAAAAGGGGAGGATTACAGAAAAATTTTACAGTATTTTTTTCCCGGTACAGAGCTGGAAAATGTGGAATGAAAAACGATTCCAATTACTGTGAATAAACCGTCTGAATGTGGCAACACTATTGTTAATAGCAGGAAATGTATTCTGCTAAATAAACAATGGACGGTGAAAAATATGAGAAAGAATCACGGGTGGGCAGCCTTCTGGCAGAAAAAACAGTATATCATTGCAGGCACGCTGGTAATCCTTGCAGCAGTCGGCATGACTGTTTTATATAGCAGAGGACAGGAACAGGAGAGAAAGCAGTTGGAACAGGAAATTGCAGCAGAGATGGACACGGAGAACCAGGATGTGGCAATGGAGGAAGAGACAGAGGCAGATCAGGTTGCTTCTATTTTAAAACCGCAGACACAGAGCACAGAGACAGCAGAGGTAGAAAAGGAGAGTGAGGAAGCAGACAGTGGACAGGAAGAGGTATCACCGACAGGAAACACTTCCCAGGCACTCCATTTCGCTGCGGAAGATGGCATTTTATGGCCGATGGAAGGAAATGTGATCTTAGATTACAGCATGGACTCGACGGTGTATTTTGCGACGTTAGACCAGTACAAATACAATCCGGCGGTCATCATTGCCGGGGATGTCAACAGCAAAGTTTATGCGGTTGCAAAAGGAAAAATCCAGAGTATTGAGACAAATGAAGTGACAGGATGTACCGTGACAGAGGATTTGGGAGATGGGTATCTCGCAGTCTACGGACAGCTTAAGGAACCGGAGTTTGCAGTGGGAGACTATGTGGAGGCAGGTCATGTGATCGGTTATGTGACAGAACCGACAAAATATTATTCTGTTGAGGGCAGTAACCTGTATTTTGAACTTCGAAAAGATGGGGTACCGGTCGATCCGATCGAATTTTTTGAATAGCAAAAATTTCCTTTTTCTTGAACACACGGAATTTCTGGAATATAATAAATTTTATTGAAATACCGAAAACAGGCAGAAAGGAAGAGACTGCATGGGAGTTCATGGATCAAATGACGTGGTAAATGCATGGAAACAGGAAGTTTTGAACAGCAGAGGAAAGGACGCAGAGCATACACTCAAATGCTGTCTTGATATAGAACGGTATGCAAAGGAACATAAAGATGCGGCACTTCTTGGTTTTGCATATTTTTACAGTGGGGAAACTTACTATCTGCTGAATGATGTGGAGCACATGTTCCGCAACATTGCGCAGGCAATCCATCTGCTAGGACAGACCGGACAGTGGGAGCTGATCGCAAGGTCTTACAACCTGATGGCAATCTCTTCTGTCAACAAGGGAAATGTGTCTGCAGCGATGGATTACTATCTGACAGGATTGAATTACTGCCGCAAATATGGGATTACTAAGATGGAGATCAGCATCATGCAGAATCTTGGTAATCTGTACATGGAAAATGGTGTGTATCACGAGGCACAAAGTTATTTCGAAAAGGCTCATTCATACTGCAAAAGTAATCCGGATGTGAAAGAAAATTATGTCGGACTGATGGCCAGTTACGTGAATCTGGCACGCTGCTATATGCTGCAGGGGATGTTAGATAAGACACATGCTTATATAGAAAAACTGGATGCGGAATGTGCGTCTTATTATGAGGATATTGACATTTTATATGTGGACTGCCTGAAAGCAAGATATTATCATCTGACCCACAATTATGTGAGACGAGATGCACAGATTCAGGAGATTGTAGAAATAATCAATAAAAATGTGCAGATCATGGAGGTGTTTGACGACCTTTGTGATTTTTGCGGGCTGATGCTGGAGATCGGCCGGGATGATGTGTTGTGGATGATCGTTGAGAAGCTGGATCGGATCGTGAAAGATTCAGGTGTGATCAATCTGCAGCGCAGAGTCATTTCCATTAAGATCAAAGGCTACCGCAAGAATCAGGACAATGCAGGTTATCTGCAGGCAGCTGGTCTGTATTATGAGCTTTCCGAGATCATGGAGCGCGAGAACAAAGATATGATCGTCAACATGCTTTATGTCAGAAGTTCTCTCGAACGTGCAAATGAGAGCCGCAGGGAGATGGAAGCAGTCAATGTGAAGCTGCTGAAACAGTCGGAGACAGATCAGATGACCGGACTGGCAAACCGTTACCGCCTGAATGATTATTCGGACAAAGTATTAGATTACTGTTATGAGCACAGGCTTTCGCTTGCAATGGAGATTTTAGATATTGACTTTTTTAAGCAGTATAATGACAATTATGGACATCAGCAGGGCGATGAGTGCATTATAGCAATTGCAGATGAGCTGAAAAAAATGGAAGACAGACAGACGTTCTGTGCGAGATATGGCGGAGATGAATTTATTATCATTTATGCAGGTGCAAGTGCGGAGGAAGTGTACGCGAAGGCAGCTGCACTCCGGCAGAATATTATGGATCTGAAACTGGAGCATTTATATTCCAAGGCTTTGCCGATCGTGACGATCTCCCAGGGTATTTCGTATGGAGTTCCGGAGGAAGGAAACAGGAGCTGGGATTTTCTACATACTGCAGATATGCTGTTATATCAGGTAAAGAAGAAAAGCAGAAATGATATCTGTATTGCGGATATCCGCGGACAGGAGTTGGATTTATCCTCAAAACAGGAAAAAGTGGAACCTTAGAGGAAAATTGGCATAAGTTATAATGAGCAATCCGCAATCGAACTATTGCTACGGCAGCTTTTTTAGAGGTGACGGGCATATCACATTTTTACAGGGGAAAAACAGAAATACATGTGGAGTGTACGACGACTGGATTTTGCTTGGATATGGATGAAAAACAGGGAGTATTCGATTGCTTTTCATATTAACCCAGCTTTCTTTTTCATGGAAGCCGGGGTACATAGATCGTGCCGGATGTGATACGGGTATTCTGACAAAATAGTTGACAAAATGGCGATAATATGCTAACATATAAGACTGCGCATTCGCACGAAAGGAAAATATATGGAAACAGTAAGATTTGATGAATTAGATTTATATCCACAGGTACTCCGTGCTATCAAAGAGATGGGATTTGAAGAGGCGACTCCGATCCAGAGTCAGGCGATCCCGGTTGTGATGTCAGGAGTCGATGTAATCGGACAGGCACAGACAGGAACCGGAAAGACAGCATCTTTTGGAATCCCGGTGCTTCACAAAGTAGACCCAAATAATAAAAAGACACAGGTGATCATCCTCTCACCAACCAGAGAGCTTGCAATCCAGGTGTCGGAAGAAATCCGTAAATTAAGCAAATATATGCATGGCGTGAAAATCCTTCCGGTATACGGCGGACAGGATATCAACCGTCAGATCAAGGCATTAAAAGGCGGTGCACAGATCATTATCGGTACACCGGGACGTGTCATGGATCATCTCCGCAGAAAAACAATCCGCTGCGAGGCAGTCAATACGATTGTTTTAGACGAGGCGGACGAGATGCTGAACATGGGATTCCGTGAGGATATCGAGACGATTTTGGAATATATCCCGGAAGAGGGAAGACAGACGGTTCTGTTTTCTGCGACCATGCCAAAGCCGATTTTAGACATCACAAAGAAATATCAGCATGATGCAGTGACCATTAAGGTGGTAAAAAAAGAACTGACCGTGCCAAGCATCGAGCAGTATTATTATGATGTCAAACGCAAGGACAAGACCGAAGTCCTGACAAGACTGTTAGATTACTACAATCCAAAGCTTTCCCTCGTATTCTGTAATACCAAGAAAATGGTGGACGAGCTTTCCGAGGAGTTAAAGAGCCGCGGTTATATGGCAGAGGGGCTTCACGGCGATATGAAGCAGGCACAGCGTGACCGTGTCATGAAAGCATTCCGCTCCGGACGTGTGGAGATCCTGATTGCTACAGATGTTGCTGCGAGAGGAATTGACGTTGATGATGTGGAAGCAGTATTCAATTATGACATTCCACAGGATGACGAGTATTATGTACACCGTATCGGACGTACCGGACGTGCAGGACGTACCGGACGTGCGTTCACTTTTGTAAAAGGAAAAGAGGTTTACAAGTTAAAAGATATCATGCGTTACTGCAAGACCAAGATCCTTGCAATGCCAATCCCATCTTCCGATGATGTGGCACAGATCAAGGCAGAGAAAGTAATGCAGGGAATCGGTGAGATCATTGAGAATGAAGATTTAAAAGAGATGATCGAGATCATCGAAAAGCAGGTCAATGATTCCGATTACACCGCAATGGATATCGCAGCAGCCTTCTTAAAACAGGCACTCGGTCAGGTGAATCTGGAAAACGACAGAGAGAATGGCGAGATCGACTGGGATAACACCGGAGCCGAAGAAGGTATGGTTCGTCTCTTCATTAACATCGGTAAAAAAGACCGCGTGAAACCGGGCGATATCTTAGGTGCCATCGCTGGAGAGTCAGGAATGCCTGGAAAACTCGTCGGTGCGATCGATATGTACGACAAATACACTTTTGTGGAAGTGCCGAGAGAGTATGGCAAAGAAGTATTAGAAGCCATGAAGAATGTGAAGATCAAAGGACGTTCCGTCAATATGGAACCGGCAAATCAGAAATAGAAAATAAAAAGAGAGTCTCTTTTGTGAAATTTTTAAGCAAAATTTCGAAAGAGACTCTTTTTTTGGTGTATTGCGCTACTTGAATTCGATTACATTTAATAGTATAATTTTTCACGGTTGTATAAATAAAAGGCAAATTAAGGAGGATAACACCATGGAGTGGAAGAATTTAGATACCCTTACTTCTTTTGAAGAATTGTCAAAGGTTGCAGAGGTTGACCTGACAAAAGTAATGTCCGGAGAAAACGGCGCAGAGCGTGTGAAGAAATACAGCACACCGATGGCAGAGGGACTTGCATATAATTATGCTGCAAAAAAAGTGGATGATAACACACTTGCAGCACTTGCAAAATTAGCTGAGGAAGCACAGCTTTCTGAAAAATTTGCAGCTCTTTATAATGGTGAAGTTGTGAATACAGGCGAGAAACGTCTTGTGCTTCATCATATGACACGCGGACAGCTGGGTGATGCAGTCGAGGCAGATGGCGTAGACAAACGTTCTTTTTATGTAGAACAGCAGAATAGAATTGCAGATTTTGCAAACAAGGTACATGCCGGAGAGATCACAAATGCAGCAGGTGAAAAGTTTACAACTGTAGTTCAGATCGGTATTGGCGGAAGTGACCTTGGACCACGTGCAATGTATCTTGCACTGGAGAACTGGGCAAAGAAAAACAACACATTCAAGATGGAAGCAAAATTCATCAGCAATGTAGATCCGGATGATGCAGCAGCAGTATTAGCTTCTATTGATGTTGCACATTCCATTTTCGTACTTGTATCAAAATCAGGTACAACATTAGAGACATTGACGAATGAGTCTTTTGTAAAAGATGCATTGAAAAATGCAGGACTGGATGCTTCTAAGCATATGATCGCTGTTACAAGTGAGACATCTCCTCTGGCAAAGAGTGATGATTATCTGGCAGCATTTTTCATGGATGATTATATCGGAGGACGTTTCTCTTCTACTTCAGCAGTTGGCGGGGCTGTATTATCCCTGGCATTCGGACCGGAGGTGTTTGCACAGTTCTTAGACGGTGCAGCAGAAGAAGACAAACTTTCTTTAAATAAAAATATGTTAGAGAATCCGGAAATGCTCGACGCATTGATCGGAGTTTATGAGCGTAATGTACTCGGCTACCCGGCTACAGCCGTTTTACCATACTCTCAGGCTTTGAGCCGTTTCCCTGCACATTTACAGCAGTTAGACATGGAGTCTAACGGTAAATCTGTAAACCGTTTTGGTGAGTCTGTAAATTACGTGACAGGACCGGTGATCTTCGGTGAGCCTGGTACAAATGGACAGCATTCCTTCTATCAGTTATTACATCAGGGAACAGATATTGTTCCGCTTCAGTTCATCGGATTTAAGAACAGCCAGATCGGAACGGATGTTGTGATACAGGACAGCACAAGCCAGCAGAAACTCTGCGCAAACGTTGCAGCCCAGATCGTAGCATTTGCATGTGGTAAGGCAGACGACGACCGCAACAAGAATTTTGAAGGTGGACGTCCATCTTCCATCATCATCGGTGAGGAATTAAATCCTAAGACACTTGGTGCTTTACTTGCTCATTTTGAGAACAAAGTTATGTTCCAGGGATTCTTATGGAATATCAACAGCTTCGATCAGGAAGGCGTTCAGCTTGGAAAAGTTCTTGCAAAACGTGTTCTTGCACATGACACAGACGGAGCATTAAAAGTTTATAGTGATCTGTTAAACATCTAGTCAGGGGTCAGATCATGAAAAGAGAATCTTTTAAATCACGTCTGGGATTTATTCTGGTAAGTGCCGGATGTGCCATCGGAATCGGAAATGTATGGAGATTTCCTTATGTCGTGGGCGAAAACGGCGGAGGGTTATTTGTCCTGCTGTATCTCGTGTTCCTGATCGCCATGGGACTTCCGGTTCTGACGATGGAACTTGCCGTGGGACGTGCAAGCCGTAAGAGTGCCGTGTTAGGTTACAAGGCGTTAGAAAAACCGGGAAGCAAGTGGCATCTTCACGGCTGGGCAGCGATATTTGGCTGCTACATGCTGATGATGTATTACACGACAGTTTCCGGGTGGATGATAACTTATTTTTATAAATTCCTGACGGGTGAATTTCAGGCTGGCATGGATGCGGAGGCTGCCGGGGCAGTATTTTCCAACCTGCTTGCAGACCCATTGCAGATGAGCTTCTGGATGATACTCACGGTCATTCTGGGCTTTTTTGTGTGCAGCAGAGGATTGCAGAATGGTCTGGAAAAAATAAGCAAAGTCATGATGAGTGCTTTGCTTGGCCTGATCGTGATTCTTGCGGTACACAGCTTTACTTTATCCGGTGCGGGTGAGGGTGTACGTTTTTATCTGATCCCAAATATGGAAACGGTGAGGGAAGTGGGCATTGGAAATGCCGTTTCAGCGGCAATGAATCAGGCGTTTTTTACCCTAAGTCTCGGAGTTGCAGCCATGGAGATCTTTGGAAGCTATATGGGTCGTGATAACAGCCTTGCAGGAGAAGGTGTCAGAATCTGTGCACTGGATACATTTGTGGCAATCATGGCAGGACTGATCATTTTCCCGGCATGTTTCAGCTACGGCGTGGAAGTCGGGGCAGGACCAAAACTCATTTTCATCACGCTGCCAAACGTATTTGTAAATATGGAAGGCGGTCGTATATGGGGAACACTGTTCTTTTTGTTTATGACTTTCGCAAGCTTTTCCACGATTATTGCGGTATTTGAAAACATCATGTCATTTTGTATGGATATGTTTGGTTGGAATCGGAAAAAAGCGGCACTGGTCAACTGTGTGATCATACTGATTGCCAGCATGCCATGTGTACTCGGATATAATGTGTGGAGTGATCTGCACCTGATCGGTGGCAGAGATGTGTTAGACAGTGAGGATTTCATTGTGAGCAATCTGTTGCTTCCGGGTGGTTCCCTTATTTATCTGTTATTCTGCGTCACAAAATGGGGATGGGGATTTGATAACTATCTGGAAGAAGCAAATACTGGAAAAGGTCTTAAGATCGCAAAAGGATTAAAACCATATTTCCAGTTTGTGCTTCCGGTATTGATTTTATTTATCCTAATCCAGGGATTAATCTGATTTTATTGATTCTCATCAGGGATTACTCTGATCAGGAGTTTACAACTTCGTACCAGTAGGAAGAACCATTTTCTATCATATTACAGTAGGTGTTGACCATCACTTCGCGGAACGGAGCGAATTCGTCAGCAAGTTCGAGCTTTTGTGGGTAAGTTCTTGTGACGAAGTCGATCTCTTCCGCGATTTTTCTTGCAACGGATGCATCTTTGATCGGCACAATGCCAAAAAGAGTGGAGCAATAAGTTTTGCTTCCCGTGCAGGAGGCAAGCAGAACTTTCGCAAAATTTTCCCACTCTGTCAGCAGAACTGCCTGTTCTGTTTCATTCTCAGGTGCGTATCCGAGCAGACAGAGATCCTTCATGTACTGTTTTAATTCTTTTTGCAGATGCCGTTTGTTGAAAAAAGAAATTCCGGCGGCACCGGATGCTTTGATCATCATCCATGCTTTCATGAAAGCATCGCTCTTTCCGTCTTTTCCATAACGTTTTTCCAGCAATTTCATACGGTAGTTGTCATTTGGAAGATCCAGCTCCAGGCTGATCGCCTGAGCGAGAATCTCTTTTCTTTCTTTGGCATTTTCTATTTCATAATAATGTTCCGGCCAGTTTTCGAGGTAATCAATCTGGGCGGGTTTTTCTTTTTTCAAAAGCATAGGGAAGTCCTTTCTCTGGTTTTTTGGGGAATGCGAAACTCTGGCAAAGTTGCTTTAAATTGTTCAAAATTAACAAAATTTTCGAAAACACGCTTCCGCTACGTGTCGCTGGTAGCGGTACTAAGAAGCTAGGCACAACTTGCAGTTGTACCTCCCTTCTAAGAACCGGCGGTTCCCCAATGTCTTTCATGTCTTTTGTTGATTTTTCACAATTTTATTTATGCTTTGATGAGTTTCGCAATTATCCGTTATAGTCTTTCTTATATCATGAAGCACAGTCCGCAGTGCACGCCAGAAAAATCAGAGATTTTCCTGGCTGTCGGGCATTCGCCCTATCATAGACAGGAAAAATATTTCCTTGCCTGCAAGCAGTCAGAAAATATTTTCTCTGTCTATGGCACTGCTCATTGCTTACGCACATTATATCATGAATTTATATTGTTTGCATTGTTAAGTTAGGAATTGTTATGGGAACGAAAGACAAGTGAACGGTAATAGAAATTTTGTTATTGAGAAAAATAGTAAATAATGATGCTTGACTTTTCTGTTATCCTGTACTATATTCAAGATACCCCATAGGGGTATATCAAATATAATGAATGACAAAATCATAAGTGGTAGAAAATAATACTCAGATAACAAAATCAGGGTGCAATGGACAGAAAGGATGTGGAAGTTATGACATGTTGTTGTAAAGGCAATGAGGATGACAATGTAAAACATAAACAGCGTGATGAGCAGGAGAAGAAAGCGCTCATGACACGCTTAAGTCGTATTGAAGGACAGGTGCGTGGGATTAGGGCGATGGTGGAGGACGACCGTTATTGCGTGGACATTCTCACACAGGTGTCAGCAATCCAGGCGGCCTTGAATGGGTTTAACAAAGAACTTCTGGCGAGACATATCAAAACCTGTGTTTCGGAGGACATCCGCGAAGGAAATGAAGAGGCAGTCGATGAACTGTGCGGACTTTTGAAGAAACTGATGAAATAGTGTGCTCTGATATTCAAAAGCAGAACATAACAGGAAAGGACGACATACATGAAAGAGAGATTTGATGTTACAGGCATGACCTGTTCCGCCTGCTCATCCCATGTGGAGAAAAGTGTGGGAAAGCTTACCGGGGTGGAAAATGTCAGCGTGAATCTGCTGACAAACAGTATGCAGGTCGAATTTGATGAGAATAAACTTGATACAGCAGGAATTATCAAGGCAGTGGAGGACGCCGGATACGGTGCGGCGGTAAAAGACGGGCACGCAAAATCCGGGACAAAAACGTCCGGACAGTCGGACAGTCAGGAAAACAGCGGACTTTCAGCCGTAGAGCAGAATGTGAAAAACATGAAAAAACGGCTGATCGTTTCACTGATTTTCTGGATACCGTTGATGTATGTGTCCATGGGACATATGATTTATCAGTGGCTCAACATTCCGATGCCTCCGTTTACCATGAACTTTCTGCATGGAAATGAGAATGCGATCACCTATGCATTTACGCAGTTTCTGCTATTGCTGCCAATTTTGATCGCAAATCAGAAATATTTTAAAAACGGATTTAAGACATTGTGGCACAGAAGTCCAAACATGGACAGCCTGATCGCAATCGGTGCGGGTGCGGCAATTCTCTATGGTATTTTTGCAATTTACCGTATCGGTTATGCGATGGGACATGGCGACATGGCGGTCGTACATCAGTATGCCCACGACTTATACTTTGAGTCAGCCGGAACAATCCTGACACTGATCACCATTGGAAAATATCTTGAGACAAAGTCCAAGGGAAAGACAAGCGAGGCAATCACAAAGCTTTTGAATCTCGCGCCAAAGACGGTGACGGTCGTAAGAGATGGTGTGGAGCAGGTCGTGGATGCAGCAGATGTGGAAAAAGGAGAAATCTTCCTTGTAAAACCGGGTGAATCGGTTGCAGTGGACGGTATCGTGCTGGAGGGAAAATCTTCTTTTGACGAATCGGCGATCACAGGTGAGAGTATTCCGGTGCCAAAACAGGAGGGAGACACGATTGTCTCTGCATCCATGAACAAATCCGGTCTGATCCGCGCAAAAGCAACCAAAGTCGGCGAGGATACCACAATCGCACAGATCATACGGCTGGTTGAGGAAGCTTCCTCAAGCAAAGCCCCGATTGCAAAAATGGCGGATAAAATTGCTGGAGTTTTTGTGCCAACCGTTATTACCATTGCATTGATCACAGGAATTATCTGGCTGATCTCCGGTGCAACGTTTGAGTTTGCAATGTCAACTGCGATTGCAGTGCTTGTGATCTCGTGTCCGTGCGCACTTGGTCTTGCAACGCCGGTAGCAATCATGGTTGGAACCGGAAAAGGTGCAGAGAACGGGATCCTCATCAAATCCGGTGACGCATTAGAGACGGCACATCAGATCGACACCGTTGTGTTAGATAAGACGGGAACTATCACGCAGGGAAAACCTGTCGTGACAGATATTATCTGTGCTGCCGGAAAGAATGCAGATAAAACGCAGCTTCTTCAGATTGCAGGAAGTCTTGAAAAAGGCAGCGAACATCCGCTTGCAGAGGCGATTGTAAACTATTGTGTGACAAACAATATTTCCCTGGAAAAAGTAACAGATTTCAACGCTTTATTTGGAAAAGGAATCGAAGGTACAGTGTCCGGTACACATTATTTTGCAGGAAATGAGAAAATGATGGAAGAGAAAGGAATCAGCCTTTCCACAGAACAGAAAAACCAGATCCAGGCACTTGCCAAACAGGGCAGGACACCACTTCTTTTTGCAGATGAAAAACAGTTCCTTGGAATTGTGGCAGTTGCAGATGTGGTAAAACCGACCAGTAAAGAGGCGGTACAGAAATTCCGTGATTACGGCATACATGTCATTATGTTAACCGGTGACAACGAAGTGACCGCACAGGCGATCAAGGAGCAGGTTGGTATCGATGAGGTGATCGCCGGGGTTCTGCCAACACAGAAAGAGGAGAAAATCTCAGCCTTAAAACAGGCAGGACATAAAGTAGCGATGATCGGTGACGGCGTCAACGATGCACCGGCACTTGCCTCCGCAGATGTGGGAATTGCGATCGGGGCAGGAACAGATGTAGCAATCGAGAGCGCTGATATCGTATTGATGAAAAACGATTTACTTGACGCTGTAGGTGCAGTAAAATTAAGCAAAGCCGTGATCCGCAACATCAAAGAAAATTTGTTCTGGGCATTCTTTTACAACAGTATCGGAATCCCGCTTGCAGCTGGTGTTTTGTATCCGCTTTTCCAGATAAAATTGAACCCAATGTTCGGTGCAGCAGCCATGAGTCTGAGCAGCGTATGTGTGGTAAGTAATGCACTCCGGTTAAGATGGGTAAAACTGCACGATGCGAAAAAGACACAAAGTGAACCGTATCAGGATGTCGTTGCAAGTACAATTGCAGATATTAACCAGCACAATGCACTGGATAATAATATAAAATCAACAAACAATGATAAAGGAGAATCAACTATGACAACAACAATTTCAATCGAAGGCATGATGTGTGCCCATTGCCAGGCACATGTAGAGAAAGCATTAAAAGAGGTCGCAGGCGTAACAGAAGTTACCGTAAGCCTTGAAAACAAAAATGCAGTCGTAACAGGCGATGCTTCTGTAGAAGCATTAAAACAGGCAGTTGTAGATGCAGGTTACGAAGTGACAGATGTGAAATAAAGCATTTTCGAAAGCAAATTTTAATATAAAAAGGATATCGCATGGAATTACCATGCGATATCCTTTTTTAGCGGAGATAGCGGGATTTGAACTCGCGCGCCGGAACATTTACCGACCTACCGCATTTCGAGTGCGGACCCTTCAGCCACTTGGGTATATCTCCATAGAAAAACGTGATACGCTTTTCTTTTTGTATAAAAATACTTGTTTAGTATACCATATTTTCTATAATCTGCAAGCTTTGAAATAGTTGTACCTGTTAAAAAAATATATTATAATCTAGATTAGCAATGGAATCATTTAATATAGTAATGAGAAAGGACTGTTTACGTATGAAAAGAATCGGAATGTTGACAAGCGGCGGTGACTGTCAGGCACTGAATGCTGCTATGCGTGGTGTGGTAAAAGGACTGAGCAATAATGTAGATGAACTTGAGATATACGGATTTCACAATGGATACAAAGGGCTGATCTATGGAGATTACCGTCTTCTGACGTCAGCAGATTTTTCGGGAATCCTTACGAAAGGTGGAACAATCTTAGGATCTTCCCGTCAGCCATTCAAACAGATGCGTGTGCCGGATGAGAATGGTCTCGATAAAGTAGAGGCAATGAAGCAGACTTATCATAAATTAAATCTGGACTGTCTTGTGATCCTTGGCGGCAATGGAACGCAGAAAACGGCAAACCTTCTCCGGGAAGAGGGCTTAAATGTGGTTCATCTTCCTAAGACGATCGATAATGATATTTATGGAACAGATGTCACTTTTGGCTTTCAGAGTGCAATCAACATTGCAACAGCGGCGATCGACTGCATTCATACGACAGCAGCTTCCCACAACCGTGTATTTATTGTGGAAGTTATGGGACACAAAGTCGGCTGGCTGACGTTATATGCAGGAATTGCCGGTGGTGCGGACATTATCCTGCTTCCGGAGATTCCATATGATATCAATAAAGTGATAGCAGCTATCAACAGGAGAACAAAAGCAGGAAAAGGATTTACAATCCTGGCTGTAGCAGAGGGAGCGATTTCTAGGGAGGATGCTTCACTTGCGAAGAAGGCATACAAGGCAAAAGTGGCCGACCGCAAATATCCATCCGTTTCCTATGAGATTGCGGATCAGATTTATGAAGCAGCAGGCGTTGAGGTTCGTGTTACGGTTCCGGGACATACACAGCGGGGCGGAAGCCCATGTCCATATGACAGAGTGCTCTGTACCAGACTTGGCTCTGCAGCAGCACAGGCAATCATTGAGGAAGATTACGGCTGCATGATTGCAATGATCAATGGAGAGACAAAACGTGTGCCATTGGCAGAGGTTTCCGGCAAATTGAAAACCGTTGATCCGGACTGCCAGATGATTCAGGAAGCAAAACGTATCGGAATCAGTTTTGGTGATTAAAAACATAAAAAATGAATGCCCGGCAAACTGCATCGTCAGAGCCGGGCATAACTAAGAGAGGAAAAACAGCATGTCATATACGGCGTTGTACCGGAAATTCCGTCCACAGGAATTTGAAGATGTAAAAGGACAGGATCATATCGTAACAACTTTGAAAAACCAGATAAAAGCAGATCGTATCGGACATGCCTACTTATTTTGCGGAACAAGAGGAACCGGTAAAACGACGATCGCAAAAATTTTTGCAAAAGCAGTCAACTGTGAGCATCCGGTGGATGGCAGCCCTTGTGGGGAATGTCCGACCTGTAAAGCGATTGCGGCGGGTAGTTCCATGAATGTGATCGAGATCGATGCGGCGTCCAACAATGGTGTGGACAATATCCGTCAGATCCGTGAGGAAGTGGAATACCGTCCGACCGAGGGAAAATACAAAGTATACATTATCGATGAGGTTCATATGCTTTCCATAGGAGCGTTCAACGCACTGCTAAAAACGTTGGAGGAGCCACCGTCATACGTTATTTTTATTCTTGCCACAACGGAAGCACACAAGATTCCGATTACGATTTTATCCCGTTGCCAGCGATACGATTTCCGGAGAATTTCCATTGATACGATTGCAGGACGCCTGACAGATCTTATGGAAAAAGAGCAGGTAAATGTGGAGGAGCGGGCAATCCGTTACATTGCCAAGGCAGCAGATGGTTCCATGCGGGATGCATTGAGCCTTTTGGATCAGTGTATTGCATTCTATCTCGGGCAGGAACTGACATATGAAAAAGTGCTTGAGACGCTTGGCGCAGTTGACACGGAAGTGTTCAGCCGTTTGCTCAGACAGATTTTGGATAAAAACGTGACCGGGGCAGTTCAGGTGATTGACGGGATGGTCATTGAAGGTCGCGAGATGGGGCAGTTTGTCACAGATTTTACATGGTATCTGCGAAATCTTCTTCTTGTCCAGAGCTCAGATAATATGGAAGACGTACTTGACATTTCTGCGGATAACCTTGCATTGTTAAAAGAAGAAGCGGAAATGGTCGATCCGGAAATCTTAATGAGATATATCCGTATTTTTTCGGAACTCAGCAATCAGATCAAATATGCAACGCAGAAGCGTATTCTGATTGAAATAAATGTAATAAAGTTATGTAAACCAGAAATGGAAAAAGATTATACATCACTCATAGACCGTGTGGACAGTCTGGAAAAAAAGCTGGAAAAAGGTGTTGTTGTTGCACAATCCCAAAGCCCCAGGCAGGGCAGTGAGGTAACTGCATCGGAAGAAATTGCAAAAATGGAGCTCCCAAAAGCAATCCCGGAGGACATCAGACAGATTATTGGAAACTGGAAGGGGATTCTGTCCCAGCTTACCGGAATTACCAAAACATATCTGAATAAGGCAGTTCCAACACTTGGATCAAATAACTGCCTGCTTCTGGTATTTGAAGATCCGAATGCGTATGAGTACATTTCGGAAAATCGGTCGGAATGCCAGGACAGTTTAAAAATGATGATCGCAGAGCGCATTGGAAAAGAAGTGGAACTTCAGGTAAAACAAAATGACACCGGACATGCAAGCGAGGAAATTTATCCGGATCTCAGACAGCTTATCAACTTTGAGATTGAGGAAGATGATTTCTAATTTCTGGTGGACGAATCTTAAAAATTATATTATCATGAAGCATAGAGTCATGATTGTTGCCGGATGGGATCAGCCCGGGGGTCTGATAGATCATGAAATGAAATTATTACGGAGGAATTACAATGGCAAAAAGAGGTGGATTCCCAGGTGGTATGCCGGGAAATATGAATAATCTGATGAAACAGGCACAGAGGATGCAGCGTCAGATGGAGGAAGCTCAGAAAGAGTTAGAAGAAAAAGAAGTAACTGCAACAGCAGGCGGCGGAGCAGTTGAAGTAACAGTTTCCGGAAAACATGAAGTGATAAAGATCAAATTATCCGAGGAAGTTGTTGATCCGGATGATATCGAGATGTTAGAGGATCTTATCATGGCAGCTACCAATGAAGCATTCCGTAAACTCGATGAGGAAAGCCAGAGCTCTATGGCAAAAATCACCGGAGGCATGGGTGGTTTAGGGGGACTTCCATTCTAAAACCGGAGTTTAACGTATGAACTGCCGCTTGTAGGTGGTGTTATGGATTTCCTAAGGTTATGTCGTATTGCATGCCAACAAAGTGCATAGAAATATAAA